>OHZK01000946.1_pt1 | contig 12267 bp, 10 predicted proteins | sample 1580401 | NCBI WGS metagenome assembly OHZK01 (sample SAMEA3882530, study PRJEB24775) | human gut metagenome | biome: human-associated habitat; feature: intestine environment; material: feces | place: Netherlands | collected 2009/2010
CAATTTCATTGTTATGGGTAATCATTACAAGCGTTTGATGGAACTTCTGACTTGTAACTTTCAGCAAACCAAGAACATCACTACTTGTCCGGCTATCCAAATTGCCTGTCGGTTCATCTGCAAGTATAATAGCTGGTTTGGAAACAAGGGCGCGGGCAATCGCTACACGCTGTTGCTGACCGCCCGACATTTCTGCCGGCAAGTGATTCATACGCTCGCCAAGGCCCACTCTTTCAAGCGCATCTTGTGAAATTTCACGCCTTTCCTGCTTTGGCATTCCTCTGTATACAAGCGGAAGTTCAACATTTTCAAGTGCTGTAAGTGAAGAAATAAGGTTAAATCCCTGGAAAATAAATCCGATTTCCTCGTTTCTGATAGCACTCATTTGGTCATCAGTTAAATCATCAACAAGCTTACCGTTTATATAATATTCCCCGTGAGTAGGTGTATCAAGAAGGCCAAGCATATTCATAAGGGTTGATTTGCCGACGTTCGGTCTGCCGACTATCGCCGTTTCGGTTCCCTCGGTTATCGCCTGACCTGCGTCAAAACGGTTTAAAAGTTCTTTAAGAGCTGTTTTTGACGAGGTAACTGCGTCTAAAATGCTCTCGTCTGTGAGGTCCTCAATTTCGTCGTCGGGGTAATCCACCCACGCCGCAAGAGCCGCATTTATCTTTAAAAGGACATCGGTAATCTTGTGTATTTCTTTGTAAAGGGCACCCTCAAGTGCCGAAAAAGCGGCTTCGCCCGCCTCCTTGCCGTGAGCCGAAATAATACCCATAACGGCCTCTGCTTTTGTGAGGTCGGTCTTTCCGTTTAAGAACGCACGCTTTGTAAATTCTCCCGGCTCCGCAGGAACCGCGCCGTTTTTGAGTGCCGCTCTTAAAACCTGCTTTGTTATGTAAAGGCCGCCGTGGCAGGAAATCTCCACAACGTCCTCGCCCGTATAGCTTTTCGGTGCTCTGAATACGAGCGCAACGGCCTCGTCAATGGGTTTTCCGTCAAAAAATACCCGTCCGAACGCCGCTTTGTAGCCGCTCAGTTTTTTTAATTCGATACCTTGTACGGTTTTGAAGATGCTATCGGCTACATTCAGGGCGTTTTCGCCCGAAATTCTGACTATTCCTATGCCTCCTGCGGCAAGACCTGTTGAAATAGCCGCGATTGTACTCATAAAATCACCACTTTTATCTGTTTGGCTTTGTATTTTCTGCGAACAGACGAAAAACTCTGCCCGCCGCGCCGTCTTTAAAATCAATAAATTCTCAGAGCTCGGCTTTGATATTTTAAAAAGCAAAAGCACCGAAACATGCTGTCCGCATATCCGGTGCTCTTAAAATCTGATTATTTGTTTCGTTAACGAAGTTTTCGACAAAAATGCGGTTCAAATGTCTAAAACTCTTTCGATAATGAAGAAAACTCAGAATTATTCCTCTGTATTTTTCTTAATTTCGATTTTTCCGTAAACCGAAACGCCTGCAGCGTCGTTCTTCTGTTCGCGGTCCGGAGCAACCTGCGGAACATAGGGCTCGCGCTTGGGTCTGCGGTCATTTCTTCCGCCGCGGCCTCTGCGATAATTTCTGTCGCCGTAGCTGCCCTTGCCGCCGTTTTCGGGAGCAATTACAACTCTGCGGTCAAGGTCCTGCCCTACCGAGAACGAGGTTGCACCCTCAACCTCCTGAACGGCAGTATGAATAATTCTGCGCTCATAGGGGTTCATCGGCTCAAGGGTTATATTTCTGCCTGTACGAACGGCTCTTGCAGCGTCCTTTTTGGCAAGAGAAACAAGAGCACCCTTGCGCTTTTCACGGTAATTGCCGATGTTTATGGAAACGCGCTTATAGCCCGAAACACCGCGGTTTGCAACCATTCTTGCAAGGTACTGTATAGCGTCGAGAGTCTCGCCGCGTCTGCCTATTACTATGCCGTAATCATCGCCGCAGTCAAGCTCAAAAACAATTTCCTCGTCGTCTGCAAAGGTTTTAACGCTGCATTCGGGAAGTCCGAGACCCTTGACGATTTCCGCTATATAAGAAGCGGTTTTTTCGTACTCGTTTGTCTCCTTCAAAGAAGCTTTTTTCTCCTCTTCGGTCTTTTCTTCTTTTTCGACCTTACGGGTGTTTTCCTTTTTGGCTTCCTTTTTTCTGTCTTCGACCTTTTTGGGAGCCGAAGCGGGTTTTTTGTACGTATTCTTTTCGGAAACGGGTTTTTCCTTTTTCTCGGGAACGTCAACCCAAACCTTTACCTCGGCAGGCTTTCCGCCGAAAATACCGAAGGTCTTTTTCTGCGGCATCTGTAAAACTTCTATATTATATACGTCGTCCTCTGTAAGACCGAGCTCCAAAAGGGCGGCGGCCTTAGCGTCCTCTATGGTGGACGCGGATTTTACCGATTCTTTAATCATTTATATACACCATTCTTTTTTAAGATTTCATCTCGGCTATTTTTTTGATATTAGCCTCTTTTGAGCGTCGCTCAACGGTTTCCTCAACCATCAGCTTTGCGAGAACCTTCTGCGGACTGTGGGTTATATTGAGAACCACCATCTGCGCAAAGGAAACAACGGTAGACATAATTACATATATGCCGACAACAGTCGGGAAGAGGAATGCAAAGTAAATCTGCATGGCAGGTGTGAAAAGCATCATGCAGCCCATTGTCGGATTTTTTGACATTTCCGGGTTTAATTTTTTCTGACGAAGAAGGGAATAAACGCTCATGGCAAGCGACAAAACGCCGGTTATAATCGGTATTGCCCAATAAACGTCAAATACCCTGAAATTCGGAGTGTGCGAAAGGTCAAGTCCGAAAACGGTAAATCTCTGTAAGAATAAATCAACCTTTGATATCATCTCGGGAGTAAGACCCGCAACGGAATTACGAATGTCGCTCCAATGCTGAAGAGCATAAAGCTCTATTCTGAACGAAGCACCCTTTGCTTCCGTCTCGGTGAGCAAGGGCATAACGGCTTCCTTAATTGAAGAGAGCACATCGCCTCTGATATTCAGAACCATTGAGAAGGGGTGATAGTTGACCTGGAAAAGACCGGTCATAACTATAAGCTGTATAATCATCGGCATACAGCCGCCGCCCATGGCGCTAAAGCCCTCGCGGCTGTACAGGTTTTGTGTTTCCTCCTGAATTTTCTGCTGATTGCCCTCGTATTTTTTCTGAATACGTCTGAGCTTCGGCTGAAGCCTTGCCTGCTTAGCCTGAGCCTTTTGCTGCTTTACGGAAGAGGGAAGAAGGCACAGCTTTACTATGATCATAAGGCAAACTATCGAGAGAAGATAGTTGTCCGTCATGGCATAGAACAGGGAAATCACAAAGCCGAAAGGAATTCCGAGAATTTCATATATTTTACTTGTGTTCATTAAATTCCTCCGAAGGGAGTAAAAGCTTAATCAAACTTAGCCCTTTTTCTTATTTCGTTTTTCGGGAACAGGGTCAAGTCCTCCCGGAAACAGAGGATTGCACCTTAAAAGACGCCATACTGCGAGTAAACCGCCGCGAATGATACCGAATCTCTCAATAGCCGTAACGGCATATTGCGAGCAGGTCGGGTAATATCTGCATCTCGGCGGAAAAAGCGGGGAGATCTTACGCTGATAAAATCTTATCATTTTAATTGCAAGCTCTTTCATTTCTTTATGGCTCCCGCTTTTAGGAGTTGTTCTGTCAAGACTTTTTGAATATCGGTACTTTTCAGGTATTTTGTTTTGCCTCGCGCAACAAAAACAAAATCCCAATTTCCGCAAATACTTTCTTCAACAGCCGAATACGCCGCTCTGATTATCCTCTTTGAGCGATTTCTCTGTACGGCGTTGCCGGTCTTTTTGCTTACGGTTATACCTATACGACAAATTCCCGCACGGTTTTTTAATAAATAAATAACCAGTGCAGGATCCGTATAAACCTTTCCTCTGCCGTAGAGGCGTCGGAAATCACAGTTACGATTTAGTGTTACCGTATTTTTCAAAATGCTTACCTTTTAATAAGATAACTGCTTTCTGCCCTTAGCGCGGCGTCTTGCAAGCACTTTTCTGCCGTTTTTGGTGGCCATTCTTTTTCTGAAACCGTGTTCCATCTTGCGATGGCGTTTCTTAGGCTGATAAGTTCTAAGCATTATTTTTTCGCTCCTTTACTCTGAAATAATCTGCGAGAAGTTATTATATACTAAAATCCGGCTTGTTGTCAACTTTTTTTTAATATTTACGCTTCTTCAAAAGCCCTATATATATATACATTTATAATTACTCCATTTATTTTAAGAAAATATTGAAAAAATATTAAAAATGTGCTAATATACATATTGTGCAAATTATTGCCTGTAAGCACCGTAATTTAATTTTGCGGTTTTTATGTGTTAATACTTTAAAAGCACCTAAAATGTTAAAATAATCCGATTGTACCGCTGTAACGGTAAATTTGATATTTTTTTATTTTGTTTTCGGAGTGTGAAAATATGGACTCGTTTTCCGAGATATGGTCCGCAGCGTGCGATTATATGAAAGAAGCACTTAATGTCAGCGACGTTGCCTTTAATTTGTGGATATCTCCGCTTGTTCCGGAGAGCTTTGACGGGCAGACAGCAAAATTCACCTGCCCCACATCATATAAAATACAGATAATCACAACGAGATACGACGGCGTTATAAAAGAAGCCTTGACGGCTGTTATGGGATTTGACGACATAGAGGTTATTTACCTTTTTAAGCCGCAGGAAACCGATGACGAAAAGGAGCAGAGTGAAGAAAAAAATCACCTGTCCTCGCGTGACAGCACAAGCACGTTTGAAAATTTCATAGTCGGCTCTACAAACAAATTTGCATATGCAACCGCCTTAAATGCCGCAGAGCATCCGGGCGAGGAATACAATCCCCTTTTTATTTACGGCAAGAGCGGACTCGGCAAAACCCATCTTTTAAAGGCAATTAAAAACCGTATGCTCGAAAAAAATCCGTCGGCAAACGTTTTATATACAACGAGTGAAAATTTTACAAACGACCTTATTTATTATCTCGGAAAAAAGAATATGGGCGAATTTCACGACAAATACAGAAATGTCGATGCGCTTTTAATAGACGATATTCAGTTCATAGCAAATAAAAAGAGTACCGAGGAGGAATTTTTCCATACCTTTAATGCTCTTACCGAGGTAAATAAGCAAATTGTTTTGACGTCCGATAATCCTCCGGACGAAATACCCACTCTTCAGGACAGACTCAAAACGCGTTTTAACTGGGGTATGATGGCGGATATAACTCCGCCGGATCTCGAAACGAGAATGGCTATCGTAAAAAGCAAGGCAGACAGCCGCGGTCTTGAGCTCCCGAATAACATAGTGGAATTTATAGCCGAGCAGGTAAAATACAATGTTCGTCAGCTTGAGGGTGCGGTAAATAAAATCAACGCTCTAACAAAGCTTGCCGGAAAAGAACCATCCGTAGATCTGAGTATCGTTCCAGGATGCGTTTATACAGATCCGGAGATTGCATCTGCCGGAATAACAGAAGACCAGGCGAAAGAAAAAGGAATTGCCGTAAAATGTGGTAAATTCATCATGAGCGCAAATGGGAAATCTATCATTACACAGGAAGAGCGCGGCTTCATCAAAGTCGTAGCCGAAGAAGCAACCGGCAGGATCCTGGGAGCACAGATGATGTGTGCCAGAGCGACCGATATGATCGGAGAATTCGTGACAGCAATCACGAATGGACTGACTGTAAAGCAGATGCTGAAAGGAATGCGGTCACATCCGACATATAATGAGGGAATCGGAGAGGCACTCGAGGAACTCGAGGGCGGTGCGGTGCATGTGGTGCCGAGGAAGAAGAAGTAAATTGTTATTTAGTTCATCAGACCGGTTACGCGGACCGGAATAAAGGATTCCTAACTTTTATTCCGGTCCGGGCAGCCGTCGCTTAATGCATTAAACAGCAATTGAATAATACACCGCCGAATAAGCCGAAAGATCCAGCACAGCCTTCCCGTCCGTAACCTTCACTTTTTTCTTCGTATACTTCTTACATCCTCCAAAAGTTTCATCATCACTAGCCAGAATCACTTCCAGTTCCTTTGCATCCGTTATTGGAAGCTCATATCCTTCCTGATCCTCATCCGAGAAATTAAAGACAGCGGCAATACGTTCTTTGCCATCCGTTCTTTCAAAAGCGTAGATACAGCGTTCTTCCTGATGACAGTCCAGCCAATGGAAGCCGGCGTTTTCATAGTCTTTTGCGGAAAGAGCCGGAGTTGTCATATACAGATGATTCAGTTTCTGCATGAAGTGATGGAATGCATCGTGAATTGGATACTTCAGGATATCCCAGTCCTGTTCACGTTTTTCATCCCATTCACGGAGCTGTCCGATCTCATTCCCCATGAAGTTTAATTTCTTTCCAGGATGTGCATACATGTACATATAGAAGGCACGTGCCTGTGGGAATTTCTCTTCGTATTCTCCATGCATTTTCTGGGCGATGGTTGCCTTTCCGTGAACCACCTCGTCATGTGAAAGCGGAAGAAGGAAAACATCGTTATAATAGTACATCATGGAGAACGTAAGCTTGTGATAATCGCGGCTTCTGTATTCCGGTGCGGTGCGGAAGTAGTCAAGTGTATCGTTCATCCAGCCCATATCCCATTTGTAATCGAATCCAAGTCCGCCCTGATCAGCAGGTTTTGTTACGCCTTCGAAAGAAGTAGAATCCTCGGCAGAGAGCATAGCTGTCGGGTGCAGTGTTTTTAATCCGCGGTTCATTTCACGAATAAAGTCTACTGCATTATTGTTGACACCTCTTGCCGGTTCACCCTGCCAGTAAATGATACGGCTGATTGCATCCATACGGATTCCGTCCACATGATATACGCTTAACCAGTAGTTCGCAGCAGACTGCAGGAAGCTTCGGACCTCGCCTCTGGAATGCATGAAGTTGCAGCTTCCCCATTCGCTGACACCAACATCCTGATGTGGATATTCATAAAGTGAAGTTCCATCATAATCGGCCAGGGCATAATGATCAACGGCAAAATGTACCGGCACGAAATCCATGATCACACCGATATCGTTCTTGTGGCAGGCATCAATGAATTTCATCAGTTCTTCGGCAGTTCCATAGCGTGATGTCGGGCTGAAGAATCCAGTATTCTGATATCCCCAGGATTCGTCACACGGGTGTTCGCTGAGCGGCATGATCTCGATATAGTTATAATCATTTTCCTTAAGATAAGGGATCAGGATGTTGATCATTTCTACATAAGTGTACCAGTCGTCTGCCTTTTCAGAAGGCTTCTTAAATGAGCCGAAATGTAGTTCGTAGATATTGAGTGGTTTGTCCTTGCATACTGAACGTTTCTGCATCCATTTGCTGTCTTTGAATTTGTAATGGGACAGGTCGCGGATGATAGACGCGAAGTTCGGACGGAGTTCCATGCCGAAGCCGTAAGGATCGCAGTGTTCTACGCAGTTTCCGTCCTGTCTGTAGATGCGGTACTTGTACATCATGCCCGGCTTTGCACCTTTGGCATAACATTCCCAGAAATTTCCGTCATAAGTTTTATTAAGTTCCCATTCCTGCCAGTCGTTAAATTCCCCAATGACTGTAATGCGTGATGCAGCAGGTGCAAAGGTACGGAATGTGGTTCCGTCTTTGTCCGGGTGTGCGCCGAGAAATTCATAGGCGTCGAATATTTTTCCTGTGTAAAATCCGTAAAAATCCATATTAACCTCCGTAAAAATGCAACGTAAATAATTAACTGCCGAAAAGATAATGGACAGTAGTTGCTTTTTTGATCTATAATCATATTATAAGAGAAATGCGAGAAGGTATCCACCGACAAAACCGACGAATGGGTGGATAACCGACGAATGGGAAAAAGTGTCGGGAAAGTGAGAAAATGAAATGGATCTTAGGATTGAGAAAACAGAGCGGGGAATCAAGAATGCATTTATCGAACTGCGTTCCAGAAAACCTCTGGAAAAGATAACAGTAAAAGAATTATGTGAAAGTGCAAGGATCAATAAGTCTACCTTTTATGCACATTATAAAGATATCTACGATCTGTCAGATGCGATGGAAGAAGAAGTGGTACAGTCGATTGCGAACAGTATTCAGCATCCGGAATATCTTCTGGAGCATCCGGCAGAATTCGCAAGGGAACTTCTGATGGCCTATATATCTCAGAATTCTCTGACGGCAATATTATTTTCCGGCAGTCAGGCAAATCATTTCGCGGACAGTATTGAGCGGAGTATCAAGCAGATGATTTTTGAAAAATATCCGGAGTTTGAAGAAGATACGGCGATGAACGTGATGTTGAGTTTTTGCATTCAGGGAAGCTACCATGCTTATCAGAAGAACCGGAGCGGAGATATCATGACGGTAATCGATGTGATCGCAGGGATGACGGGAGCGGTTCGACCGATGTATGAAGAACGATTGGGGGAGAGCAGATCATGAATCTGGAACAACCATGTATCCGCATTTCAGTGCGGAATCTGGTGGAATTTATATTGAGACATGGAGACATTGACAACCGGACCGGCGGGGCAGATAAGGAGGCTATGCAGCAGGGCGGCCGGATACACCGGAAAATCCAGAGACAGCAGGGGGCAGAGTACCGTGCAGAGGTCCCGTTAAAGTATCAGATAGCGTGCGATGGATTTATCCTGAGTGTAGAAGGAAGAGCGGACGGGATCATAGAACTTCCGAAGCGTGTGGTGATCGACGAGATCAAAGGAGTATTTAAGGATTTGAAACGTCTGAAAGAACCGCAGCTTTTACATCTGGCTCAGGCAAAATGCTATGCCTATATCTATGCAGAACAGAAAAATCTGGAAGAAATCGGAGTACAGATGACGTATTGTAATTTAGATACCGAAGAAATCCGGAGATTCCAGGAGGTATATACCCGGGCAGAACTTAAGAAATGGTTCGAAGAACTTGTATCAGAATATGAAAAATGGGCAAGATACCAGATGGAATGGAGAGCAAAGAGAAATGCTTCAATCAAAACAGTGGAATTCCCATTTGAATATAGAGACGGACAGAAGAAACTGGTTGCGTCGGTATACAGGACAATTTTGAGAAAAAAGAAATTATTTATCCAGGCACCGACCGGAGTCGGCAAGACAATGGCGGCCGTATTTCCGGCGGTGAAAGCAGTCGGGGAAGAACTGGGAGAAAAGATCTTTTATCTGACGGCGAAGACGATCACCAGAACGGTGGCAAGTCAGGCATTCGAGATCCTGAGAAAGCAGGATCTGAAGATGAAAGTCATCACATTGACGGCAAAAGAAAAGATCTGTTTCTGTGAGGAAACTATCTGTAATCCGGATGCATGTCCATATGCCAAAGGACATTTTGACCGTGTAAATGCTGCTGTTTATGAACTGCTCACATCGACAGATGAGATGAGCCGGGAAGTGCTGGAAGAACAGGCAAGGAAATGGAATGTGTGTCCGTTTGAAATGGCACTGGATGTATCGCAGTGGGTAGATGCGGTTATATGTGATTATAATTACGTCTTTGATCCGAATGCACATCTGAAACGCTTTTTCGGAGACGGCGTCAAAGGAGAATATCTGTTTCTGATCGATGAGGCACACAATCTGGTCGAACGTGGGAGAACCATGTACAGCACCAGTATTTGCAAGGAAGATTTTCTGAAAATCAAAAAGCTGGTAAAATACGGAGAACCGAAACTTGTCTCGGCGTTGGAGAGCTGCAATAAGCAGCTTCTGGAGTTAAAAAGAGAATGTGACGGCTGCCAGATACTGAATAGTGTGTCACATGTGTATATTAAGCTATTGTCTTTGATGACAAAGCTGGAAGAGTTTATAGAAGACTGTAAAGATGAAGTAATACGGAAAGGGGTACTGGAGTTTTACTTTGGTATCCGTAATTTCATATATATTCATGACCGGCTGGATGAAAATTATCTGATTTATTCAGAACTAAGTGAAGAAGGAAAGTTTTACCTGCATCTGTTCTGTGTCAATCCGGCGGGATGCCTGCAGGAATATATGGGAAAAGGAAATAGTACGATATTATTTTCGGCAACATTTCTTCCAATTAATTATTATAAGAAACTGTTATCTGCGGCAAAGGATGATTATGCGATCTATGCAGAATCTCCATTTGAACAAAGCAAAAGATTACTGCTTCTGGGAAATGATGTCAGCACGAAGTATACCAGACGCGGACCGGAGATGTACCGTAAGTATGCAGAATATATGATGCGTGTGATAAAAGGAAGAACAGGAAATTATCTTGCCTTTTTCCCGTCTTACCGATTTCTGGAAGAAGTGTGGGAAGCATTCATGGAACTGCCGCAGGAACAGATTGAAGTTGCAGTACAGTCCCAATATATGACGGAGCAGGAACGGGAAGAATTCCTGAAAAAATTCGAACAGGAAAGAGCACACAGCCTGATCGGCTTCTGTGTGATGGGTGGTATTTTTTCAGAAGGAATTGATCTGACGGAAGATAAACTGATCGGGGCAATGATCATCGGGACAGGACTTCCGCAGGTGTGTCTGGAACGGGAACTTTTAAAGTATTATTTTGACCGGAAGAATCTGAATGGATTCGATTATGCTTATTTGTATCCGGGCATGAATAAGGTGCTACAGTCGGCAGGACGAGTCATCCGGACTGATCAGGACAGAGGGGTGATTGCACTTTTGGATGAACGTTTTATGGACCGGCGGTGCCAGGAGGTGTTTCCGAGGGAGTGGAATGATTTCCAGATCTGTAACAGTGAAAATATCGAAGAAAAGATAGCAGGGTTCTGGAAGGAAGAACAGATGGATAAGAGGTAAGCAGAATCAGAAAAATATTATTTATAGAAAAATATATTATAGAACAATATGATAGAAAAAATACCATGAGGGACATATGCCACATGGTATTTTATACGAAAGTAAATAAAAGTAGCTGCCACCGGTAGTTCTCCGGGGATACTTTGGCAGGAAAAAGAGTTTGTAAACATATTAAAAATAAGATAAAAACTCCTGTGCGGCTTTGGATACCGGAACCTTCTCGTTATGCGCAATGACAAGTTCGCGTTCCGGAAGCGATTCCTTCGTCTCAACAATGAACAGAGAATCCGAATCGGCTGTCTGGGAAAGACAGAAATCCGGAATAAATGCGATTCCAAGTCCGATGCGGGCAAGGTCGATCAGAAGGTCATTACTGCTGAGTTCGATCTCCGGAACCAGATCCAGCTGATTCTGAAGAAACAGGTTGTGCAGATATTCACTGGTTGTACTCTTTCTGTCCAGCATAAGGATCGGGTAGTCCAGAAGTTCTTTGAAAGAAACCTTCTTTCCTTTTAATTCTTTAAATGCTTCATTGGCAATGAACACATCCTGGAAATCTTTGATCTTTTTCACATTCGGAACATTTCCGAGATAGGAATTCGGTGAATTGACAACGATCAGATCCACCTGTCCGGTCTCCAGGAGTTCTACGCAACGGATCGATGTCGCATTCGTAACCTTGATATGCGCTCCCGGAAATTCCCGGTGGAAGCGTTCCAGATAAGGCACCAGGAAATAACGGCAGATCGTATCACTGGCTCCGATGTGAAGCTGTCCTCCGCGTACGCCGACATCGAGAAGCTGGCTTTCCCCACGCTTGATCAGGCTGATCGCCGGTTCGATATGGCGCAGAAGAATCTCTCCTTCGGTAGTAAGACGTACTTTCTTGGTGCTTCGGATGAATAAGGTCTGATCCAGCTTTTTCTCCAATGCCTTGATCGACTGGCTGACAGCCGACTGCGAGATAAACAACTGCTTGGAAGCTTCCGAGAAGCTTAAGGTGGAAGCTACATAGTAAAATACTTTGTACAATTCGTAGTTTATATCCATCATTTTTGATAAGTCCTCCTTATAACTGCTTCCAGTATAACAAAATCTTGTGGGTGCATCCAGTATTTTCACAAAAATAAACAAATAATAAGCAAAACTTATTAAAAAGATTAAATATATTAATTTTACTAATTTATATAACATGTGCTATTATAAAGGCAAAAGTTAAAGTTAAACAGGCAAATAAGGCCATTTACAAGGTGGCCTGCACAGAAGAAGCTAAAAGCTATAAATCACAGGAGGTCTGTAATGAGCGTAAGACGAATTTTTGTAGAGAAAAAGCCTGATTATGCGGTAAAAGCAGGAGAGTTAAGAGAAGAATTAGTAAGTTATCTTGGTATTACCGGAGTGAAGAGTGTACGGGTACTGATCCGTTATGATATTGAAAATCT
>OHZK01000947.1_pt1 | contig 12267 bp, 9 predicted proteins | sample 1580401 | NCBI WGS metagenome assembly OHZK01 (sample SAMEA3882530, study PRJEB24775) | human gut metagenome | biome: human-associated habitat; feature: intestine environment; material: feces | place: Netherlands | collected 2009/2010
TACCTGCCATTACGTCCCCGGCTCTGCGATACGGCTGACCGCCACATAAATGTTTGAAATCTGATACCAAGTCGGATAATCCACGATTCCGGTTGCCGGGAGATTGAAGATACGCTGAAAAGCCCGCACCTGTGCAGCGGTCTGGGAACCGAAGATACCGTCGGCAGAGGTTTTCGGGATAGCAGGGTAGTTCTGTGCAATGCGGTTTAACTGCTCCTGCATCTGTCGAACCTTTGTGCCGGATGCACCGATTGTCAGGTCATAGCCGGGCCAGGAGGACGGAACGCCGCTTATGGCCTGGGCTGCGTTGATATACATGTCGTTGCCGTAATAGTAGCGGATGATCTCAATCGCGCTGTAGCCCTGGTCACCGAGATATTTGGAGCCCCACTGGGAGAGACCCTGACAGTTGACGCGGTTTCCGTCGCAATAGCTGGTAAAGATCGGCTGCCGCACGCCCGGCCGGGAGAGATAATTTGCAAAAATGGAGTCCACGAGGCGGTCGATGTTGCTGTAGATATTTCTGCCGTAGATGAATTTCTGGTCGTAGGCGGTGGAAGAGGTGATGGTAAAGGAATAGCCCTTTGCACGATACCATTCTGTGTATACACGATTCAGGGTAAAGGACTGAATGACGAGGATGTTGGCGTAGATAGTGCTCTCCGGCCAGGTTGCATAGATTTCGGAAGAAGCGACGTTTTTGATATAGTCTTTATAGCGGACATAGTAGTTTGGAGCGCTGGAATCGTCGGGAAGACCGTCGTGGACGATGATATATTCCGGGATGACGACGCGGCTTAAGACGATTTCTCCGGTTTCGGCTTCGGTTTTGATTTCAGCTTCCGGGATTTTGGCAGGATATTCGCCGTAAAGCGTGTGATCCGGGATGAAAATGTCCTGTTCTTCGGGAGTGTCGGAAACTGCGGTGGGTGTCATGGAAACCGGAAGAATGCTGGATTCGTCCGGCAGAATTTCAGCGCCGTTGATACGGACGGGCTCGTAACCGTCCGCTTGTACTTCGATCATATAATCGGTGTATGGCCGCGGATTGGAAGGACTCTGGGAATAGGCGGGATTGGGCGCAGGCAGCAGGACGGACGTTGTCTGTCCGGATTCATCGGTAGTAAGAGTTTCAAGAATCTGTTCCGGGGAAGCACTGTCGGAGATCGTAACAGTAGCGCCCACAACCGGGAAAAAACCGACAGAAGAAGTTACGCAGATCATCAGGGAGCCGGGATAACCGGTTTCTTCTGCTGCAGCACAGGAAAGCTGTGGCATAAAAGTACCTCTCATATCCAGAATATGTGATAATAAGATATGCCGGAGATAGAAAAAATGATACGATGGTCTGCTCTAAACGTCAGCCGCCGAAAACCTGCCAGCAGCGCTGCGATCGACATATATCGAACGCTGGTTGCAACGGACTCTGATCAAAGCCCGTGCCGAACACCAGCCAAAGCCGAAAGCTGCGCAAACGAAAAAAACAGCACCCGTCGGTTATACGATAACCTGGCGGGCGTTGTTTTTTCCGGATAACCGGATCTTTTACAAAGCGTACAGTTGATTCGTTTAATCAAGATTCAGACAACGTTTCATTACATAGTTGCAGATCCAGAAAGCAGGAACGCATAGAACCAGATTTGCGAACAGGGAAATCAGCATAATTGACCAGTAAATGGAGGCAAAATCAGTCATCGGATTCGCAGAAGTCGATTGAAGGATGAACACGCCTGCGGTCGTAGGCGTAGTCAGAAGCATCATAGCGGTCGAAAGGATGGTGCTCAGCCCGAGATAACACAGGATGGATGCGAGCACCTTGTGGCTGGAAAACAGCTGTCCCAAAGAGATCGAGGCATAGATGGTAAGCAGGGAAAAGACAGAGCTGATGATCATCACGGGAATTGCCAGGAAGAGTATGGATGGAACAGTGAGAATCGTGTGGTACGACTGGAACATTGTCCGAAGCTCCAACAGATCTTCCGGAGAAAAATATGCCATTGTGGGCAGGGCAATCAAGGTGATCAAGGTAATTGCACCAACCAACAACAAATCGATCAGATAAAACCAGATGGTTCCGATGGTCAGCTTGGAGACAATCAGCATCCAGGGCTTGACAGGGAGCGTGTGCATCAGATAGCCCTCGTCGGTATAGAGATTTTTATAAAAACGGATAGCAAAATAGATTGTCAGGATCATGGAAAGACCGCTGAGAATCAGGATGTATGCGATGTAAAGTACAAAGTTTCGCACATTGAGATCTATGTCGGCGGTAGCTTGGTCAGCAACGGAGAAGTATACGAGGCTGGCGGCGGAAAGCAGCACCGTGATAGTGAGCAGAAGGGCAGGAACTTTAAACGTATCTTTCCATTCATGGGAAATCAGTTTTGTGAGCATGAGAATACCTCCCGGAAATAAGAGTCTACGGACTGATGGCGGGTGTCCCGGATCTCCTCCACGCTGGAAGAGAGAATGATCTGTCCGTCTTTCAGGAAAATAACGTCGTCCAGAAGCTGCTCGACGTCCGCAATCAAGTGTGTGGAGAGCAGAATTGACGCATCCTCGCTGTAATCCTGGATAATGGTCTTTAAAATGTAATCACGCGCGGCGGGATCGACGCCGGCGATCGGCTCGTCCAGAATATAGACCTTGGCGCGGCGGCTCATGACCATGATCAGCTGCACCTTTTCACGGGTTCCCTTCGAGAGCGTCTTTAAGGGACTGGACGGATCGATGTCGAGCTTTTGCAACATTTCCTCTGCCTTTGCAGCGTCAAAGTCTGTATAAAAATCCCTGAAAAAAGAGAGCAGTCCCTTTACCCGGACAGTATCGGGCAGATAGGTGCGCTCCGGCAGATACGAAACGATCGCCTTGGTTTCGGGACCGGGAGCCTGGCCGCAGATGAAAATTTGTCCGGACGAGGGTACCAAAAGTCCGTTGATGAGTTTGATCAGTGTGGATTTGCCGCTGCCGTTGGAGCCTAAAAGCCCGACCATCCTGCCGGGAGCGATTTCGAGGCTGATATGGTCAAGCGCTGTTTTTTTGCCGAAGCGCTTGCTGACGTCCTGCAGACGGAGCAGGGTATCGGATGTCTGTGTCATGAATTTTCCTCCTTTTTGGCCAAAAGCAGCTGGATACTATCGTCTTTCTGATAGCCGAGATGCTGCATCCGCGTCAGAAACTGACTGATCTGAAGCTCTGCCAGCTCACTGCGCACCTGTTCAATCAAAGCAGTATCTTCGGTGACCGTCCGCCCGCTGGTGCGACGCGTGACAATCAGACCGGTACGCTCCAGCTCGGTGAAGGCTTTCTGCATGGTGTTCGGATTGACGCTTGCCTGTGCAGCGAGGTCGCGGACACTGGGAAGCCGGGAGCCGGGCGGATAGAATCCGGATACGATTTCATGCTTGAGCCGGTCAACAATCTGGGCGTAAATAGGTCTGTCTGAATCAAGTTCCCATGGCATGTGAACACCTCCTTGCTTGTATGATTGATTTAATACAATAATACTTAAGCGGAACCCATTTGTCAATCCCTTGCGCGATATTCGGAAATAGGGTAATATAAAAGGTAAGACTATTGGAAATGACCGCCTGATCGGGAGCGTCCCGGCAGGCAAAATTGTGCAGAAAGGGGAACGCAAGTGAGAAGACTGGAAGAGCAGATTCTGACAGAAAAATACCGCAGAATAGAAGGAAAGCTGACGTTTTCTGTCCGGCTGGCAGAGCTGTCTGTTGCGCCGGGGGAAGCTGCAGAGGGCGCGTTTACCATTTTTGCATCACAGGAAGAAATCCCGGCACAGGGCTATGTCCTGACAAAGGATGAGCGGATGGAGTGTAAAACGGAGTGGTTCAACGGCGTGCAGGAGAAAATCGTGTACCGATTTTGTGCAGACGGGCTGCAGGAGGGCGATAGCCTGCAGGGACAGTTCCTGATCGTATCGGACTACGGGGAATACACGTTGCCGTGGAAGGTGACGGTGCGCAGAGAGGCGGCAGCAGGAATTGCAGGAAAGGTCTCGACGCTTGCCGGATTTACAGAGCTTGCGCGCACGGACTGGAAAACGGCGGTACAGTTTTTTTACAGCAAACCGTTTGCAGAAATCTGTAAAAAAGAAGGCGAAAAGACCTGGCTTTTGTACCGGGGGCTGTCCGCCGGATACTATAACAGCTCCAACGTCGAGACATTTCTGGAGGAAACCGGCTGCAAGCAGGCACTGACCTTTACTGCTGCCAAACCGGAAATTCAGGTCAAAGACGTGCAGGAAACGGTACGGGAAGAGCTGCAGATTCTAAAAAATGGCTGGGGACCGGTCAGCCTGAAGGTACAGACAGAGGACGATTTTTTGTTTCTGGAAAAAAACAGAATCGGGGAGGATGACTTTTTAGGCAATCTCTGTCGCCTGCCGGTTTATATATCGGAAGAAAATCTCCATGACGGGAAAAATTTCGGGACGGTGACGGTTTCGTGGAGCCGGGGCAGCTTTTTGGTCGGTGTCACAGCGACCCGCCGGAAAACGGGATTGTCTGCGGAAACCGAAAAAAAAAGCCGCCAGAAAAAATATACGATCCGTCTGACAGAGCTTTATTTAAAGCTGCGCGCAAAGCAGATCGACCTGGCAGACTGGCAGGAAAAGGTGCGGGAATGTGTGGAAGAACTGGCTGTCCTGGATCGGAAAAGTATCGTGCCAAAGCTTTTTTCCGCACAGCTGTTATTGACGGAAAACAAAACAGAAGAGGCCGGCTGGATGTTAAAGCAGCTGCGCCCGATGCTGGAGGGAGAAAGCCCGGCGGTCGTCAGCTATTATCTGTATCTGACGACACTATACGATAAGCGCGAGGAATATGTGAAGCGTGCCGCCGCGCGGGTGGAGGAAATTTATACCCGTTACCCGGAAGAATGGCGGATTGCGTGGCTGATGCTGTTTTTATCCCATGAGATCAACCGGAGCACCTACCGGAAGTGGCAGTTTTTGCAGGAACAGTTCCAGAAAGGCTGCGTAAGCCCGCTGTTGTATCAGGAAGCGGTGCTTTTGCTGAACGCAGATCCGGCGCTTTTGACGGGGCTAGACCTGATTGCGCGCAGGGTTTTAGTTTATGGCGCACGGAAAGGGCTTTTGAATGAAAATCTTTGCGGACAGGCTGCAGAGCTTGCCTGCCGGGAAAAATATTTCGAGCCGGTTTTGTTTGAAATTCTGGAACGCAGCTGGGAAAAAAAGCAGTCCCCAGACATTTTGCAGGCGATCTGTTCGTTATTGATCAAAGGAAATAAATGCGAGCAAAAGTGGCATGTCTGGTATGAAAGAGGTGTGGAAAACAAGCTGCGTGTCACGCGTCTGTATGAATATTATCTGTTGAGCACCGATCTGTCGCGGGATATTGAGCCGCCCAAAAGCGTGCTGCTGTATTTTGCCTACCAGTGCAACCTGGACTGGGAATATGCGGCGTGGCTGTATTCGTGCGTGGAGCGATGCAAGACAAAGGATCCGGAGCTTTACATCACCTACAAGCCGGAGCTGGATCATTTTTTGCTGGACTGCCTGAATAAGGGAAGAATCAACCGGCATTTGTCCTGGCTGTACCGGGAAAATTTGCCGGCGTTGGCGCTTGACAAAGCGCAGGGGGAGACGATTACTTCGCTGCTCGGAAGCACCGAAATTGTATTGAACCGCAAGGAATGCCGCAAGCTGATCGTCGTTCATCGCAGACTGAAAGGCGAAGAGACTTACTGGCTGCAGGATGGAAAAGCCTGCGTGTCCGTTTACGATCCGGAGGATTTGCTTTTTACAGAAGACGAAGAGCAGAACCGCCGTCTGGTGACTGTTGACAGGAAAGAGCTGCTTTCGTTTCAGGATGCGGTTTCTGCCTGGGGAATGGAAGCACTGCGGGAATGGGGCACAGAGAGCATTGCATTTTTATTGGAAGCGGAAAAAAGAAAGCTTTCGGAACTCGATCAGATCGCCGTCTGGACGAAGCTTTGTACAAACAGACAGCTGGAGGATGCTTACGGGCAGGAGCTTCGCTGCCGGCTGGCGGTGTGGCTGTCCGAGCAGGAGAAAAATAAGGAGCTGAACGCCTTTTTGCGGACGCTGTCCAAAGAGCAGATTGCGGAAAAGGACAGGCTATGCATGGCGCGACTGATGATTCTGCACGGTTTTTATGACAAAGCATATGAGTGGCTTGCCGGTCAATGCTTTTGCAAACTTGAGCCGGCGGAGCTGATGCGCCTTTGCAGCAGACTTCTGGCAAAAGAAAGCCATCTCGAAGAAAAGCGCCTGATGCTTCTGTGTGCGCAGGCTGCGCTGAACGGAAAATATGACGATCGGATTTTACAGTATCTGGCGGATGCTTACGAGGGAAGCTGCAGCGAGCTGGAAGTGCTATTGCAGGCGGCAAAAAATTTTGAAATCGACATCTGGAAAATCAACAGGAAGCTGCTGGTTCAGCTATTGTTTACCGGGCAGGATGTGACGGAGCGGATGGATCTTTTGCGGGATTATATCAGTGCGGGCGGCAGTCCGGAGCTGGAAGAGGCATTTCTGTACCGCTGCGCCTATGCAAATGTGATTTTGAAGCAACCGATCCACCGATATATGGTGCAGATGATTTTGCGGCTCTGCAGATGGGGTGCAAAGGTAAGCAGGCTGTGCAAAATTGCGGCGCTGCAGTATTACGCCAAAAACAAAGGCATGTTAGAGGAAAAAAACCGCGGTCAGGTGGCTAAAATTATCAGGGAGTTATTTGAAGAAAACTGCCTGCTTCCGGTGCTGCAGCAGTTTGCAGACCTTGTGCCGGAGGTTTGGGAGATTCTGGACAAAACCTTTGTCGTATATGAGGGAGAACCCGAAAAACAGCTGGTTTTGAACTATCGGAGAGTGGAAGGGGAACTGGCGGAAGCGCAGTATCATGAAATGGAGCTTCCATGCGTCTGCGACGGCATTTATGCGGCGGGATTTATTCTGTTTCCGGGAGAGCGGCTGCAGTATTATATCACAGTGTCCGAAAGGCCGGAGAAAATTTTGGAAAATGGCATGTTGCTTGCGCAGGAGGAAGCTGCAGAGGCAATGCAGGGCAGGTACGCATGGCTTTATGAAATGGCACAGGCACAGCTTTTGCAGGAGGATTTATCGGCGCAGAAGGAGCGGACGCAAAACTACCTGTATACCGCGTTTTGTGCAAAACGGCTGTTTGGAATGCTGAAATAGGGAGAAGGAGATATGTTTTTAGAACACAGGGAAAAAGAAGAAAACAAACGGCAGGCAACGGCTGGCTATGATCTGACGGATGCATATGCGCAAATCAGCTATTGTCTGCCGGGAGAACCCTGTCCAAAGACGATCAGCCTGCAGGCGGATCAGGAGCAGTATCTGATTCCGGCGCTGCTGGGACGGTATACCGATCAAGACCTTTGGGTGTACGGACCGAAAGCGCAGGCAGCGGCAGCGACTGGAGAGGTTTTTCTCGCTGACGGACTGCTGACGAAGGCAGCACACCAGGAAATGGTGGAGGTAGGCGGACAGAACTATAGTTCGATTGCACTACTTTCCCTGTTTTTAAAACGGACGATGTCGCTGCTTGCACCGATCGTGCGCCCGGAACGCCTGCAGGCGCTCGTCTTTTCTGTGCCGGAGGTGTCTGTACCCGTATTGTCAGCGGTGACGGATGCGGTCGGCATGCTCGGTCTGAAAAATGCGAGTCTGTTTCTGATCGGACGCGCGGAGAGTTTTTTCTATTATAATATCTGCCAACCCGAAGAGCTCTGGAAACAGGATGTGCTTCTGTGTGATTTTTCCGGCACGTTTCTGCACACGCTTCTGTTTACGGCAAACCGGAAAACATCTCCGGTTGCCTGCTTTGTGGAGGAAGCGGACTGGAAGGAAGTGGCGGCAGGCAGAGAAGATCTGGATCAGTGCTTTTTAGAGACAATGAAAGCGGTGATCGGCGATAGAAATATTAGCTGTGTCTACCTGATTGGCGAAGGCTTTTTGGGAGAATGGTATCAGGAATCGCTGCGGTTTCTGTGCCAGGAACGCCGGGTGTTTCTGGGCAACAACCTTTACAGCAAGGGAGCTTGTTATGCGGCGCGCCAGCGTATGACGCCCGGCAGCGTTTCCGAAGGGTATGTGTTCCTCGGAAAAGACATGTTAAAGGCAAACATCAGTCTGTATGTGGAAAAGCGTGGGCAGGACAGCTGCCATCCGCTTCTGGATGCCGGGACGAACTGGTACGATGCAAAGGCGGAGATCGACTTCTTACTGGAAGAGGAGAACCGCTTTTCGCTGCGGATTATGCCGCTAAACGGCGGCGAGATCCGGGATGTGGAGATCGCGCTGACCGGACTTCCACAGCGTCCGGCGCGCACAACGCGCATCCACCTGCAGATCGACATGGCGGATCTGACGACGCTGCGCCTGAACATGGAAGATTTCGGCTTCGGAGAGTTCTTCCCGGCGACGCACCAGTTCTGGGAGAAGACGATTTCGATCGGGGAGAAGGAAAAGGAGGCAGCTCCGGCGGCGGGGACGACGGCATTTGCAGCAGGTAATAGCAGTGTATCAGCATCGGAGCCTGTTGTAGGCAACGGCGGTGCGGTTCTGGCGGCAGAGCAGGACGCAACGGCGTGCGGAATAGACGACAATGTCACCAGCGCTGTGGAATCCGCAGCTATGCAGCCTTCTGTGTCAGAATAATTGACGAAAATTCAGAGGAAAATCATGGGACGTGTATATCTGTGCCTGGGGCAGAACGCAGAATTGCCCTACTATTTTGAAAAAGCAAAAGTACATATCTGGAATATCGAAGAACTGTGCTATTTTATTCGGGAAAACGCATGGATAATGGAGCCGGAGCTGCTGACAAAAGAGCTGATCGACTGGGTTGCGCAGCAGTGCGGTTTGCCAAAGCTTGCGGTGCTGTTAAATGACAGCCTGAAAGAAGAGGACTGTGTGACGGCGTTTGCGGCATGTCTGTTTTCGTATACCGGATACTGTCCGCAGGAGCAGGCGCTGCAGGTGCAGAAAATCCTGCAGACGAATGCGGGAAACAACGAAACCGACCGGGCGAAGGCACGGGGGGATTATTTCCTCGAATCCGGAAAATATTTCCGCGCGCTGCAGGAATATGAGCCGCTGATGAAACAGCTGACCGGCGCAAAGCCGGAGATCGTCGGGAGTGTGTATCATAATGCGGGCTGCGCTTATGCAGGTCTGTTTTTGTTCGATCGGGCGGCTGCCGCGTATGAAAAAGCGTGGAAGCTTCTGCGGGATAAAAGAAGCGCGGCCGGATTTCTGGCGGCAAAACGGATGGGACTGTCTGAGCAGGAATATGTGGATTTTCTGGCGAAAAATCCAGAGCTGTACCAGATTTCGTTTCTGGTGGAGGAACAGCTAAAGGACTGCAGGCAGAAATGGCAGGGTACGCCAGGACAGGCCTTTTGTGCGTCCATGGAGGGGGCTTTGCAAAATGGTTCCGGAGATATTTGCCAAAAGCAGCTGGCAGATAAAATCAAAGAGCTGGAAAAAGAATACCGGGAAGCGGTTTCGTGATACCGGAGTTGTTATCGTAAGATGAGGCAGCCACGCGTCAGTGCAGCTGCCTCATCTTTTCTGTAAAAGGAACATAAAAATTCCTGGCGGCTTGTATTTACAGCTTATGAAAAGTCGGTACCCGTTTCTCAAAGGTGCAGTAATACGAGAATCCGCACGCTTTCAGCACGTCAGCCGCGTGGTCGAAATGGCGTCCAATATCCTCCGGGCGGTGTGCATCGGAGCCGACTGTGATGATCTCACCGCCTTTTTTGCGGTACTGACGGATGAATTCGGTGCAGGGATGCTGCTCCTTTAAGCCTTTATCCAGACCGGCGGTGTTGATTTCGATGCCTTTGCCATTGGCGATCAGCGTTTCAATGATGGGGTCAAAAATATCCGCATACTGTTCATAGCAGTAGTTTAAATCCTTTGTTTTGCTGTAACGGATCACATAGTCGATATGTCCGTAAATATCGAAATTGGTAAAAGAACGGATGGATGTCAGGATTTCATTAAAGTAGGCGCGGTAGCCCTCCTCAGTTGAGATTCCTTCATAATAAGAGGGAAAAGCAGGATCCTGATGCTGTACGACATGGGTGGAGCCGATGATAAAGTCAAAATCATAGGATCTTGCGTAGTCGGAAATTTCTTTGAGGTAATCTGGCTGGAGTCCCAGTTCAACGCCGAATTTAATATTAATCTGTTCCCCGAATTTCTCCCTGGCGCGGAGCAGATCATAGAGATAGGAATCGGTATTTAATAAAAACATGTCTTCGGGACACTCTTCGGAAGCAGGATAGTGCAGGTCCATATGCTCGGTAAAGCATATTTCCTGATAACCGAGTGCGATGGCGCGCGCTGCCATGTCCTGCATGGGCGCTCTGGAGTCTCCGGAAAAGCTGGAGTGCATATGATAGTCTGCTAAAATTGGCATGAAAAACTCCTCCTGTTGGTGTTTGTTGATTTTTCATTCCAAAGTATAGCATAAAAACGACGTATGTTTCCAATATTTTTAATTTTACATCTTGATATTTTGAAACAAATTAGGTAGAATAATTGTGCTGATAAAATTTTGTCAAGCACACTGCCCTTTGATCGGACAGCTTGTCTGACAAAAGAATTTCAAAACATTTTTAGGAGGAAACTAAAATGGCAGTAAAAGTAGCAATTAATGGTTTTGGCCGTATCGGTCGTCTGGCTTTCAGACAGATGTTTGGCGCAGAAGGATTTGAGATCGTTGCAATCAACGACCTGACATCTCCCAAGATGCTGGCTCACTTACTGAAATATGATTCCACTCAGGGCAGATATGCACTGGCTGATAAGGTTGAAGCAGGCGAAGATTCCATCATCGTTGATGGCAAAGAGATCAAGATCTACGCTAAGGCTAACGCAGCAGAGCTTCCTTGGGGCGAAATCGGTGTTGACGTAGTTCTGGAGTGCACCGGCTTCTACACCTCTAAGGCTAAGAGCCAGGCTCACATCGACGCAGGCGCAAAGAAGGTCGTTATTTCCGCTCCGGCAGGCAACGATCTCCCGACGATCGTTTACAGCGTAAACGAGAAGACCCTGACGGCTGATGACACCATCATCTCCGCTGCTTCCTGCACCACGAACTGCCTCGCTCCGATGGCGAAGGCACTGAACGATTATGCTCCGATCCAGAGCGGCATCATGAGCACGATCCACGCTTACACCGGCGACCAGATGATCCTCGACGGCCCGCACAGAAAGGGTGACCTCCGCCGTGCACGTGCCGGCGCTGCTAACATCGTTCCGAACTCCACGGGCGCTGCAAAGGCTATCGGCCTTGTTATCCCGGAGCTGAACGGTAAGCTCATCGGTTCCGCACAGCGTGTTCCGGTTCCGACCGGTTCCACCACCATCCTCACCGCTGTTGTTAAGGGCGCTGACGTAACCGTCGACGGCATCAACGCAGCTATGAAGGCAGCTTCCTCTGAGAGCTTCGGCTACAACTGCGATCCGATCGTTTCTTCCGATGTTATCGGCATGAGATTCGGTTCCCTGTTCGATGCTACCCAGACGATGGTTTCCAAGATTGCTGACGACCTCTATGAGGTTCAGGTCGTTTCTTGGTACGACAACGAGAACTCCTACACCAGCCAGATGGTCAGAACCATCAAGTACTTCGCTGAGATCTAATTTCGGCTTAGGCGCTGGAAAAATCAGGTGTTTTGACGCTGCATCATGCAGCAAAAGACTGAATTGATTTTCGCACCCTTTCTTCCGTGGTTCATGGAGGAAAGGGTGTTTTTTATCCGAAATACGTACACACGGCAAAGAAAGGCAGGGAAAATATGAGAGAACTGCACACAGAAAGACTTCTACTGCGCACGCCGCGGGAGAGAGATGCGGCGGAGATCATGGCCATACACAACAGCGCTTTCGTAATGAAAAACAACGTAATGGAAGTGTTTGATAAAGAGCAGATGGTTCATTTGATTCATAGGGAAATCGATTATGAAAACACATGGTATATTGAGCGAAAAGAGGGCGGCGCTTTGCTTGGTATGATTGCGGCGGAGGAGGACGGCATTCGGTTCGATGTGCGCTCGAGATGTCTTTCGTATTATCTCGGGGAGCAATATACGCGGCAGGGCTATATGAAAGAAGCACTGCGGGCTGTGCTGCATGAACTATTCACCGAAGAAGATCTGGAAGTTGTAGCAGCGCGTGTTTTCACGGGGAATATTGCTTCGGAAAAGTTGCTGAGATCCTTGGGG
>OHZK01000950.1_pt1 | contig 12259 bp, 10 predicted proteins | sample 1580401 | NCBI WGS metagenome assembly OHZK01 (sample SAMEA3882530, study PRJEB24775) | human gut metagenome | biome: human-associated habitat; feature: intestine environment; material: feces | place: Netherlands | collected 2009/2010
CGTGGCGGATGCCGGGGAGGGGAGCGGCTACCCCCGCTACCGCCTGGAGCAGGGCTATCAGACCACTGCATCCACCCGCCTTCGCTGTACGATGGCCGCCCCGCCGCCGGAGGACTGCGCCCTCCATGTCAGCGGTCTGGGCGTCCAGGGGGGAGTGTTCTCCCTCCGACTGGTGCCGGCAGAGACGCCCCCCACGGTACAGAAGACTTGGACGCTCCCCCAGGGGGATATGACCATCTGGGTGGCGGAGGACGGCTCAGCCATATCCGCCAGCTTCGACAGCACAGAGTGGTGGGGCTGGCCCTTCGACATCTCCTTTATCGGCGCATCGGGAGAGCGCTATCCCTGCCACGACATCACAGGCGCCTATGAGCTGGACGGCACCGAGCGGTTCGAGGCCATCGAGCAGGTGCACGATTGCCGGGTACTGTTCGAACAGTTGCAGGCAAGCCTTTCTTCCGGTTGGGAGCACTATTTCTCCGAAGCAAGCATCTACTATGCAGAGCACGGCAATTTGAACGTCCCGAAACTGTACACCACGCCCGGCGGTCTGAGCCTTGGGGTGTGGCTGGTGACCCAGCGCCGGGTGCGCGAGGGACAGATCCAAGGCAATCTGACCGAGCAGCAGATCGCGCGGCTGGACAGCATCGGGATGGTCTGGGGCAACCGGAAAGAAATCGCGTGGCAGCACGGATTTGGGGTTGCAAAGAAATACCACGACACCTACGGAAACCTGATGGTGCCCGGAAAATATGTAGACCCGGACGGCTACCCACTGGGGCAGTGGATCATCAAGACCCGGCAGCAGAAGCTGAACGGACGCCTGAAGGAAGAACGCATCGCGCAGCTTGATGAGATCGGTATGGTGTGGAACATTTTCAATGCCAAGTGGGAAAAGGCTTATGCATTGGCTGCAGCCTACTATGAGGAAAACGGCAACCTGAACATCCCGCGTTCCTATGTGACAGCGGCTGGTGAACGGCTTGGGCAATGGGTCGCAAGCCAGCAATGGGCGTACCCGAAAGGAAAACTGACGGACGAACAAGTCGAGCGTCTCAACCGTATCGGGATGTACTGGGGCAACCGCAATGACCGCCAGTGGAACGAAGGGTATCAGGAAGCCAAGCGCTACTTTGATGCCCACGGCGACCTGAATATCCCGGCAGAATATGTGTCACCGAACGGATACAACCTTGGCAATTGGGTCAAACGGCAGCGGTATACCCGTCATAATCCTGAAAAAAGCTGCGCTGTTCTGACAGAGGAGCGTATTGCAAAGCTGAATGAGATCGGGATGAGCTGGGAAACCAGAAATCCGAAATCTCAAAAATCATGTCTCAATTTAAAAGAAAATGTAGAACCTGCAAAAGCAGGATGATAGTGTGAGGAAAACATGGAAGAATTGAATTACCACGTTGATTTTGGACAGTTCTATGTCCATCTGACTCGGAAACAGAAGAAATACCTTGCGGTGAGATCTGTAATTGACCGCGTTCTGGCAGCGTTGGCGCTGATTTTACTTTCACCTTTGTTCTTAGTGGTGAGTATTGCACAGAAACTTAGTGCACCGGATGAGCCTATCTTCTTTTTACAGAAGCGCGTGGGCAAGGGGGCTCATTGCTTCAATATCATCAAGTTCCGGACGATGAAGAGTTCTGCGCCGAAGAATGTGGCAACTGGTGATTTGGAAAGTCCAGAGACGTACATTTCCCGACTGGGACGTTTTCTACGAGACACCAGCATTGATGAGCTGCCGCAGTTGGCAAACGTTGTTCGTGGAGAAATGAGCTTGATTGGCCCTCGTCCGCTGGTGTATACGGAACGTGAGATTCGTTTTCTGCGGCGTTGGTACGGCGTGTATCAGGTGACGCCGGGTATTACCGGCTGGGCGCAGGTCAACGGCCGGGACACGGTGGATGTGTACGACAAAGTCTACTATGACCGGGAATACGTCCAGAATGTTAGCCTGAAATTTGATCTGAAAGTCATTTGGAAAAGTATTCAGGTCGTATTAGGTCGAAAGGGCGTTGTGGACGGAAAAATTGACCCGGAGTTCCGGAGGGAGAGTATTGTGCTCCTGCGAGAGAGTAGGCTGGTGTCGGTAGATGATACAAATTGCGAAACGAAAAAAATACAAATGGTGTGAGTGAAAGATGCGAATTGTTTTAGTTGCAAACGATACTACTTTTATCTATAATCTGCGCCGGGAAATTTTGAAGGGCTTGATTGCAGAAGGACACGAGGTGTCTGTAATGTGTCAGGTGCTCCAGTTTAAGGAGGAGCTCGAGCAGATGGGGTGCGGTGTTATCGATATCGAGACCGCACGGCAAGGAAAGAATCCTTTTAAGGACATCGTTCTCTTCCGGAAATACTATCAGGCGTTAAAAAGGCACAAACCGGATGTGATGCTGGGAAATAATATCAAGCCGAACGTTTATGCAGGGCTGGCCTGTCAGATGTTAAAAATCAAGTACATCCCCAACATTACCGGTCTCGGCACTCCGGTGGAAAACCCCGGCCCTTTGCAGGCGTTGACGACCTGGCCGGTGCAAGCTGCATCTTTTTCCAGAACAGTGAAAACCAGCACTTCTTTGAAACGCACAAGATGATGCCGAAGCATGCGAAGATCCGGTTGTTGCCGGGTTCCGGCGTGGATCTGGAGAGCCATCCGGCGTTCCCGTATCCGGAAGGCGAGACGGTACATTTCCAATTTACGTCCCGTATTTTAAAGGAAAAGGGCATTGACCTGTACCTTGCTGCGGCCAAACGGATCCATGCAGAGTACCCCAACACGGTGTTCCATATCTGCGGGGGCTGTGACGATCCTGCCTACGAAGAGATCTTGAAGCAGGCACAGGAAGCTGGAGATGTGGTCTATCATGGCCAGCAGAAGGATATGATCCCGTTCCTGAAACAGGCAAGCTGCATCGTACATCCGTCCTACTATCCGGAGGGAATGAGCAACGTGCTTCTGGAGGGGGCGGCCAGCGCCCGGCCTATCATCGCCACAGACCGTGCAGGCTGTCGGGAAACGGTGGAAGATGGAGTGACTGGATTCCTGATTCCCATTCAGGATGAGGAAGCTCTAGTCCATGCGCTGGAACGGTTTATGCAGATGACGCCAGAGCAGCGGAAAGCCATGGGTCTGGCCGGTCGTGCAAAAATGGAACGGGAATTCGACCGGAAAATCGTGGTGAAGGCGTATTTAGAAGAGATTCAGGCGTTGGAGGGGAAAGATGAATAAAATACATTAAGGCGCTGTTTTGTGTTCCGTTTGGGGGAATCAAGTATGCTATTCTGAAGATTGAGAATGGTGGACGGTTTCATGCAGCCTTTCCGGAAATTATGTCGCCGATGACCGAAGTCACCGTAGATGGAAAATCCGAGTTGCGCATTGCGAAAAAGTTGAAAATGCATAATGGTGCAAAGATCCGAGTTCGCAAAGGTGGAAAATTGGAAATTGGAAAGAATTTTGGAATGAGCAATGGGTGCGTTGTTACTGCCTACGATCATATTAAAATCGGCGACAATGTGATGTTGGGTCCCAATGTTCTGATCTACGATCAGGACCATGATTACCGTGCAGAAGGCGGTGTGGCTGCAATGAGGTTCAAGACCGCGCCAGTTGTCATCGGCAATAATGTCTGGATTGGTGCCAATACGCTGATCCTCCGTGGAACAACAATCGGGGATAATTCTGTCATCGGGGGGGGGACAGTCATCAAAGGAGAGTACCCGCCTGACAGCGTAATTATTCAGAAAAGATTAACAGAAGTGAGAGAATGTAATGAAGAAAATTCTATATATCGGCGGATTTGAACTTCCAGATAAGAATGCAGCCGCACACCGTGTTTTGGCCATTGCAAAAGGATTGCGAGACAGCGGTAATGAAGTGGTTTTCATGGGAGTTTCGAAAGATAACAGAGAGACTGACGTATTAAAGACCAAGTCAGAAGTGCAGGGGTTTATCACATATTCAGTGCCGTATCCCCAGGGAAATTCGGACTGGGTGAAATATTTAACAGATCCCAAGCCGGCTGAAAAGCTGATGAAAGTGTGTGGACCATTTGACGGTGTTATTTGCTATAATTATCAGGCTGTTGCATTTGATCGGCTTAGAAAATTTTGCAGGGCAAATAAAATAAAGATTTATTCGGATTGTACAGAGTGGTACAATACAAATGGTGCGTCTTTGCCCTTTAAAATACTCAAAGGATTTGATACATGGTACAGAATGACTGTGGTTCAAAAAAAACTTGATGGAATTATAGCAATCAGTAATTATTTGAAGAATTACTACAAATCATGTAAAAATGTTGTCGTTATTCCCCCGTTGGTTGATTTCTGCGAAGAAAAGTGGTCGGTGGAGGCAGAGAACCTTGGAGAGGGTGTTAATTTCATTTATTCTGGTCAGCCGGGGAAAAAAGACAAAATTGGTGAAATTGTTACCGCGTTTTCCAAAGTTGCAGAAAATGGCAACTGCAAATTATTTGTGGTGGGAATTAATAAAGAGCAGTTTTTGAAAAGCAATCCTCAATTCACGGCAGCGGATGTGCCAGAATCGGTAGCCTTTTTAGGCAGAGTGCCTCATGAGCAGAGTATTGCATATCTGAAGGGCGCCGATTGCTCTTTGATCATTCGTGATTCAACAAGAACAAACAATGCGGGGTTCCCGACGAAGTTTGCGGAAGCGGTTACTGTGGGTGTAGATGTTATAGCAACGGATATAAGTGATCTCAAGATATATTCTAAAAAATCTAATAATGTTATGATTGTTGAAGAAACACTTGAAGAAACGATGGCAAAATTTGCGTCCGTAATGCCTAGAGAAAAAAAGGAGAGAAAACTGTGCGATTTATTTGATTACCGAAAGTGGACGAAAAACATAGAAGCGCTTATTGGGTAAAATAAGAAGAAGTGAAGCTAAAAAATTGCCTTGATGTTTAAAGAGAATGGAGAAAATGACATACAAAATATAAAGGCTGTATGATAAAGAAAGTACACTTTGTACTGCTTAATGGAGAAAGATACATTATGGAAAAGTGTCCTAGAGTGTTGATCGTGAACGCTCAAAGTATGTATAAGAAGAATGCGACTGGAATAACGCTGCAAAGCATATGGAGCGGATGGGATGCAGATTGCCTTTTTGAAGTGTATTCGGATCCGGTGGTAATGGATCAATGTAATCAAAGGATTAAGAGCTATTGTATTCCTCCTAGCCATATAATTCAATTTTCAAGAGGGAAAGTAGCTCAATCAATCAACAGCAATATAAAAGCCGCGAGCACACAGCAGAGTAGCAACAATAAGATCAAGTCCTATCTTCGTCAATTCGCAGTTTGCACACTTGATAGCATCTCGGTAAAGTTGGATAAATCTACGATTGATGCTATCAGGGATTTTCACCCGCAGGTGATTTATACGTTGGGAGCCAGCGTTTCAATAATGCGTTTGGTGAATCAGCTGTCTATGCAGCTGAATATTCCAGTTATAATGCACTTCATGGACAATTGGGCAGAACACATTCAATGGGAAGATAACCCGCTGTTATCACTGTACAAATCCAGCTTAAAAAAGAAAATGCTGGCGTGTATAAAGCGGTGCAAGCTAGTGGTAACGATTAGTTCTAGTATGGCTGAGGCCTACCATGAGAAATTCCAGAAAGAAACGCTGGTTCTGATGAACACGGTTGATTTATCAAAATTCAAGGGTCCGGCCTCAAAGCCCACTGGAATCACCCATTTTGTCTATGCAGGTGGATTACACCTAGACCGATGGAAAGCGTTAAAAGAAATTGCTGAGGCAATTAAGGAAACCGACGGGAAGGGTATACTGGATATTTTTACCTCAAAAGACAGTATAGAGTTATATCATTCCAATTTTAAGATGCTTCCTGTTGCTTTCCATGAAGCGGTGCCCCATGAACATATTAACGAAGTATATCAAAAAGCAGATGTCCTTGTGCATACAGAAGTTCAAAGTGAAAAAATGAAGGGCTTTTTCAAATATTCGATTTCCACCAAAATCCCGGAATATCTGGCAACGGAAAAACCAATTTTGTTTTATGGACCACAGGATATGAAGCTGTTCGAGTACCTCTTACAAAATCGAGTAGCTCTAATGGCGAGTGCGAAAGAGGAACTACAGTGTTGTGTAAATCGTTTGGTGTCGGATGAAGACTTTACAGAAATGTGTAAGAACGCACGGTGTCTGGCTGAGAAAAATCATTGCGCAAGTGAAAATCAGATAAAACTGTACAATGCAATTGAAACGGTTCTATTAAATTCATGATAAAAATGAGAGGTTAAGATGGAACAATTTAATATTCCAGTCGTGCTATTCTGCTTCAAGCGAACTGACACGACTAAACGAGTGCTAGAAGCTATTCGTAAAGTACAGCCGAGGAAAATGTACATACTTGCGGATCAGGGAAGGACTGCACAAGAAAAAGAAATGGCAGCAGCTTGCCGTAACATGGTTGAATCTGAAATCGATTGGCCGTGTGAGGTAATTAAAAATTACGCAGCAGAAAACAGGGGCGTTTATAAAAACATTGGCTTGGGAGCCAAATGGGTATTTGAACGTGAGGCAGAAGCTATATTTTTAGAGGACGATTGTTTGCCGGATATTACTTTCTTTTCATACTGCAAGCAATTGCTTGAGCACTATCGTGAAAATGAGAAAGTTTTATGGATTTGCGGCACAAACTACCTCGGCGAGTATCATAATGCAAATCAAGATGACTACATGTTTACCTCACATCTATTGCCTTGTGGATGGGCCTCTTGGTCAAAGAAGTTTCTGAAGTACTATGACGCAGAATTCAATTTGTACACTCCCGAGTATCTCAAGATTGCTCAAAAAACATATGATGTTCCAGCACTGTTTAGGCAGCAAAAACGAAGCATAGAGTCGGAAATAAATGCGTTCAAAAGACGCGGAGTGCCGACATCCTGGGACTTCCAGATGATTCTCTCTTTGCGAGCAAATGGCATGTACGGTATAAGTCCTTCAGGGAATCTGATTCGAAACATTGGAGCCGACGAAAACTCCACTCACGGTGGAACATCCTTGAATAAAGTGATGACAAAACGTTTTTGTGAGGTGCCGCTGCATTCGGTTCCGGTGCAATTAAAATATGTGGATGAGATATGTGTAGACCCGGAGTATGAGAGAAAAATATCGAAGATAATTCTCTATCCACTGAATATGCGAATTGAATTTTTTGCCAAAAGGAATATCGGAGCTTTGATACGAAAAGCTTTCCGTATCGACCCTGATATCCGAATCAGTAATTGGATTGGAGCTAAATTTCATGCCTAAAAAAATCCTTCGGCCAAAACTGGATGAGATTGTGTCCAATATGTGGTGCCTGTACGGAATTTTTATGGTGGTGTATTGTAGCGGACACTACCACATGGTAACGAGTTCCAGTGTGGCATTGTATATGATGCTCCCATTTGCATGTGTATCATTATTGATGTATGTGCACCAGAATGGATTGAAATTGCCTAAGCACAGTGGTTTATTTTTGCTATTCTGTATATTTACGGCAGCAGTTTCGATGCTGGCGAATTTTCCTTCGGAAACCATTTATTCTCTTGTCTCTGTCATCGTGTTATTTTTTACAGCATTTGCGATTTCGGAACAGATTGAATGGAATAGGTTTCAAAAAATATACGGAGATGTAATGCTGGTTATAAGCGTAATATCTCTAGTGCTTTATCTTGCAGTCAATGTTGCCAAAATACAAATACCATTTTCTCATGAATGCTTTATTGGAACCGAGTCGTATACAGGCAATTATATATTTGCGTATCGGACGATTTACAGCATAAGAAATCAGGGACTTTTTTGGGAGCCAGGTCTTTTTGCAGCCTATCTAATTCTGGCATTAGTTCTTCACATCCTGTACGAAAGTAAGATTTCTATCGTGAGGGTTATTGTGATCACGTTCACTATTTTTACGACACAGTCTTCTGCAGGAATTATACTTCTGATAATAGTTGTACTGTTGCTGATTTTGAGGAATTCAGGAGAAATGGGAAAGATAAAACAGGGCATGATTGTGTGTCTTGGAACAGGAATCTGCTTTTTGGGATTAAGTCAGAATGAATACTTAAGTGCAAAATGGTTGGGAGGAATACAAGGTGCAATAGATAAGATTTCAGGTCAGAGTGTAAATGTTGTGAGTAGACAGAATAGCCCGCTCATAAATTTGAAAATTTTTTCTAACTATCCTATCTTTGGTGCAGGTTACCAAAATGCAACGAATATTTACGTTAATTTGAGAAATAGCTTGGGGACGGTAGATTCACAAACATCAACAACGACCTATCATCTTGCAGCGATTGGAATTGCGGGAATAGTATTTTCAATTGTTGTCTTGATTGGTATTTTACATTTAAAAAAATTTAACCTTGCTTCCCGCATTCTGTTACTGGTTTTATTTTTTTCGCTGATCAATGTCGAACCATACAGTGGATTACTTATTTACTACATTCTATTGTTCTACTTGGTCAAGCAATTCGATATCCCTACGATGTCTCTAAATGAGGGGTGATGGCTTCAAAGTATATAGAATTACTCGATGAATATGAATTTACCCAAAATGATAAAAAGATACTAAAACAATATTTTAGGAGGAAATAAAAATGTCTGATTTTAACAATGCAACCCTTATGATCACTGGTGGTACTGGTTCTTTTGGTTCTACCGTTCTGAAGCACTTCCTGGACTCTGACTTGAAGGAAATCCGTATCTTCTCTCGTGACGAAAAAAAGCAGGATGACATGCGCCATGAGCTTCAGGCCAAGCATCCGGAGAATGCCAAGAAGGTCAAGTTTTACATCGGTGACGTCCGCAATCCGCAGTCCATCCGTGACGCTATGCCCGGCGTTGACTACATCTTCCACGCTGCCGCTTTAAAGCAGGTTCCTTCCTGCGAGTTCTTCCCCATGCAGGCTGTCCAGACCAACATCATAGGCACGGACAACGTCCTGCACGCCGCCATTGATGCCGGTGTAAAGCGTGTCGTCTGCCTGTCCACCGACAAGGCAGCCTACCCCATTAACGCTATGGGCATCTCCAAGGCCATGATGGAGCATGTCATTTATGCCAATGCCCGTGTAGCTGCTGAGCGTGGTGGCACTACCATCTGCTGCACCCGTTACGGCAACGTGATGTGCAGCCGTGGTTCCGTCATTCCGCTGTTCATTGACCAGATCAAGGCTGGCAATCCCATCACCATTACCGACCCCAATATGACCCGCTTCCTAATGAACCTGGACGAGGCGGTAGATCTGGTCTTGTTCGCTTTCCAACATGCAAATCCTGGTGATTTGTTCATCCAGAAGTCTGATGCTTCCACCATCGGCGATTTGGCAAAGGCCGTCCAGCAGCTGTTCGGCGATACCGGTACGAACATCATCGGCACCCGTCACGGCGAGAAGCTGTTCGAGACTCTGATGACCCGTGAGGAGCGTCTGCGCAGCCAGGATATGGGCCATTATTTCCGTGTTGCCGCTGACAACCGTGACCTGAACTACGACAAGTTCGTGGTCAACGGCGAGGTACATACCATGGCGGATGAGTCCTACACCAGCCATAATACTACTCGTCTGGATGTGGAAGGCACTGTTAAGAAGATCCTGACCACCGAGTATGTTCAGAATGCGCTGAAGGGCATCCCGAATGTCTAAAGAAAAGTTGCTGCTGGTTGGTGCCGGCGGCTTCGGGCGCATGGTCGCGGAGCAGGCAATGCTCCAGTATGACTGCGCTTTTGTGGACGATGGGCAGCCGGTAGGCGCTGAAATCTGCGGCATTCCGGTGGTTGGCGGTCTTGCTGATTTGCCGAAGCTGCGGAAAGAGTATGATTTTCTGGTGGTGGGCATCGGCAACAACCAGTTCCGGGCACAGGTGTATGAGAAGGCGAAAGTCCTTGACTTTGTTTTTCCCAATATCGTTGCTCCCAGTGCCTACATTAGTCCGTTTGCGGAAGTCGGATGTGGATGTGTTTTGATGCAAAACGCTTGTATCCAGAATGGTGCATCCGTTGGCAACGGTGTTTTGCTGAATGCCGGGACGGAAGTCCACTGTGATGCAGCGGTAGGGGAATACGCTCTGATTTACACCAACAGCGTCATCCGCACCGGTGCGACTGTGGGCAACTTTGCCCGCATCGGCAGCAACTGCACCATCTGCAATCATGCAACTGTGCCGGACGGCACAGATATTCCGGACTGCACCGCAGTACATTAAAGAGGTGAAAGGATGAATATTCTAGTCACAGGTGCAAAGGGCATGGTGGGAACCGCCCTGTGCAACAACCTGAAAAACGTCCGGGATGGGAAAAATAAGACCCGCCCGGCATTGCATATTGAAGAAATCTACGAATATGATTTGGATTCCACCCCGGCGGAGCTGGACGAATATTGCCGCAAGGCGGACTTCGTGTTCAATCTGGCTGGCGTGAACCGCCCGGAAAACCCGGAGGATTTCATGAAGGGCAACTTCGGCTTTGCATCCGACTTGTTGAACTGCCTGAAAAAACACAACAATAAGGCCACCATCATGCTGTCCTCCTCCATTCAGGCAACCCTGGCTGGGCGCTTCGGCAACAGCGAGTATGGACGCAGCAAGAAGGCGGGCGAAGAACTGTTCTTCCAGTATGCTCAGGAGACTGGTGCAAAGGTTGCCGTCTACCGCTTTGTGAACCTGATGGGACACAGCCGCCCCAAGTACAACAGTGCCGTCAGTACCTTCTGCTGGGCAGTCGCCAACGATGAACCTTTTACGGTCAATGATCGGAGTACAGAACTGGAGCTGCTGTACATCGATGACTTGGTAGAAGGTATGTTTGACCTGCTGGAAGGCAAGGAGCAGTACTGCGAATTTGATGGCGTGGAAACGGTTCTCAAAGCGGAGGGCCGTTACTGCTGCGTCCCCGTGACACATAAGGTCACGCTGGGCGAGATCGTAGACCTACTGCAGGAGTTCAAGGCACAGCCGACTACGCTTATGATGCCGAAAATGTCGGATGGCTCTTTTGCCAAGAAGCTGTACTCCCTGTATCTGACCTACCTGCCGACTGACAAGTTCAAGTATGCCCTCAAGATGAACATGGACAACCGTGGCTCTTTCACGGAGTTGGTACACACTGCTGACTGCGGTCAGGTGAGCATCAACATCAGCCGCCCGGGGATCACAAAGGGGCAGCACTGGCACAACTCCAAGTGGGAGCTGTTCATTGTGGTGGCTGGGCACGGTTTGATTCAGGAGCGAAACATCAATACCGGCGAAACGGTGGAGTTTGAAGTTTCCGGGGAGAAGATCGAGGCTGTCCACATGATTCCCGGCTGGACTCACAATATCATCAACCTGTCGGAGACAGAGAATCTGGTGACGGTGATGACCTGCAACGAGATTTTTAACCCCAACCACCCGGACACCTTCTTCGAGCCGGTGTAAAAGGAGAAAAAACAATGGTTGATTACAGTAATGTATCATTTAAGAATAATGGCAAGCTGAAGCTGCTGATTATTGTTGGCACCCGTCCGGAAATCATCCGTCTGGCAGCGGTCATCAATAAGACCCGCAAATATTTCGATGTCATCTTGGCGCACACCGGTCAGAACTACGACTATAACCTGAATGGTGTGTTCTTCCACGATCTGCAGCTGGCAGACCCGGAAGTCTATATGAATGCTGTAGGCGCAGATTTGGGCGAAACCATGGGCAACATTATCGCCGAGAGCTACAAGTTGATGGTCACCATCCAGCCGGACGCTGTGCTGGTGCTGGGCGACACCAACAGCTGCTTGAGTGTCATCGGTGCAAAGCGTCTGCATATTCCCATCTTCCATATGGAGGCCGGCAACCGCTGCAAGGACGAGTGCCTGCCGGAGGAGACGAACCGCCGGATTGTGGACATCATCTCCGATGTGAATATGGCCTACTCCGAGCACGCCCGCCGCTATCTGGCTGACACTGGACTACCCAAAGAGCGCACTTATGTGACGGGTTCCCCGATGGCAGAGGTTCTACATCAGAATCTGGCTAAAATCGAAGCATCCGATATCCATGCTCGTCTGGGACTGAAAAAGGGTAAATATATTCTGCTTTCTGCCCATCGGGAAGAGAATATCGACACCGAGAAAAACTTCACCTCGCTGTTCACCGCGATTAATAAAATGGCCGAAAAATATGATATGCCGATTCTCTATTCCTGCCACCCTCGCAGCCGGAAACGTCTGGAGGA
>OHZK01000951.1_pt1 | contig 12254 bp, 7 predicted proteins | sample 1580401 | NCBI WGS metagenome assembly OHZK01 (sample SAMEA3882530, study PRJEB24775) | human gut metagenome | biome: human-associated habitat; feature: intestine environment; material: feces | place: Netherlands | collected 2009/2010
TAAATCCGAAAAGAAATCTTTCACTAAGATACGGGTCTTTACCGGAGAGGCGATCCGGGTCAATCTCCGGTAATTCTCAACGAAATCCAGCAACCCTTTACTCCGGCGATGGATGACATTCACCCCATGCTGGATATACGAACGATTCCGGACATCATCCGGATCTGCTTTGCAACGCTTGCTCAAAGTCTCGGACAACGAGATAACGGGTGTGATGGAGTTCATGATCTCGTGCGTCAAGACACGGATCAATTTCTGCCAAGCCTCCATCTCATTCCGCTCCAAGGTAGAATGGATGTTCTTCAAGCTGACGATCCAACGCTCGCAACCTCGCAAGTCGATACGAGTGGCATCGATCGCCCAATCTTGCGGAACGGATGGTTTTCCGTAACGCACCACCGTCTTCCCCGCCTTGATAGCCTCCAAGAACTCATTGGGTAACCGACACCTCGTATCCAGCAACGCGTCGGCGGCCCGGTTCTTCCATTCAATAGCCCCTTCCCTGTCAGTAACGAGTACGGCAGTGTCCACCTTATTCAACAGGCTCTCAAAATACAGCCGCCTCACCTCCTCGTCCATCAATCGGCCACGCAAGGATCGCAGGGCCGCAGACAAATCGTCCGCCAACTCCCGCATCACCTTATCCTCGTAAGGTGAACGAACGATCTGGATCAAGTCTTGCTGCCGCAAGCAATCCACCACATAACGCCAATACTTCACCTGCCGCATCTGTATGAAATAAAGATGAATCGAGAAATACAAGATCGCGATCCCGCAAAAAGTAGGACAAAAGATAATCTCCTCATGCACGCAATAGAACAGGAGTCCCGTAGACAAGACGATGCCTAGGATGTGCGAGATGACCGTGAACGCATACGATCTCATAAGCCGAACTTCTCTATTTTACGATACAAGGAAAAACGGGTGATACCCAATAGCTCGGCGGCATAGCTCATATTACCGTTGCTTTGCCGCAAGGCCCGCTCAATGATTTTCCGCTCGGCTTGCTCTAGATTCAAATCAGGGTCCGGTTCCTTCTTTCGCTCGTACGAGGCCGTATAGAGAGGGAAATCATCCGGTCTCAGCACCGTACCCTCGTTCAAGATCACGGCTCGCTCCAAAACATGCTGCAACTCCCGGACATTACCGGGCCAAGGGTATTTCATCAGCTTACTCCCCGCCTCCCGGCTCAACCCTTTGATCGTTTTCTTGTATTTCCGGCTATACAGCCTCTGGAAATGATCGGCCAGCATCAAGATATCCTCTCCCCGCTCACGCAGCGGTGGTATGGCTATCTCTATGGTATTGATCCGATAGAGCAAGTCTTGCCGGAAACTCCCCTCGCCCACCAGCTGACGCAGATTGGCGTTGGTGGCGCAGATCAAACGGACATCGATCGAGATCGGCTCCACCGCTCCCAAACGGGTGATATGACGTTTCTCTATAGCCGTCAGCAATTTAGATTGCATCGGCAAGGATAGATTCCCGATCTCGTCCAGAAAGAGCGTACCGCCGGAAGCCATCTCCATACGTCCCGACTTGGATCTTCGGGCATCCGTGAAGGCTCCTTTCTCGTAACCGAACAACTCACTCTCAAATAATTGTTCCGGGATGCTTCCCAAATCGATCGTCACGAAAGCATCGTCACGCCGGGGCGAGTAATGCCTCAACAAACGAGCCACCAAATCCTTTCCCGTACCGCTCTCGCCGGTAATTAATATATTCGCGTCAGTCTCCACGAGTTTGTAGATCGTATCCTTTACCTTCAGCATCGCTGGCGACTCACCGATCAATTCCGGCAATGTGTCGTCCGCCTTCATGGCTTTCATCTGCTCCCGCAAACGTCCGACCTCCTTACGGGAATGGCTCAATCGAATACCCGACGAGAGGGTAGCCAGCAACTTCTCCGTTTCCCACGGCTTGGAGATGAAATCGGTAGCGCCAACCTTAATGGCCTTGACCGCTTTCTCTATATCCGAATAGGCCGTCATGAAGATCACGACCGCTTGCGGATCGATCTCCAAGATTTGTCCCAAATACTCAAAACCCTCCTGCCCGCTCACGGCATCCCGATGGAAATTCATATCCAGCAAGACCACGTCCGGTTGGAACGTCCGCATGAAATACTCGATGCGTGCCGGTTGTGTCGTTACCTTCACCTTTTGCATATACGGCTCCAACAGTAAGTTCAATGCGAACAACACATCCTTATTATCGTCGATGATCAATATCTTTCCTTTTTCTTCCATACGGACAAAGATAAAGGGAATAAAGACAGCTTGTACGTGCATTATCGCACAAAAAATGTACGCTATCGCACTACATGAAGAAATACAGATTTTTCTATGATTCTATTTTCTAATACGTTACATTTATGGCATGATATTTGAATCGGATTCAGCGAAATTGAGTCATCAGCGATATCATCAAAAAACGGAATTGCCATGTTAATACATTACTGTGTCATTGCCTTCAAAAACATCTGGAAGTATAAAGTCAGCGCCTCCATCAGTATCCTAGGGCTGGCTTTCGCCCTCGTCTGTTTCGTGCCCATACTCTATTGGATGGATCATGAGACCACTTACGATTCTTTCTACAAGGATTCCGAATCCATCTACCGTGTCTATAGCGCCGAGAAACAATCCGGGAAAGTGAACAAAGGAGCTTCGAAAGGTATCGAAAATAGCTTACGAGAGCAAGTCCCAGCCATCGAAGCCTCCACCACGCTTATGCTTTCAACCGAAAACTGCCGTACCCAAGCGACTCCTTATATCCAAATGAATATGCTTTATACAGACAGTACGTTCCTAGAGGTATTCCCGCAATCTTTCGTTTGTGGAGAAATGAATCATCCGCTACAAATCGTAAACAACATGATCTTGAGCGAACGTACGGCGGTCCGTCTATTTGGCGACGCGGAAAAGGCGATCGGGCAACCGATACACACCTTGATGAGAGCCTCCTTACCTCCCTACATCGTCACGGCTGTGGTGAAAGACCCATCACCCCATACCAATCTACCGTTCGACGCGATCATCAACCATAACATGATACAGCATTTCTCCCAGTTACCTCCAGAGGCACAATGGAGCTTCTTCGTGATGGACTTATACGTGAAACTCCATCCAAGCTCAGACCCAAAAGCCTTCGCCAATCAACTAAAAGAGCTACCTGAACGTATCGGGGTGAACAAGGAGATCGAGTTGCGAACACTCCCCATCCGTGAGATCCGGCATCATCTGAATGAAGATACACCCTTCACCTTAAATTTCATCGGCTTGTTTGTCGTATCTGGTGCCCTATTATTGTTTGCCGCCCTCTTCAATTTCTTGAATTCCTATATGGATCTCTTTCGGCAACGTGTGCGGGAATGGCGTTTACGGACGGTCAACGGCGCAACGAGAAAGCAATTGATCGAACAAATGTCTGTCGAGCTAGGCTGTTCCGTACTTGCATCCTTGTTGGTAGCCTTGATCTTCATAGTCCAAGTCAAGCCGCTTTTCGCCCGATGGCTGGAGATTGATTTGGAGATGGGCCGGTTCCTGTTTCTTTTCGCAGGGGTAGGTATAGGTACATTCCTCATCCTCCAATGTGCAGGATTAGTATTCTTCGGGCAGTTCAGCCATACGGCAACCACCTCGCTCGTTCCCAAAGAGACAGTCAAACCCCTTTTGTTACGCCGCATGGCCGTGACCTTACAATTGATGATCAGTATCCTGTTCATCGTAGCATCGCTGGTTGTCATGGAGCAAATGCGATTCGTAAATCAAAAAGATTTAGGTTTCGATCCAAAAGGCCTTATCCAACTATCCGGCTTCGTAGACGTATCCGGGAAAATAGAATCCACGTTGATGCAAGAGTTAAGTGCCCTGCCGCAGGTCAAAAGTTTCACCGACACGAACTTTAAGCCTCAACATCATGTCGATCCCATGGCGATCTTCACGAATGTGGAATGGGAGGGAAAACCGCTGGACACAAAGGTGGACTTCCACCTCTATGGAACCGATCACCGATTTGGTGAGACCTTCGACCTAAAGATGTTAATGGGCCGGTGGTGGACAGAAGGCAACGAACTTAGTGTCGTGCTCAACGAGTCGGCGGTTCGTGCCATGGGCTTACAAGACCCAGTCGGCAGCATCATCCGTATGCCGTGGTGGTCAGATTTCAGCGTGATCAAAGAATACGAGATCGTCGGTGTCGTCAACGATTTCCATGCGCTATCTTTCCGGGAAAGTATTCATCCGATGCTATTCATTCCTTCGGGTGGACTGGTGAATAATCTGTATATCCGGGTCATACCCGGCGAGGAAGGAAACATCGCCCACCATATCACGGAGCTACTGCCCAAGATAGACCCGACATTAGCGGATACCCGGATCACCCCGATCGGAACGCTTTACGATCAACTGAACCAATCCGAGATCATCGGGCTGAAAATATTCTCGTTCCTCGCTTTCGCCTGTTTGCTAATCTCCTTGTTCGGCATCTACGCCGTCGCTACAGCCTCCACGAAACGGCGGCGTAAAGAGATCGCTATCCGGAAAGTAGTAGGCTCGAAAGCCTCCGAGATCATTTTCTTGTTCTTCAAGGAATACATGCGATTAATTGTCATCGCCGGAATCATCGCTTTCCCGATCAGCTATCTCGTCATGAACTACTGGTTGCAAGGCTACGCCTATCGCATCCAAATCCAGATCTGGTGGTTGGTGGGAATATTCATCACCATTACCAGCATGGTTCTAGGTACGATACGTGAACAGGTATGTAAGGCAGCCAATGAGAATCCGTCGGAAGTCATCAAGAGTCAATGAATGCCTATGAAAACTACAGACTATTCACGATCAGCTTGATAATACCAAGGATTTTATGTAAGTTCGCGATTCCTAAATATATAATAGAATATGGAACATCCATTGAATATTTACAACACGCTTACGAGAAAGAAGGAGCAATTCATACCCCTGCACGAGCCGCATGTAGGTATGTACGTATGTGGCCCCACGGTTTATGGTGACGCCCACTTGGGACACGCACGTCCGGCGATCACGTTCGACTTGCTATTCCGTTACCTTACCCACCTAGGATATAAAGTGCGTTATGTACGTAATATAACGGATGTAGGGCATCTGGAGCACGACGCCGATGATGGGGAGGATAAGATCGCCAAGAAGGCACGGCTAGAACAGTTGGAGCCGATGGAAGTGGTTCAATATTACCTCAATCGTTATCATCAAGCGATGGATGCGCTGAACGTACTTCCTCCCAGCATCGAGCCGCACGCTTCCGGACATATTATCGAACAAATCGAGTTAGTCAAGAAGATTCTGGATAACGGCTACGCTTACGAAAGCCAAGGCTCCGTCTATTTCGACGTAGAGAAATATAATAAAGATCATAAATACGGCATCCTCTCGGGTCGCAATATCGAGGATATGTTGAATACGACCCGCGCGTTGGACGGGCAGGACGAGAAGCATAACGCCATCGACTTCGCCCTTTGGAAATGCGCCCAGCCGGAGCATATCATGCGTTGGCCGTCTCCGTGGAGCGACGGCTTCCCCGGTTGGCACTGCGAATGTACCGCTATGGGCAAGAAATACCTCGGGGAGCATTTCGACATCCACGGGGGTGGCATGGACTTGATCTTCCCGCACCATGAATGCGAGATCGCGCAAGCCGTGGCTTCCCAAGGGGATGACATGGTTCATTATTGGATGCACAATAATATGATCACCATCAATGGCCAGAAGATGGGTAAATCATTAGGTAATTTCATCACGCTGGATCAATTTTTCACGGGCGATCACGCCTCCTTGCAACAAGCGTATTCCGCCATGACCATCCGTTTCTTCATCCTGCAAGCGCATTACCGCAGCACGGTTGATTTCAGCAATGAGGCTTTGCAAGCTGCCGAGAAGGGCTTGTCACGCTTGATGGAGGCATACGGACATTTGATGAAGTTGAAACCGTCCGCTACCTCTACTGTAGACACGAGAGGTCTTCGTGAGAAATGTTTCGAGGCCATGAATGACGATTTGAACTCACCGATCGTGATTTCTCATCTATTCGATGCCGCCCGTGCGATCAATTCGATAAAAGACGGCAAGGCTACCATAACCGAGGAGGACCTGAAAGAATTGTTCTTGTTCGACATCCTAGGTATGAAAGACGAGGCTTCCGCAGGTGGCAGTAATTACGAGACTTTCAGCAAGGCCGTAGACTTATTATTATCCATCCGCCAACAAGCGAAGGCAAACAAAGACTGGGCGACTTCCGATAAAATCCGTAACGAATTAACCGCGATGGGATTCGAGATAAAGGATACCAAGGATGGTGCGGAATGGAAACTAAGCAAATAAGCTATGACGATTCAAGAGTTTCTTCAAGGTGACAAATTCGCCTTGCTAGCGGGTGTAGAACTATTGGAAACCGGTAATGGTTACGCGAAGGCACGTATGCTTATTAAACCGGAACATCTGAATGGAGGTGGCGTATGTCAAGGAGGAGCGATCTTTACCTTGGCGGATTTAGCGTTCGCGGCAGCTACCAATAGCCACGCACGACTTACCTTGTCCATCACCTCCACTATCAATTTTTTCAAAGCCGAGAGCAAGGGCTATTTATATGCGGAGGCAAAAGAGGCTTTCAGCCATAAAAGATTAGCGAATTGCGAAGTCCGGATCACGAATGAGAGCGGAGAATTAATCGCTACTTTTAACGGTACGGGTTACCGGAAAGATACGGAATTGCCTTTCGAACCATTGGTGTAAAATCATTCAAACCTAATAAAGAAAGCCTTTGGGAACGAATTCTCAAAGGCTTTTCTCATTTATAGGGCCTTCTATAACTCACTCTATTTCAAAAATTAAAATCTAAATGTCATATAACAATTGACCATTTGTCACAACAGCCCCCCCGTTTTAGCTCCTTTATTCCAAAAACATAAATTACATTTGCTCTTGTACAAACGGGGCCTACAACATAAGCCTTCTGTTTCATAAGAACTATCCCTATCCATATAAAGCATTCCCGCCCCAACTCTCAACCGAGTTGGGGACTTCGGGAATAAAATAAAGAGAATCTCAATCCAAAGAAAAACGGTACTCAGTAATATGCCGGTACTTTTTCGTCTCATCAATCAAGATAGAAGGGAAAGAGGGCTGGTTGGGAGCATCCGGATAACCCTGAGGTTCGATAGCGATACCAGCACTAGCATAATAGCGAGTTTGCTCCTTCCCGATATCTGTTCCATCCATAAAATAGCCATTATACACTTGAACAGAGGGCTGATTGGTATAAATCTCCATCTTTCTTCCGCTAATTTCATCCGACAAACGAGCGGCAAAGCTCAATCCGCCCTCTTCCGCTTCATCCAAAGCATAAGCTAGAGAGAAACCTTTACCCTTCTGTATTTGAGAATGTTCCCGCATTAACGACGAGGCTATAGTACGAGATACACGGAAATCCAGCAGTGTATCATCAACCGGCAACAGCTGCCCGGTCGGGATCAGCTCGCTGTCGCAAGCAATAATAGCAGAGGCATTGAGAACAAGCAAATGGGATAATACATTCATTTCACCAGGTATCAAGGAAGAGGATTGCAAGTTGAAAAAAGCATGATTCGTCAAGTTAACAGGAGTCGGACGATCAGTCGTTGCTTCACATTCCATCCTGAGAGCATTATCTTCCCTCAGCGAATAAGTAACTTTTACATGCAGGTTGCCGGGATAACCCTCCTCACCGTTTTGTGAAATATTTGTGAACTCGACCGCCTCCTCTCCCAAGGGGGTAATATAGGTATGGGATTTCCAATAACAGTTATGAAAAGCATTGATTCCACCGTGTAAATGGTTACGAACAGGTGTACCATAGGCATCATTGGAAGCTAGCGGATACTCCCGCTTTCCTATTTTGAAATGCGCATTACTGATTCGTCCGCAAACACGGCCTACAATGGCACCGTGATATCTTTCCCCCGCTTTCAGATAACCATCGATCGTATCGAACCCAAGGATAACATCAGACAAGTTACCGTTACGGTCGGGTGTCCACATACTGACCCAACGGGCACCATAGTTGGTGAACTGAGCGACAAGCCCATTACGGTTCCTTAACGTAATCAGTTCAGCGGAAGAAGTCGGGCTTCCTCCGCTGAAGGTTGATGCAGATAGTAATTTCATCAACAAGACTATGTTTATTGTTTTACTATTTTAAATATACCACTCTTAAACGCCCCACGAACAGGGAATTGGATGCCGATATCCATCAGTTGGGCTCCTTTATATGTTCCATCTATCCCTTCAACTTTATAAGAAACTTCCGGCTGAAGCCCACGTAACTTTATCAATTTAGATCGTTTCGTCTGGAGTATCGCATTATCCGGATATTCTGCCAGGTTATATACAAACACAACCGCCTCAGTCTTTGCCTTATTTACAAACTGGAGTACGCTCCGGTTATTCTCATAAGGTGAAACCAAACGATAAAGGTCACCATTGTGAACTGTTTCCCGGATTTCTTTATAACGGGCAATTTTCTCACGTGCCACAGCTTTTTCCTTGTCAGTCCATTTCGTTATATCATAACCAACGCCCAGCACCCCGCACATAGATACATCAAATTTAAATTCCAACGGGTGATTCTGCTTATGCCAATCTTCATGTGTCACCCAGCTAATCATTGAATTAGAAGGGAACGCATTCAGGAAAGCATATTGTATAAATGTCCTCTCCACCGGATCTGTATTGTCGCTGGCCCAAGAGAAATCAGTACGTGCCATCATCCCTAGGTCAACCCTACCACCTCCACTCGCACAATTTTCAAACCATACATCCGGGAATTCAGCACGTAGAGTTTCCAGTAAACGATATAAGTTTTCTACATATTTAATACGGACTGCCCGTTGTTCATCCGATGGAGCAGAAGGAAATCCCGGATCAGTCAAGGATTTATTCATGTCCCATTTAATAAATTTGATATTATTCTCACGCAATAATTTAGAGAAGCTATCGTACAAATATTGATATACATCCTCACGCGCAAGGTTCAACATCAACTGATTGCGCCCTTCATGACGTGTCCGGTTAGGATAATGGAATACCCAGTCCGGGTGGGTCCGGTACAAATCACTATTCGGATTAACCATTTCCGGTTCTATCCAAATGCCAAAATCCAATCCCATCGCATTAATCTTATCAATCATGGGCTGCAAGCCATTTGGAAATTTATTCTTATCGACCGTCCAATCCCCTAGTCCGCCTTTATCATTAATACGGCCTTTAAACCAACCATCATCAATCACAAAGATCTCCACACCCAGTTCCTTCGCTATTTTCGCTAAAGCTAATTGATGCTCTTCATTCACGTCAAATGTCGTAGCATACCAACTATTATACAATACCGGACGTACTTTCGAACGATGAGAGGGATAAAGAATCTTCTCACGCGTATAAGAAGCCAAGTTTTGAGAAACCCCTTCCATTCCCCGGCAAGTATAACCGATGATCATCTTAGGAGTTGTAAAGCTTTTCCCCGGTTTAAGCATCAGCGACTGATCCCAAAAGTTAATTCCTCCTGTTACCTGAAGCTCTCCGCGAGGATACTTTTCAAGATCCATACGCCAGTTACCGCTATACTGGAGGCTACCAAACCACACCTCTCCACAAGTTTCCATCTGTTCACCTTCAGGACGAACCGCAAAGAAAGAGGAACCGAAAGACCGGAAATCTTTCACTTGAAAAGTTTTCACTCCTTGAGTCAGTTTTGTAACATTCGGCTGATATTCATATCCCCATATACCCGCCAAATGTGTCAACTCATAGGCATTCTGAGGAAGAAAGAATGTTCCGGACTGTGCATTCTCTATTTCGATCATATCCTTTTTACCGGTATTTTTTACTTCCATCCACTTCTCCAGCAAGTCGTATTCGGGTAATACACGGATATATTCAGTCACCGATAACGGATAAAATTTATCTTTCTGGTGAATAACTAACGTCTTATATCCATCCACTGTCTGTATTTCCGAGCCGACATAAGTAAGCTCCACATCTCTTACCCGATCCTTAAAAACAATCTCAAGCATCGGAGTAGTTGCCGAATATCCACCTCTTACTGTCACTTCTTCTCCCAAAGGATAACGAAGCTTTGTCGGATCCTGACTTTTATTTCCAAAATAATACATACCTACCACTCCCTGATCCGAAGAACCGATTTGGTAAATAGACGACTTGGTTTCCAAAGTCCATGATTTCCCGTCATTAGCAGTGGTAATCGGTTCTGTTTGTGCTCGGATAATGCCCGTGGCAAAAACAAATAATACGATAAAAAACTTTTTCATAAACTTCATACTGATCTTTTAATTAGTTACTAAATATACTTGTTTTACCCATAAATTACCATCCGGGGTTTTGTGTCAGATTCACATTAACATCTCGTTGAGATTTAGGTATAGGCCAGAACTCATGCTTTCCTTCCTGAATATTCCCTTTAACCTGTGGGTTCCACTCCGGTGTACGGGTACAATAAACACCCCAACGCAACAAATCAAATTTTCGGTCACCTTCAAAACAAAGTTCCCAAGCCCTTTCTAACATTAAATGTTCTCTGAACGCATCTTTGCTCATTGTTTGTAAAGGTTCCAAACCCGCTCTTTCACGTACCATATTGATATATTCATAACATTTAGAATTACCCAACTCATTCAATACTTCGGCATACATCAACAAGACGTCCGCATAACGAATAATAGAATGGTCTAACCCACTCCCCTGTGAATTGTCATTAGGCATTTTTTCTCTAAACTTTTTAATATGAGGACGATAAAATGCGATATGCTGAGGATTCCCATTTTCATCTTTCGGAACGATCGCATCGAACTCATCCGGTATTTCTGCCGTTGAACTCCAATAAGTATATTTGAAACGTTTATCTTTTTCTTGATCATAACTATTATAAAAACGATCCGTAGGCAAGCCATTACTCCATCCACCGCCATAAGTCAAGCCAAATCCTTGAGCATAATACAACTCAAGCGGAGCAAACTCTGTATGCCATTGACTGCCCTGTCCGAAAGTTCCCCTCGTAAAATTTATGATCCAAACACCTTCATCACCAGGCCCTGTGGCCTCATCAAACAATTGAGAATATTCAGGAAGCAATCTATAATGCGCTCCATACGTTTTCTTCTCGACAAATTCTTCCAGCAGCACTCTCGCCTTTTCCATCTTGTCGGTTTGTTTCAATGGGTATCCAGCCATCGTCAAATAAACTTTTGCAAGCATAGCCGCTGCGCCGCCACTTGTGATACGCCCCCAATCAGATGCATTATTCCAACGATCAGGCAATACCTCTTTCGCATATTCCAGATCAGCGATAATCGCTTCATAGATGCTTTCCGGTGTTGCCCGCGAAACAGTTTTCAAAAACTCCAGATCAGTAGACGACTCCAATAATAGAGGAACACCATTATACACACGTACGGCATCAAAATAAAGAAAAGCCCGCAAAGCCCGTGCCTGGCCTTCGATCAGCTTCTTTTCTTCACCACTGATAGGTACATTCGGTAAAGCTTTTAATAGGTTATTGTCATCCTTCAAGTGATTATAAGTATATTTCCAAAAATCCTCCGGTATAGTTGAAGACGCATTAAAAGTCGATGGCAAACGAGCTATCTCATTATGGTGCGCCCAAGTAGACTTATCCGTTATTTCTTCTATATCTGTTCCCCATTCAAACCAACAAGGAGATGCCCAATTCGCAGAATACCGATCATAAGGAGCACGGTATACGGCATTTAAACCGGCATTGATATCATCCATTGTCTGATAGAAGTTGTCAGGCGAAAGAAACGACTTTGGTTCCTCTTTCAGAAAATCTTCGCAAGAAGCAAAGAATAAAGCACAGATGGGCAATATATATTTAATTGAATTCTTCATTGTAGTATAATCTTTAAAATTAGAACTTTAATTGTAATCCCAACATGTAGTTGGTAGTAATAGGATACGTACTCTTTCTGTCATTGTTCCAAATATCACCATCTTCCGGATCCAAGCCCGTATACTTAGTAAATGTAAACGGATTATTGACGGATGCATAAACCCTGAAATAAGACATACCGGCTTTCGATATAATTTTAGAAGGGATTGTATACCCTAATGTTATGTTCTTTATTTTCAAATAACTTCCGTCTTCCAGAAATTCACTGGTCGTAGTACTCAATCTGTTTTTTGAGGTAGCAGAAGCTCTCGGATATT
>OHZK01000982.1_pt1 | contig 11954 bp, 21 predicted proteins | sample 1580401 | NCBI WGS metagenome assembly OHZK01 (sample SAMEA3882530, study PRJEB24775) | human gut metagenome | biome: human-associated habitat; feature: intestine environment; material: feces | place: Netherlands | collected 2009/2010
GCCATGGCCATGAGCCCGAGCGCCAGCGCCCTTATGGCGTAGATGGCCGCCGCGTCTATGGCGATTGCCGCCGCTATGAACAGCAGGCACCCCCAGTTGCATCCCGGGCGGTTCATCGCTCCTCCCACTCGACGGTGCCGTCGTCGTACTCGGCCTTGAGCCATTCCAGGTAGTTGGCCTCCTCGCAGAAGCTGGCCAGCAGCCGCTTGCTGGTAGTGCAGCTGCTCATGCGGCTCGTCTCATACACGGCGATGAAGAAGGGCCACGAGTGGAACTCCGTCTCCGTGTGGATGGCCCGCTCGGGCGTGCCGAAAAGGTGCTCCCAGTTCGTCATCGCGCCCCCTCCTTCGCGCTCGGCCCGACCTTGCGGTAGGTGAAGTCCTCGAACAGGTGACCGCACCAGCGGCAGCGGTCGCCGCCCTTGGGCAGGTGGTGCCAGGTCTCGCGCGTGCCGCACTTCGGGCAGCGCACCTCGATACTGGGTCGGCGCTTCGGCTTCTCGGTCTGCTGCTCCATGGCTACTCCACCGCCATCCGCATGGCCGGCTTCATGGACTCGCGCAGGCTCTTGGCAAACTCCTCGGCCGTTACCTCGGCCTTCACCTCCACGTTCACGTCGGGCATCGCGAAGCCGCGCGCCTCGTCGGCCTTGAGGCAAGGCATGGCCGCCTCCTGTGCCGCGCCGCCGAGCGTCGGCGCCGCCGTCTCCTTGGGCTCGCAGCGCCCCAGCCACAACTCGCACTCGTCCAGCTTCGTGAGCGCCAGGGCGCGCTCGCGGCTCGCCTCGTAGGCCGTCTCGATGTCCTTGCGCAGGTTCTGCACGGCCGTCTCTTCGGTTCCGGCGTCCAGCTTTTCGCGCAGTCGGGCGTTCTCGAACCTCAGGTTGCGAGCCTCGCGACGCGGCACTGCTACCGTATGGCTTTGCTGCTCGCCCCAGCAGTCCTCGCACAGCGGCGCGTCTACGCCCATGTTGTCCTGCCCCAGGGCGTCGATATCGCGCCCGCAGGTATCGCAGATGATTCCCATGGCTACTCCCTTCCTTCCGGCTTCACCGCGCCTGCGAGGAACCACGCCCGCAGGCTCTCGGCGCACTCCGGGCACAAGGCCCTTGCCTTGCCGTCGATTCGCGCGCTGTTCCTCAGCACCATCTTGGCGTAACCCGCCAGGGTCGCCGGCACCTCCTTGCCGCAGCGTTCGCATGCGCACATGTACAGCCTCATGCCTGCTCGCCTCCCTTCGGCAGAGCGTCGGCGATTCGGTCCCAGTCGGTGGCCGGCTTCTCGCTGGGGTACTCGTAGGCCCCCCACGCACGGCACCGGCAGCACCGCCATGCCGTCGTGCTCGCCTGCGTACTCGTCTGCGTCCGATCTGCTCTCGAACGCCAGCACCACGTCGCTCTCCGTGGCCACCGCGTAGATCTTCTTCATCGTTTCGTCTCCTATTTGAACTCGAAGCACTCGCATGCCTCGCTTGTCTCGTCTACCGCCTCCACGTCGGGGCCGCCGCCCGTCATGGCGTCGCGGGCGCACACGGCCTCGCCGCCAGCGCCCTGCACGCGGCCGCAGAAGCGGCACTCCCGGCACGTGCGGCCCTCCCACGGGTCGGGCCGGTTCCACGGTGCCCTGGGGTCGGACTCGAAGCACCCGGGCGGGAGGTTCCACCCGCTTGAAGGCTCGTACCCGCTCACATGCACCGCCTGCCCCTCGGCAGCCGCCCCCAGCCGTCCATGGCCAGGGCATCCGCGTACTTGGTCGGTTCCGGCAGCAGCAGGTACTCCCAGTGCCCCGAGCCCGGCGGGGCGGGGCGGTTGAACCTCTGCTCGGCCCTGACCCAGCGGAAGTGCAGCCGGTTGGCGTGCGCCAGCCCGTGGCAGCCGCTGCCGTTGCCGCTGCCGCACAGCATCACCGTGGGCTTGGGAACCTCGCGCCCGTCGCGGAACAGCTTGCCCGCCCCGCGCCTCACGATGTGGTGGCGGTTGAGCGGCCACGGCGCGCCGCACACGGCGCACCTGGGCGTCTCGATGCTCGGCCCCTCCATGAGGGGGCGCAGGATCTCGGGCAGCGTGTCAACGTTTGCCATTCGATAGCCTCCTGTCCTTGCCTTGCAGCTCGTACTTGTCGCACATCTCCGACAGGCGGCTCACGATGGCCACCGCCGTCTCCTCGTCGCCGTTCTTGGCCAGGCGGCGTATGAGGTCGCTCTTGCCGTACTGCGTGGTCACGATGACCGGTCTCATGTTCTCGTACCTGTCGTTCACGACGCGGAACACCTGCCCCAGCGTCCAGTCGGTGGGGGACTCCTTGCCCAGGTCGTCCAGCACCAGGCACCCCACGCGGGAGAGCCTGGACAGCACGCCGTCCTCGGTGCCGTCGCCGCCGTAGGTGCCCTTGATGGCGGCCAGCACGCCCAGCATGTCGGTCACCCTCACGCTGGTGCCGCCGTCCACCAGGAGCCGCGCCACGGCGCTCGCCAGGTGGGTCTTGCCGGTTCCCACGGGGCCGCAGATGTACGCCCCGCGCCCTTGCTCAACCTTCGCGGCAATGCCCTCGGCCATGGGGGAGGCGGCTGTCATGAAGCGGGGTTTGATTCCGGCCCGCTCGTAGGCCCGGCGGCGTTTGGCTGCGGCCTCCTCGGCCTTGGCCCTGGCCTCAAGGCGCGAACGCTCGTCGCGCTCCGCCACGGCACCCGGGCAGCCGCACGGCTTCCAGCCGCAGAAGGTGCGGCGGCCAGCCAGCACCACGTAGCGGACCTCCAGCTGCGCCCCGCAGTGGGGGCACTCAGTCGTACTCGGCATAGCCGTCGGCCTCCTTCCGGGTCCTCGGGCCGCGGTTCACGTAGTCCTCGAACTTCGGCGAGAACAGCGTGGAGGGCCGCAGGTACTTGGCCATCTTCGGGTCGCCCGCCCACTCGGCTGCCATCGTGTCGATGACGGCCAGGAAGTCGGGGAGGCGGTAGCCCTCGGCCCAGCGGGCGTGTATCAGCCTGCGGGTCTTGGCGCTGCTTGAGCGGTAGCGGGTGCCGGCTGCCTCGTTGAGCGCATGCACGATTTCGTCAAAGGGGATTAAGGGGTTATCTATATACTCAACCTCAACCTCAACCTCTGCATTGCCGCAACTCGATGCGCCTGCATGTGCATCCGCATGTGCATCCGCATCTGCTTGCGCATGTGCGACTGCATCTGTATCCGCATATGCTCCCGCATGTGCTTGCGCATCGGATTGCGCCCGTGCCGCCGCATCGTCCACCGCGTCTTCCTTCCCCGGCCTGTTGCCCCAGCGGGCGTTGGCCGCCTTCCTTGCGCGCTCGCTCTTCTCGTCGCCCATGTCGAGCCTGCCCTTGAGCACCAGGAAGGTGGGCAGCCACGCGGGGCTGCCCTGCGGCTCCTTGCCCGTGAACCGGTACTCGACGATGGCGTAGATGAACGGCGCGCGCTGCTTCTCGGGCATGGCCTGCGCGGCCGCCCAGAAGTCGTCGTGTATAACCATGCCCATAGTGTCGCCGTCGCCTTCCCTAAAACGGGATATCCTCGTCGTACAGATCGGGCATGGCCTGCTGCTGCGGCGCGGGCTGCTGTGGCGCGTACGCCTGCTGAGTGGCCGGCTGCGGCGCGTAGGCGGGCTGCTGCGGCGCAGGTGCCGGGGCGGGGCGTCCCTGGCCGTACGTGCGGGCCTGCGGCGCTTGCGGGGCCGCCTGGGGCGCGTACTGCTGCGGCGCGTAGCCCTGCCGCTGTTGCTGGCCGCTCATGAACTCCAGCTCGTCCACCACGACCTCCAGCGCGCTGCGCTTCTGGCCGGTCTGCTGGTCGTTCCAGCTGCGGTAGCGCAGCTTGCCCTCGATGGCCACCTTGCTGCCCTTGGCGAGGTACTGCGCCAGCTTCTCGCCGCGGGTGCCGAACAGCGTGCAGTCCACGAAGTTCGGGTAGTCTTCCCACTGCCCGGTCTGCTGGTTCTTGCGGCGGTCGTTGACGGCCACGCCCATGGACAGCACGGACATGCCGCCAGACGTGGAGCGCAGCACGGGGTCGCGGGTCAGGTTGCCGGATATGCACACGCGGTTGATGCTCATAGATACCCTCCTTGGGTTACGTCCCCGCTGTTCCAGATGCGGGTGATCTGCGCGTCTACCATGCGGATACGCAGCTTGATTACGTTGATGGCCTCCTGCGAGGCCTTGTAGATGGCCTCGGAGCAGTCGCGGCGGCGCTTGGCCTCCGCTATCTGCTCCTGGCCCCGGCACACGTCGCCGATGATGGTGACGGGCGTGCCCTTCTGGCGCTCGTTCAGGATGGCGATGCGCAGGGCCTTGCGGTACTCGGCCTCGTTCTCGGCGTACTGGCAGCCCGACTCCTTGCAGGTCTTCAGCTCGGCCTCCAGCCTGTCGGTCAGCTCGTCCAGCTCCTCGGTGAGCGCCTGCATCTATTCCACCTGCCAGTCGGGGCGCGGGCAGCACGGGCTGTTGGCCACGAACTCCATGTACTGCGGCATGCTGGCGAACTGGTAGCGTGCCCCGCAGCTGCGGCAGTGGGCCGTGAAGGGGCCGTCTGCGGGCGGCTGCTTCTCCTCGGGCGCGGGCTGCTCCTCCATGGCGTCGGGATCGCTCTGCCCGTCGATGGCGAACGCGCCGCACAGCGCGTACTTGCGGGCGTAGCTCGACGCCATGCCGGTCACCTGGGCGTCGTCCGAGCCCTTCTTGTGCTCGTCCTCGCGGGCGTAGGCGCTCACCTGCAGCAGGCCCTCGCCGCCCTCGGCGGGGAACACGCACGCCGTGGACTTCACGTAGTAGCGGTCGCCTATCTGCACCAGCTCGTCGGTCATGAAGAACGCCAGGCCCTCCTTGGCGCACGGCTCCTTCAGCGCGGCCACTATGTCCTCGTAGCTGCGGTAGCTGAACTTGCCGAAAGCGTTGTACTTGGCCTTGGGCACCACCACGGCGCGCTGCACGCGGGCAACGGCCGCCATGAGGTCGATGGACTGCTGTTCCTGGGTCATGCTAGTAGCCTCCGTTCATTCGCTCGTAAACCTGGCCCACCGTGCCGTGCATGATGGTGCCCACGACGCCCTGCGCCTTGAGGGCCGCCGCGACGCCCTGCATCTGCTCGCGCGTGGCGCACGGCACCACGACCGTCCACGGGTCGCCCGCCATGGCCACGGGTGCCGGTGCGGGCGGCGCTGGCGGCACCGGGGCGGGCATGGGCGCGGGCTGCGGCTCGGGCATCTGCTCAAGCGGCTGCGGGAACTCTGCGGGCTGGCATTCCGTGGGCTCGGGCACCGCTTCGGGTTCGGGTTCGGGCTCTTCCACGGGTTCCGGCTCCATGGCCGCCTTCAGCTCGGCGATGCGCCGGCGCTCCTCCTCGGCCTTGTGCGCTGCCGTTATGGCCGCGCCCAGGTCCAGGGTGGCGAACAGCTCGCGCTCGGCCTCGTCGTAGAACGGCTCGCCCTGGAACTGCGCCTTGAGGGTTTCCCAGTCCTGGGCCAGGCGCTCTACCTTGGCCTCCAGGGCCTTGAATGCCTTCACCTCGCCGAAGGTCTTGTTGGTCCACTGCTTCTCGTGGAAACGCTCATAGGGCACGACGGGGGCCAGCAGCCCGGCGAACTCCTCGTAGTGCTCCCGCAGCTTGGCGTACGCGCGCAGCTGGCGCTCCTCCTCGGCCTCGTCCAGCTGCGCCTTGATGCCGTCGGCTGCCTGCTTCGCGATGCCCGCCACGGCCTTGCACCTGTCCTCGAACGCGGCCAGGGGCTTCGTGTACTCGCGGCTCACGGCCTTGCGGCGCTCGTCTATCTCCTTGGCGATGCCGTTGAGGTAGGCGCGGTCGCGCTTGGCGGCCTTCACGTTCTCGTCCTTGCCCATGTCGTAGGTCGCGCCCTCGTAGTCGGCCACCAGCCTGCGCACGTGCGCCTCCAGGGCGTCGAAGTTGGCCTCGATCACGGCGGGGGAGTACGCCACGGTCAGCTCTGAAGCCTCCTCGGGCTCGATGATCTCGGCCTCAACTGCTTCGCTCATTTACTCCTCGCTTCCCAGGCGCGCCATGCACGCCTCGTAGGTTTCCGTCTCGGCCGCGTTCGGCTCGTAGCCGTCGGCCTTCATGGCCTCGTAGATGATGGTCACGTTCTCGACCGTCGCTCGGTTGAGGTACACGGAGCTGCCGCCTTCCATGAGGCTCCAGGCCGTCCAGCCGCTCATGTTCCACGCTGCCCGCCAGCCCATGGCCATGGCCAGCTCGGTGGGCGTGCGGTCGATGGGTCGGCCCAGCAGCTCCTCGAACGATTCCACGGCCCCGGCCTCCATGGCGAACGCTGTCAGCGCCAGAGCCGTGCGGCGCATCGACTTGAGGTCGCCCGCGTGGGCGGCAAGCCACTCGCGGCGGGCCTTCGCGCCGTCCTCGTAGGCGGCCTGGAAGTCGGCCTTGCGCTGGGCTGCGGCCTGTGCGGCCTCGTCGGCCCCCTCGGCCGCCGGCGCCAGCAGGGTCACGCCGAACGACGTCTCCTCGGCCAGAAGCCCCGCGCCCGCGTTGTCGGCCACGTAGGCGTCCAGCGCCGCCAGGTCGGGGCGGTAGTCGGAAAACGTGCGGCATGCGGCGAAGCCCTCGGGGCATTCGTCGACGAACTCGACGCCCGCGTCGGCAAGCACCGCCACCACCTCGGCGCGGTTGCGCCTCTGCTCGGCCTCGGCCTTCAGGCCCGCGTACACGCGCTGCCATTCGGACTGCTTGCAGTCGCGCAGCTCGGCCACGGCCTCGTCGTCGCCCTCGAACTCGGCGATGGCGGCCAGGCGGTCGAGCGTCATGTCGTAGGCGGCGTCCTGCACCCTGCGGGCGGCGCGGCGCGCCTTGGCCACGGTGCCCGCATCGGTGCGGGCGGCCACGGCCACCTCCTCGTCGGGAATGTCGAGCGCCAGCATGGTCTGCACGCCGCGCAACTTCTCCTCGGCGGTCAGCCCCAGCTTGGCGTCGGTCTCCACCATGGCCTTGGCGGCCTCCACGCGCGCCAGCTCGGCGTCGTCCAGGTCGTCGTAGACCTCGGCCAGGAACCGCCCGGTGCCGATGGAGCGCATGGCGCGCACGCGGCACTCGCCGTCGATGATCCAGTAGATGCCGCCCTCCTTGTACAGGATGGGCTTCATGACGGGCTGGCCGGGGTTGAGGCGGTTGGCCTTGAACTGCGCGGCCAGGCCCGCGATGTGCTCGGCGCTCTCCCTGGTGGTGAAGTCGCGCGGGTTCATCGGCTCGCCGTCGGCGCGCTCGTAGGGGTACACGTCGCAGATCGCGACCTCCTCTAGCGATTGCATGCGCGGGCCCCCTCGTCTACGACCACGCGGCACTCCATGCCCACCAGGCGGGCGCGGCACGCCACGCGGGCCACCTCGCCCATGAGCGCGATGCGCTTGGTGGGCACGGGGCCGTTCTTGATTTGCGCGGCCATGCAGGCGGCCCCCATGTTGAACGCCTGGCGCATGGCGGCGTCGAAGCCGCCGTCGCCCGGCTCGGGCACGGGGACGGCGCGCTCGATGCGCTTCAGGATGCTGTCCACCGTCTTGTCCGCGACGGTCTTGCTGATGATTTCCGTGAGCATTTGGGTCTCCTAACTGGGAAAACTGAAAGTGATAAAAACTTTTCAGGATTTCGGAACTTTTTTCTCTATGCGCTCCTTGCGCTTCTGCGCCGCCTTGACCCTGCGGTACAGGTAACGGCACAGCCACCGCTCCATGGCCTCGTCGTGCGCCTCTGCTGCCTTGTCGGCGGCGTAGCGGCTCATGCCAGAGGTGTCCGGGGCCTGCGGCATGGGGTCGGCGCGGCTCTCTCGGCCGCACTCGGTGCGCTCGTAGGTGCGGCGCTCCTCTGCGGTCAGCCTCGGCAGCAGCTCGGCTATGCGGGCCTCTATGGCCTCAAGCTGCTGCTGGCGTCTGCACGGTTCGCAGATGCCGTCCTTGCCGAGGGTCGCCCTGCGGCACCCGCACGACGGGCACAGCTCCAGGCGGTGGCGGTAGCAGCGCAGGGACACGTGGCCGCCGCTGGCGTTGATCACGCGCCGCGCGTTATCCAACTGGTTCTTGGACAGCCGCAGCTCGCGGCGAATCTCGCGGGCGGGCACCTTTCCCGCCAGCTCGGCTATGCGGTCGAGGTCGGCCTTGCGCCACGCCCTGTGTGGCCTGCCCTTGTCTCGGCGGGTCACTCGTCGCTCACCTCCACGACCACGCGGGGGCGCGCCCTGTCGGTGAGCACCCTGTCGGGGCACTGCTCCACGTACTTGCGGGAGTCGTCCTTGATTACGCCCGCCGCCACCAGGCCGTCGAGCACGAACTTGCGCGCGAAGCCCACGTTGTCGGCGTCGCGGCGCATGTCGGGCTCGTAGAACGTGGTGCGCACGGTCACCCGGCGCTCGAAGCGCGGCGCGCGCTGCTGCATGGCCGCCGCCCTCACGCGCGCCGTCTCGCGCTTCTTCATGGCCGCCGCCTTGTAGCGGTTGGCGCGCTCGGCGCTGATGTAGTCGTTCAGGCTCGGCATTCGGCCCTCGACCGTGACGGTGCACCTCATTGCGCGCCCCTGTCGTAGATGCCCTGCGCCTCGGTTAGCGTGGAGGCGGCGAAAACGGCTGGGCCCACGATGGCCTCCCACGTGCCCACCAGGTCCACGGAGTCCACCGGCGTGCGGCGGAAGCTCACGGCGGCCAGCATGGAGGGGCGCTGCAGCACCATGTAGCGGGACAGCACGCTCCACAGGTTGTGGTCGCGCTTGAACTCGCTGGCCTCGCTCACGGTCATGCCGTTCTGGCACGCCAGGGTGTACACGTTGTCGCGCTGGATGACGTGGCCCTCCAGCATCAGGCGGTAGCAGATGCGGCGCAGCTTCGCCCATGTATCGGGGTTCGAGGCAACCCAGCCGCACGCCTTGGCCACGAGGGCCTGGGCCTTGGCGTCTACCTCGGCCATACTGTTGCCTCCAGCGCCCATGTGGCGGCGATGCACGCGCAGACGAACAGGGCGGCGAAAACGGCCTGCAGCCTCTCGCGGCGCTGCTCGGGTGTTACACTGGTCTCGGTTCGGAAGTGAACCGTTGCGGTGCGCGTCTTTCGCTTGCCGGCTGCGACGCGCACCCTCTTTCCCTTGATCTTTTCCATTCCTGGAACTTCCTCTCGTTCTCTGGGTCCTTGTAGAACTCGCGCATCATGGCGGCGCACTCGTCGCACATGGCGCGCTGTATCGGGGTCATTCGCCCGCGACGCCCGGCAGAAGCAGCGGGGCGTCCTCGTAGGCGACCTCACCGGTGTCCCTATCCACGAACATCACCTCCTGGTCGTCGTACACGTGGATGTTGAGCATCTGCCCCGTGAACTCCACCAGCTTGGGGATGGAGTCGCGGAACTTCGGGTCCAGCTCAAACTGCAGCACGCACTTGCCGCTCTTCACGTTGAGGGCGGTGAACCCCCCCGTACGGTCACCTCGTTCAGCATGGCCTACTCCTTCTCGTCGTACGCGGTGTCGCGCGCGATGGTCTTGAAGTCGGTGCTCCAGCCCTTGCCGTTCACGCTGAACCGCACGGAGCTGTAGACGTTGAACTGCATGCCGCCGAGCTCGAACCAGGTCGTGCTCGCCTCCAGAAGCTCGATGCCGCTCGTCTGGAAGCCCCACATGGCCGCGATGCGGCGCTTGAGGCTGACGTGCGTCTCCTCCATGCAGCCGTTCTCGGCCAGCTCGAAGTTGACGGCCACGCGCTTGCGGTCGTCGATGAGGTGGTCGAGCGTTTTGCCGATGATCTCGGCGACGAACTCGGGCTGGTGGCTCTTGGTGGTCATGGTGTGTCTCCTATCTATAGGTTTAACTATCGTTACTGCCGAAAAAAATATCAGCCACACGCACGCCGAAAAGTTTTGCCAGTTTTTTGGCGTCCTCGATAGTCACGCTATCGGGGTTGCTTTCCATCTTTGCGTACGTGGGCCGCGAGATGCCGAGAAGGCCGGCCACGGCCTCTTGTGAGTACCGTGCCTTCTTGCGCGCATCAACCAATTCCATCGAATCACCTCCTTGCTTGGTATGCCTAAGACTATAACCAAACATATAGTGACTGTAAAGAAGATTTGTCATATTCTGTAAAAAGGTTTTAACGGTCGCAGCGGAAGGAGGACACGTGAGCATAGCCGAGAACATCCGAAGGATTAGGACGCAGCACGACATGACGCAGGAGGAGTTCGGCAAAGTTGCCGCCGTCTCCGCTATGGCCGTATCTCAGTGGGAAAACGGGCGAGCAGTGCCTCGCATGGGCGCAGTTCAGCGTATTGCGGATTATTTCAATATCAGTAAAGGCGAGGTTATTGACGAGGGAACAGATGGCGTTGTTTTGCCTTCCGGTGCCATGCCCGTGGTGGCCAGCAGCGCAACCGTGCCGCTGCTCACGCTCGGGCGCGTGCACGCCGGCGCGCTCGCCGACGAGGAGGAGATGGCGCACCGCGTTGAGGTGCCCGCCTCCGTGTGCGCCGGGCATCCGCGCGCGTTCGCCCTGGAGGTCGAGGGCGACTGCATGAACCGCGTCATACCCGAGGGCAGCCACATGCTGGTCGACCCCGACCGCCAGCCCGCCAACGGGTCCATCGCCGTGGTGGAGACCGAGGACTACCGCGCGGTCATGCGCCGCTGGTACAAGGGCAGCACCAAGCTGATGCTGTCGGCGGACAGCTTCGAGGACTACGAGGACATGATTTTCGGCATGGACGACGGACCCGTGCGCGTGATCGGCACGGTGGTGTGGTTCCAGGCCGCCGACGAGATGGAGTAGCCGTGGGCGGGCGCGCGGCGATATACGCCCGCTTCTCGAGCCACAACCAGCGCGGCGAGTCCATAGAGATACAGGTGGAGAAGTCCCGCGCCTACTGCGCCGAGAACGACCTGCGCGTGGTGGCCACGTACTGCGACTTCGCGCAGACGGGCACCAACACCGACCGCGCCGAGTTCCAGCGCATGATGGCCGACGCCAAGCGAGGGCTGTTCGATTTCGTGGTCATATATAAAGTTACCCGAATCATGCGCAACCGCGACGAGATGGCCATGGCGCGCATCATGCTGCGCCGCTGCCGCGTCGAGATACTGTACGCGGGCGAGGACATTTCGGACGGCTCGGCGGGCGTGCTGCAGCTGGGCATGCTGGAGGTGCTGGCGGAGTACGAGAGCGCGCTCGACGGCGAGCGCATACGCGACGGCATACAGAAGAACGCCGAGCGGTGCATGGCCAACGGCTGCGTGCGCTACGGCTGGGACATAGTGGACGGGCGCTACGTGGTCAACGAGGAGGAGGCCGCCGCCATCCGCCTGGGCGTGCGCATGGTCTTGTCGGGCAAGTCGGTGGCCGACGTGGTGCGCGCCTGGGAGCCGTACCGCACCAAGCGCGGCGGCAAGTGGCGCTTCCAGACGGTGCGCCGCATACTGATGCGGCGGGAGAACGGCGGGGAGTACCGCTACGCGGGCGTGGTCGTGCCCGGCGGCATGCCCGCCATCGTTCCCATGGATGACGAGGAGAGGGTTATACGGATGCTTGAGGACTCGCACAGGCCCCGCGCCAAGACCGAAGCGTGGGACTTCCCGCTCACGGGCAAGCTCTACGACGGGCGCGACGGCGGGCTGATGACCGGCACCAGCGGCACGGGCAAGTCGGGCAGGCCCTATCACTACTACCGCTGCCGCAGCTGCGGGCGCACCGTGCGCCGCGATGTCGTGGAGAAGCGCGTGGCCGACGCCGTGCGCGAGGCCCTGGGCAGCGCCGACAGCCGCGAGCGCATCGCTCGCATGCTGGCCGACGCCGAGGAGGAGCGCGCCGACGAGAAGCCCTTGAGCGAGACCGTAAAGGGCGAGCTGGCCAAGATCGAGACGGCGTTCTCCAACATATGGGCGGCCATCGAGTCGGGCATCGCGCCGCCGGGCGGCAAGGAGCGCATAGACGCGCTGAAGCGGCGGCAGGCGCTCCTCAAGGAC
>OHZK01000986.1_pt1 | contig 11922 bp, 13 predicted proteins | sample 1580401 | NCBI WGS metagenome assembly OHZK01 (sample SAMEA3882530, study PRJEB24775) | human gut metagenome | biome: human-associated habitat; feature: intestine environment; material: feces | place: Netherlands | collected 2009/2010
CGGACGGCGCTGGTGCATGCCCGGCCGATGCCTGGTGGCAACGCAAGCAGCGAGATCCGCATGCACATCTGCGGTGCGGATGACCACATGCGCAGACCCAATGCCAGGGAGACGGGCATCATTGAAGAGATCCTGCTCGAGCACAAGCGGCGCAATCCAGCGAACAGCTACGCGGTGTTCGACTCGATCCTCTGGGAAAAGGCAGCGTTTTGCGAAAACCTGACGCTGCTGCTAAACACCTGCGTGGACGGCGTGACGATGCGGAAAGGGCGCATCGAAAGCGTCACCGCCTATCAGCAGACGACGGAAAAGCGGATGACGCTCTGCGCACCGCTGTTTGCCGATGCAACGGGCGACGGCAGCCTGGGCGCGTGGGCGGGCGCGGACTTCGTCGTGGGGCGGGAGGCGCGGTCAGCCTACGATGAGCCTCATGCGCCGGAGAAGGCGGATCATTGCACGATGGGCAATTCGCTCATGTTCAAGGCGCGCGACGCGGGGCATCCCGTGCCCTTCATCAAGCCGGACTGGGCAAACACCTACACGGAGCACGACCTGAGGCGCAGGATTCACGAGGACGTGACCTCCGGCTACTGGTGGATTGAGCTGGGCGGCGGACGGTACAATACCATCGCCGACGCGGAAACCCTGCGCGACGAGCTGCTCAAGGCGGTGTACGGCGTGTGGGATCACATCAAGAACGGTGGTGAACACGGCGCGCAGAACATGGAGCTGGAATGGGTCGGTATGCTGCCGGGCAAGCGCGAGAGCCGCAGACTGCTGGGCGATTATGTGCTCAACGAGGCGGACTGCGCGGGCGGCAGGCGCTTTGCGGATGCCGTGGCCTATGGCGGATGGCCTATGGACGTGCACACGGTCGAGGGCTTCCTCAACGACAGCGACGATCCGACTGTGTGGCTGCGGCTTGAGGACGTGTACACGATTCCGTATCGTTGCTATTATTCTAGGAATATCCCCAATCTGTTCCTGTGTGGGCGCATCATCAGCGCGTCGCACATGGCGTTTGCCTCGGCGCGCGTGATGGCGACCTGCGCCGTCGGCGGGCAGGCGGTCGGCACGGCGGCAGCCATCGCCGTGCACAGGGGGATTCTGCCCCGAGAGGTCGGCGCGCACATCCGGGAGCTTCAGCAGACGCTGCTGCGCGACGACTGCTATATTCCGGGTATCCGCAATGAGGATGCAGACGACCTCCTGCGGGATGCACAGATCTCGGCAAGCCACGCGCTCCCCGAATGCGAGGCGGAAAATGTGCTTAGCGGCGTATCGCGCACTGTTGGCGAACAGACCAACTGCTGGGCGGCCTATGCGGCGGATCACCCGACGCTGACGTTGCGCCTGGCCGCGCCCGCTGCTGTCAGGCGGATTCAATTGACGTTTGACAGCAATCTCTCCCGGGAGATCACGATCAGCATCAACCGGGAGGTGCTGGGTAGACAGAGCGCGGGCACACCGCCGGAGCTGGTTTGCTCGTGCAGGCTTGTATTTGTACGGGATGGCGCTGATGTCCGACACATAGACATTGAAGGACTTTGGCAAAGACGCTACGTGCTTGACCTGGAACAGCCGATTCTCTGCGATGCCATCCGCATCGAGAATATCCGAACACACGGCGCTAAGATCATCAGAATCTTTGAGGCTCGGGCGTATCGGGCATAACCGTTGCGTGACACAGTATTCTTGCTTTAGCAGGCACAGAAATCAAGAACCGCAGAGCATGGGGGAGGAGCTGTTTCTCTGTTGTACCCATTGAGCGGGATTTACATTGGATGAGCCTCGGTATCTGAAAGCTGATTCGGTTTTTGTTAAAAATGACTTTGGTGTACAGATGGTATTAAGTCGTCCACCCCTTCGTCAGCGAAACGAACTGTGCTTTTAGAAGAAAAGCAGGCTTCTATAGCGGACAGTCATTGAGCATTTGTAACTGCTCAATAAACCCCCGATACAGAAAAGTCGTGGTTTCCAGCACTCACACTGCTGAGAACCACGACTTCATTTCTTCTGACCAAGGAAGCAAATCATCAACCTTACCGAGCCATTGCCGAGTATTACGCACAGGCAACACCGGAGATGCAGCGGCTCATGGAACACTCGGCGCTGGTCATCATCGACGTGGATGACGCCATTGCGCTGGGCTATGCCAAGCTGAACGGAACGATTCGGGACATGATCGGGGAGGACGGCGGCGATGCGGAATGATTTTGCTGTGTTGATTCTCTCACACGGGCGCGCGGACAGAGTATATACAATTCCGACGCTTCGTACGCATTCATTGACGTGCCGGAGTATTACGCTGATCAGCTGTTCATCCAGCATCAGGTGACGGTTCGTTTCGGAAGTGAATTCCAGCATCCGGAGCAGCCGTATGTTATCATCTTTTGCAAAGTACGGAAGCGAGATCGTAATCGGTTCCTTTCCGCACTGTCAGACCTGAATCGCAAGATGATCCTGTGCGGCTATCCCAGGTACGAGAAGTTCTGCGCATCCTTTATTTCAAAAATGAATGGCGGAGCAAAGGCGCTCCGAAAAAAGAGGTGCAAGTCCGATGAAGTATATCCCATTGGAGAAACAGAGCAAACGTGCTCAGAAAGAGCATCATGACAAACAGCGCGGTTCGTGGAATGGTGTGGTACCCGTTACGCGGGTGATACCAAACAAGAGGGCTTATGACCGCAGCGGAACTAAACAAGCAGATCGGAATCTCCGAGCAGCAGAGGGCTGAACTGATCCCGCCGTTGCCGAAACAGCGAACGGGACGTGCATACAGACGCATGATGAATGAACGGAAGTTCAAGCGATTGCACCGCATTGTGACCAGCAGCTACGTGCCTCATGCCGGCTATTCTTGAAAGTGCGCGAATCATGGCACACACATCCGACTTCGGGGTTGCCGAAAGCCGCCGAAAGCTGATCGGTGAGCGCTATGCACACCTGATGACGCTGAAACCATTTGCAGATCGTTCCCAACGCGCTTTGATCAAGGACGCAGAGCGGGCTTACAGGAAAGCATGGTGAGGCAGACTATGAAATGGGAAGACTACTATGATCGGTTCGGGAACTGGGCTGAGAGTACACAGATCAGCCGAATATCATCGCTGACCGATTTTACCTCTTCTGCAGAGGTTGTTGAAATAGCCAATGAAAATTCTTCGATGAGAAGATTGGAGCGCGTCTGGTGAAGCGGACGCTGGATTAGGGAATACGCTTTTCTCCGTCTGAAATCATTGAGCTTGGCAGCTGCGTGACGGACGCCGTGTTCTATGAGGCAATTCGGAACCGTCAGGGGCGTTTTACCGCAGAGCAGTACGAGGAACTGGAAGGTCCTTGCTGCGATGGAGATCTCCTCGAAGCCGTCGCCAGGGAAGACGACATCCGGCGTGAAATGGATGAATTGCCCTTTCAACCGCAGATTGCCGTTACGCAGCCAGTGAGAAAGGGGCCAGGTTTCCTCGCCGCTTTACTGGGGCTTACCTCAAATACAGGTTCTGCGCCCAAGCATCCCGGCCGTTGCACAGGAGACTGTGCCCATTGTCCCGCACATTATGGTTATCGTTATGGCCGCTGGTATTATGGTCACCATCATACGCACGGCTGCGAGTTCGGCGGGAATGATGGAAGCGGGAAGCCATAGTCGCTAAACCTTTTCAGAGTATTCTTTTTTCACATAACAGGAGAGGTGCTGGCGATATATGCCAAGCACCTCTCCTATTTATGCAGTTGCAAAATGATGTCGATCATATCCCCAACAGCTTGCTGCTCTTTTTCTGAAAGCTGATCCCATCTGTTGAGGAGATGTTGTTGCTCTGCTGACAGAAGCAATCAACTACTACAGCGACGGCGATTGAGTTTCCTTCACTCTGAATCGGTGATATGATCCACGCACAACTGTCGATTTACTTCGCCGAGCGCATGCCCGAATAACACCGCCGTATCCAGACGTCAAGAGTAAAGGCTGCAAGCAGCCCGGCTTCGCCGCCCTTGACATCCGGTTCCGTCGGCGTTATGGTAGAGAAAAGGCGGCATCGATCAGACCGCTACCGCCTCATACCAGTTTCTGCTGTTTACACTCGCGGAGAATGTTTACACAAAATTCGGGATAGACCCGCAGGCTATGGAAGCAAAGCTCTCCTCTCCCGAGGGATATTTGCTTCGGGTGAACCGTTCCATTCAGGCTGAGGACAACTTTGCGTATGTGAAGCAGGAGCTTGATTTCAGGCGTTTTCTGCTTCGGGGCAATATGAAGGTTGCTGCTGAATGGCTGTTGTTCAGCCTCGCCCTCAACATCCTCCATCTGCACCATAAAATCCAAAACAGGCGCTTTGGAAGCGGTCTGAAGATTCCATCATCTTTTCCTGCCGGTTTATAACTCATTCCACTTGGAATTCCTTATTATGAAAATAATTCCTTGAGTGCCGTTCTTTCTGCACTCTGTTTTCGCTTGCCCTAAAATGTTGCGGAAAAAGGCGCTGCCTCTCATGGCCTGCTTTAGCCATTTTGAGACAGCGCCTTTTTGTCATTGGCTAACTGCTGAAGAAGTTCCTACCTTTATTTTATGACGGCTTTGCGCATGAAAGCAATGCAAAGCTTTCTTACAAGCGTTAAAGAACGCTGCTATTATTTGGTGGACGTAAGGAAAGAACTTGTTGCTTACATGTGATGTTCATGGTATTTTGTCACTAAGAAGGGGCTTGAAAATTGTACGAATGAGACGGATTGAGCGGCGCGCCGTTCAAAGAAGGCTGCGGCTTGCACAAACAGAAAGGGGGGAGATTGGCAAGCGGAGCAGACCATGCGTCTGATCTTTAAGGAAAGGAAGAAAATGATGTGAAAAAGACCATGTATCTGTTGGTTCTGCTGCTGCCGGTATTTACAGCTTGCACGCAGCAGGTGCAGAGTGAATCGATTCGCTTCTTTTATTCACAGGAATGTGCATCCTGCCAGCAAATGAAGGGCTTTCTCGAAGAACTGATGGAGCTCAATGCGGATCTGTCGATGACCATGACGGATATCGACGAGGATCCCGAGGCTTGGGAGGCCGCCTGTCAACAGGCGGGAATTCCGGTCTGGGGGGTTCCGCGTATGTTTATTGGCGATCAGATCTTTGCGGGATTCAATCTGAAGGAAGGTGAGCTGATTTATATTCCTGCCTATAGCGGGTATATGGGCTATGCCAACTGCATTCTTGCAGCCATTGAAGAGGAATGCGGCCAGCTGGTTCAACCTGGTTTGTAGGAACAATAACGTGAAAAATACGAAGAAAGCAAAAACATGTCTGAGGCAGAAGAAATAAAAAGCAAATGGAATTCAAGGATGGTTTGTATGCCTTTTTTCCTCAAAAAGGACAATGATATACAAAGTGCATAAAATTATTTCGAAATAGATGGCAGGTGAAATGAAAGACTACATTGCTTTCGTGAAAGCTGAACGATATAATAAATATAGAAAGATCATTGCAGACGGGTGGTGAGGCAGGGTGAAAAACGGGCTGACAATTTACGACATTTCCAAACTGTCAGGCGTTTCGATTGCAACGGTTTCCCGCGTGCTCAACGGCAATCCCAATGTAAACGAGGTAACGCGTGAGCGCGTCAATCAGGTCATCACCAAGCACGGCTATGTGCCCAAGCAGTCCGCACGCAATTTTCGGGAACAGGAGCTGTATGCCGTAGGGCTGCTCATGGATGACATTCGCAACCCGTTCATGGCCAGCTTTGCGTTTTTCATCAGCCGGGAATTCAACCGGCTGAAGATCAATACGGTACTGTGCAACATCCACGATGTAGAAAGCGAGTTCGTAGAGCAGGTAGACAACCTGATCGACAAAAAGGTGAACGGCATCATCATGATGGGTTCCATTTTTGAAAACAGATTGTGCAGAATGCTGTTGGATGGGCGGTATTCGGGAATGCCGTTTGTGGCGATCAACGGTAACTTCGGGCTGCCGAATGTGTGCGAAGTGATCCTTGACCAACAGACGGCGGTGGAAGAGGCGGTGCGCTATTGCTACAATCAAGGACGCAGGCACATCGGCATGGTCTATAAAAAACAGTCGCGTTCTGATGTGCGCAAATATACGGGTTTTCTGGACGGCCTATGCGAATGCGACCTGAAAGCGGAGTGCATGGTTGAGGTCAACCAGAAGTCCATTGAAAACGGAAAGCACGCAACAGCCCAGTTGCTCAGGCGCTGGCCGGACACTGACGCCATTCTCTATTCATCGGATACGCTCGCGGTTGGCGGCGCGCATTGGCTCAATCAGCATGGCATTGCAATTCCAGCGCGCATTGCGCTCATCGGCTACAACAACTCGGACAGCGCGTGCGACTGCTATCGACAACAACATCAACGAGGCGGGAACGGCCGCGGCCCGGCTTATGCTGCAGATGATCAACAAGGAAGAAGTGGAAGATGTTCTGATTTCCAGCAGCCTGGTCATTCGTGAAAGTACATGATCTCCCAATTTGAGCAAAGGAGAAAAGACAGTGAATACACCCAACATTATTTTTCTGATTGAGGATCAAATGCAGCGCAGGGTTCTGGAGGAGAGCTCCGGCTGCAAACTCGAAAACATGCGGACGCTGATGCGCGACGGCGTGGAGTTCGAGCGGGCTTATACGTGCAACGCCATCTGTTCGCCCGCCCGCGCTTCGCTGCTGACCGGCACGCTGCCGCATACCCACGGCATGGTCGATTGCACGCACACCGTGCCGGCTTACCGCGCGGAATACGATTACAGCCTGGATACACTGACCAACGCCCTGCATGACGGCGGCTATGCCATTTCCTATTACGGCAAGTGGCACATTGAGCGCGAACACGATCTTTCCCGCTTTGGCATTGAACGCTTTGAAACGGAAGTCCATTTGCCCAGGCATCCCGCAACGATGATTGACCGCATGGTTTTGAAAACACCGGGCTATCAGGACAAGACCATCTGCGGCGTGTTTGCCGAGGGTGAGGCGGAAACGGATGAACATTATATCTATGATCGCTCCATGGAATTCATGGCGCAGTGCAAGCAGGAGGACAAGCCGTTCTGCGCATTCCTTTCCACCAATGCGCCGCATGATCCGTATTGCGTACCCAAGGAGATTTATGACCTGTATGCGGATGTGCCGATGGAATTGCCTAAAAATCACTACGACAGCATGCAGGACAAGCCACGGATTTACCGCCGGATGCGCGAGGCACTGGGTAAGTTGAGCGGGGAGGATTACCGCAAGGCTATGCGTTGCTACTATTCGTACTGCACGCTGGTGGATATACAGGTGGGCAGGCTGACCCGGTTCCTCAAGGAGCAGGGGCTTTACGACAACACCCTCATTGTACTCATGAGCGATCATGGCGATATGATGGGTGCGCATGGCTTGATGATGAAGAGCGTTCCGTGTTTTGAGGAGATCTATCATATTCCGCTTGTCATGAAGCTCCCGCATCAGCAAAAGGCGGGCACAAAGGCCGGTTTTTACGTGTGCACACAGGAGATTGCGCCGACCGTGCTGGAGCTTGTGGGCTGCCGCTCACTCAGCGGCAAGCATGTCGGGGAATCCGTTGTGCCTTGGCTCAGCGGGGAAAAGACCGACAGCCGCCATGCGTTTGCCGAGTTCTTTGGCCAGCGGTACTTCTATACGCAGCGGATTTTCTGGAAGGATCAGATGAAATACGTCTTCAATGCGTTTGATGACGATGAGCTCTATGATCTCGCCAGCGATCCGGATGAGCTGATGAATGTCATCGATCAGCAAGACTATCAGGAGATCAAGAAGGAACTTTGTGCGCAAATGTGGGAGGTTATCAAGGAGACCGAGGATGCAACGCTTGCGGATGCGGAGTATTACCTCATGCGTTTTGCGCCGGTTGGTCCGGGCGAGAAGAAACTCCCCGGCAGCTATACGCTGTACAACAAGACGTTTTAATTTTCGCGCAGGATGACCGATACCGTCATCTTGGCATATAGCACTTGCAAGTGTGTCGATCGCTTGGCAAGGGACAAATGACTGATCACCATGGTGTCCTTTGCTGTTCCCCCTTCGTCCCTTTCGATCAAAAACCATCAAAGGAGAAACGACCATGAAAAAGATTTTGGCTTTGGTTTTGACCCTGGCGCTGGCTCTGAGCGTGAGTGCTTGCGCGTTCGCAGAGTATACCCCCTCCGGTGAATTCAACATTCGTGTCTTTGCCAAGGCTGGCGGCGTTGCCGATATCATCAGCCGTATTGCAGCGCAGGGTCTTCAGGAGCAGTATGGCGTGACCGCAATTGTTAACAACCTGACCGGCGCCAACGGCGCGGTGGCCGCGGCGGACATGAACGCCTACGCCCCCTCCATCAACGAACTCTCCGTCGTGTCCATGAATCTGTTCACCATGGGTCCACTGATGAATCCAGAACTCAACATCCACTTTGAGGACTATGCCGTTGTTGCCTCGCTGATTCGCGATGAGTTTGTGCTGTATGTCTCCAAGGACAGTGGCATCACCAGCTGGGAAGACCTGGTGGCCTATGCAGAGGAGAACCCCGTGACCTACGCATCCAACACCCCGGGCGGAAATACCCACATTGTGCAGACCGCGCTCTTTGGCGATGCGGGCATCGTCGCGGATGCGCTGACCTCCAGTGGCAGCAACCAGGACATTCTGGCTGTTATGTCCGGTGATGCCATCTGCACGGCGGCCACTATCACCATCGGCCAGCCCTATGTGGAAAGCGGCGATTTGATTCCGCTGCTGGTCTTTGCCGACGAGGATTGCACGGCTTTCCCGGGCATCACCGTGCCGTCCGTGGCACAGTTCGGTTATGAGGTGTTCCTGCCGTCCATCAACTTTATCATTTGCCGCGCGGGCGTTGCGCAGGAGGAGATCGACGGGCTGTATAACGCCATCGTGGCGTACCGCGAGACGGATTCCTTCAAGGAGGCTGCGGCGGCTGCCAGCTACACGCCGGACAACACTACGCCTGACGAGCTGGTCGCTGAGATTGGGCGTGTTGCGGAAATCTGCAAGACGATCTACGAGAAGTACTATTGATTCCCACTGACATTTGAGCACATATCAGGACGGATGACTGCTCGTTTGCGGGCAGTTGTCCGTCCATATCAAAGGGAGAAAAACGATGAAGATCAAATACCGCACCAATTTGGTAGCCGGAGTGATCGCCATCATCGCGGCGATCGTGTTGTTCATCCTCATCCCAAGCCAGGTCGGCGTGGAGAAGAGGGCGACCTACGGCGTAACGTCCCGAACGATTCCTTATGCCATGGCCTTTTTGATCGCGGGCTGCGGCCTTGGCCTGGTGTTTCAGAGCCTGATCCTCAAGAAGGATGAAGTCAAGGAGCTGGATCTGGCGCAGGAGGGCAAGGGTCTTGCGTATATGGGCGTAATTGTCCTGTATGCTATCGGTTTTTCCAAAAGCTTCGTGGTGTCCACTTCCCTACTTGGCGGCATCACGCTGGCCATGCAGAAGGACAAGAAGCCGCTGCATTACGTCATTGTTGTGGCGCTTGTCCTCGTGCTGTACTTCGTCTTCAATGAACTGCTGCACGTGCGGCTGCCCTGACGAAAGGAGGAAAACGCATGGATGTCATTGTGGATGCTTTGAGTCATCTTCTGACGATTGAAAACTTCATCTTTGTCAACATCGGCGTCTTTATCGGCATTCTCTTCGGTGCCATTCCGGGCATGAGTGCCAATCTGGGCGTCACCGTTTTTCTGCCCTTCACCTTTACGCTGGGCACCGCGCCCGCCCTGCTGCTGCTGTGCGGCATCTTTTTCGGGGCAAACTTCGGCGGTTCCATCAGCGCCATCCTCATCAATACGCCAGGCACAAACGGCGCCTGCGCTACGTTGCTGGACGGCTACCCCATGGCGCGCAACGGTCATCCGCTCAAGGCACTGGACATGGCACTGCTCGCTTCGACCTTTGGTGGCCTGGTCAGCGCGTTGGCGCTGCTCTTCTTCGCACCGCCCATCAGCCAGGTGGCCATGAAGTTCGGCGCGCCGGAATACTTCGCGCTGGCCATCTTCGGGTTGTCGATCATCGCGTCGGTCAGCGGCAAGAGCATTCTCAAGGGGCTGGTTTCCGGCGCATTGGGCATGCTGCTGGCTTCGGTTGGCATTGACAGCGTCAGCGGCAAGAGCCGCTTCACGTTTGGCAATGTCCTCATGTTCAAGGGCATCAGCATGATCGCTGTATTGCTCGGCGTTTACGCCATTGCCCAGATGATTGCCCGCGTCAACGGGACGGAAGCGGCCGGCAAGGCGAGCGAACTGAATACGAAAGATCACAAGGAAGACCGGCTGACCCGCAAGGAGGCACTTTCCACTGTGCCGACCATGGTCAAGTCGTCCTTGATTGGCACGATTATTGGCGCGATTCCGGGTACGGGCAGCGCCATCGCGGCCTACATTTCCTACAACGAGGCCAAGCGCACGGCCAAGCCGGGAGAAAAGTTTGGCGAAGGCGAGCTCAAGGGCATTGCCGCGCCGGAATCCGGCAACAACGGCGCGACGGCGTCCTGCCTGATCCCGCTGCTGACGCTGGGCATTCCCGGCGACGCGGTTGCGGCTACGCTGATGGGTGCGTTCACCATGCACGGCCTGGTCGTCGGTCCCAAGCTCTTTGAAACCTCTGGTCCGCTGGTCTATGCGATCATGATCGGTTCAGTAATTGCGCAGCTGCTCATGTTCCTGCAGGGCCGGTATCTGATGCCTGTCTTTGTCAAGATCACCCATATTCCGCAGAATCTGCTGACCGCGCTTTTGATGGTGGTCTGCTGTGCAGGCGCGTTTGCCATTGCGAACCCCGCTTTTGAGGTGACGATCATGCTCACCTTTGGCATTGTGGGATACTTTATGAGCAAGTTTGGATTTCCGCCTGTCCCTATCGTTCTGGGTATGGTGCTTGGACCGACGGCAGAATCCAACTTGCGCAATGCGCTGACCATGTCCAGAGGAAGCTGGCTGATCTTCGTTCAGCGCCCCATCTGCCTGGGATTCATCATTTTGACCGTTGTGCTCGTGTGGCTGCTCAAGCGCACCACCAAGAAAAACGGTCTCTAAGCGAAAAAAGGGCGGCCGGGCTATGTGTCCGGCTGTTTTTCTGGTAGAAGGAGGAAAGCTCTCATGAAGATCCGAGCAATTCTGGTGCTGCTGGTTTTGTGGATGGGTTCCCTGGCCATCGCGCAGGAGGCGGAGGGCTTTGCCGTGCGCGGCGGCGTGGAGCTCAGCGGCGAAGCGGACGTCTGGATTTCCCTGTATGCCATTGTCGATGGGGTAATGCACGGTTGTTCAGCAGGACGACACATACCGTTTTGAGCAGGAGGAAGAGGAACTGCGCTTTGCGCCGGGCTTCTATGGACTTTTCGCGTCTCGGGATACACAGCAGATCGGAAACCTTCAGATTTTCTGCATCAAGGGTGAAGATGTGACCGTGGATGTGACGGGGGCGAAAGCGGCGGAGAAATGTAATAACGACTGTCTGTAAGGGGGGGTGTGCGTGTGCAAAACGTGGATTTTGGTGTTCATGACGGCGTTGCTGTTTGCGCAGCGTGTGCCTGCGGATGCTGAGGATGCGCTTCGATTCAAAACGGAATACGAAGCACTCAACGGGAGTGTAACGCAAGCAGGGGAGCAGTATTTGTCCGTGGAGATTCCGGCGGAAAATCAGGTTATCTATCTGACGGCGGAAGAGGCGGCGTCCCTGCTTGAAACCGGTACGGGGGTTGTCCTGATGGGGGCACCGTGGTGCCCATGGTGCCGCCATGCGGTTACTGCATGGCTGGATGCAGCATGGGAGACGGGGCTTGAGCGGCTGTACTATGTGGATATGACGAGTGAACGCGACGGTTACGCCTTGCAGGCAGGCATGCCTGTGCAGACACAACCGGGCACGGAGGGCTACTTTTATCTCAT
>OHZK01000991.1_pt1 | contig 11887 bp, 8 predicted proteins | sample 1580401 | NCBI WGS metagenome assembly OHZK01 (sample SAMEA3882530, study PRJEB24775) | human gut metagenome | biome: human-associated habitat; feature: intestine environment; material: feces | place: Netherlands | collected 2009/2010
AACGACGAGCGCGAGCAGACGCTCAATCAGTTGCTGACCGAGATGGATGGCTTCGATAACCACAAGGGTATCGTTGTCCTTGCCGCAACCAACCGCCCCGACAGTCTCGATCCCGCTCTACTGCGCCCCGGTCGTTTTGACCGCCGCATCCCCGTCGAGTTGCCCGATCTGACCGGCCGTAAGAACATTCTTGAGCTGCATGCTAAGAGCGTGAAGACCGAGCCGCCGATCGATCTGACCGCGATTGCCCGCGCCACGCCCGGTGCCTCGGGCGCCGACCTGGCCAATATCATCAATGAGGGCGCCCTGCGCGCCGTTCGCGAGGGTCGCAAGCGTGCAACCCAGGACGACTTCGAGGAGTCGGTGGAGGTCGTCATTGCCGGCCAACAGCGTAAGTCCACGGTGCTTTCCGACCACGAGAAGCAGGTCGTTTCCTACCACGAGATCGGCCATGCCATCGTCGCTGCCCGCCAAAAGGGTTCCGCGCCGGTTACCAAGATCACCATCGTGCCGCGCACGAGCGGTGCTCTTGGCTATACCATGCAGGTCGAGGAGGACGAGCGCTTCCTGACGACACGCCAGGAGGTCTTGGACAAGCTCGCCGTCTACTGCGGCGGCCGTGCGGCCGAGGAACTCATCTTTGGCGAGATGACGACCGGTGCCGCCAACGATATCGAACAGGCCACCAAGCTCGCCCGCAACATGGTGACGCGCTTTGGTATGTCCGACGAGTTTGGCATGATGGCGCTCGGTACCGTGCAGAACGCGTATCTCAATCAGGACACGTCGCTCACCTGCGCCCCTGGTACGGCCGAGCGTGTGGACGCGATTGTCGCTAAGCTGATCGAGGACGCGCACGATCGCGCCCTGCAGATCCTCAAGGAGAACAAGTTCAAGCTCCATGAGCTGGCTCGTTATCTGTACAAGAAGGAGACCATCACGGGTGATGAGTTCATGAACCTCCTCACGCGCGAGAATCCGCTGATGCCCAAGCAACAGTAAAGCCGCGGTCGAGCCAGTAAACGCCGACGCCCCATTTGAGCAGCTTTCTCAAATGGGGCGTTTTGCTTGAGAGGGATGGAAATGAAGATCGTGGTGAGCGCCTGCTTGATGGGCGAGAGCTGCAAGTATAACGGACTCGACAACTATCATCGCGAGTTGGTCGAGGCCTGCGAACGCACGGGGACTGAGGTCTTGTTGGTGTGCCCCGAGGTCTTCGGCGGCCTGCCCACGCCGCGCAAGCCGTCCGAGATTGTGAATGGCGAGGTCCGTACCTGCGGGGGTACCTCGGTCGATCGCGAGTTTCGTCTGGGCGCTCAACGTGCGCTCGATATGTGCGAGCAAGCGGGCGGCCCTTCCGAGATTGCTGCGTGCGTCTTGCAGGATCGCAGTCCGTCGTGCGGCGTGGGCCATATTTACGACGGATCCTTCAGCGGCACGCTCACAACGGGTAACGGTGTCTTCGTTGACCTGCTCCTTCGCCACGGCCACCGCGTGATCCCGGCAAGCGAATTCGACTCGAGCATGTTACAGCAATAAAAAACCGCCACAAAGGTACTGTCCCCTTTGTGGCGGTTTTGGTCGGTTAGGCCAGGATAGAGTGGCCGTAGGCGTTGGCGGCCTTGATGGCGGCGGCGAACTTTTCGTCGGTGAAGGGCTCAGGGTTGCCCTGCTTCCACTCGTTGGTGGCGTGCGCGTATTCGCACAGGGCAGGGATATCGGCCTCGGAAAGCCCGACCTGTTCAAGCGTCACGGGCAGGCCCATCTGCTTGTTAAAGGCGGCGTAGCGCTCAAGGTTCTCGGTATCGCTCGTATAGGCAAACAGCACGAGCACGCCCAGGCTTACGACCTCGCCGTGCAGATAGGTTCCCTCGCGCGGAATGCTGCACGTCGCATTGTAGAACGCGTGCGCCACGCTCGAGTTGTAGTAGTAATCGTTTTGGTTGGTCAGGTTTGAGACATAGCCCGTGTTGACCACGATGTCGAGCGCGATCTGCTTGACGGCTTCGCTCGACAGGTTCTTGCGTACGTCCTCAAGACCTTGGACGCCGTAGGTAAACAGCGGCTCGGAGCAGGTGTGGGCGAGTGCCAGGCCAAGACCGGCGGTGTGCTCCAGGTTGCCGGCACTCGTGGCGTACTCGACTTCGGGCTGCTTGGACAGGGCATCGCCCACGCCGGCCCAGAAGTACTCCGCCGGAGCCTCGGCGATGATCTTGGGATTGATGAAGATGTGCGCCGGTCGGTTGGGGTATGAATAGCCCTCGAGTGATCCATCGTCGTTGTAGACAACGGCAATGGCGGTCGCGGCGGAACAGTTAGAGCAAATCGTCGGGACGGTGAAGACGATCTTCTTGAGCTCGATGGCTGCGGTCTTCACGGTGTCGAGCGCTTTGCCGCCGCCGCATGCGATGAGCACGTCAGCTTCCTGGCAGGCAGGGGAGTTCACGACCTTGGCGATATTGGCACGCGTACTGTTGGTACCGTAGACGCGCGTCTCCAGGACCTCGACATCGGTACCTTCAAGTGCCGCCTCGATGCCCGGTAGCGCTGCAGCCAGGGCTCGCTTGCCACCGATGATGGCGACCTTGGTCGCTCCGTACTCTGCCAGTGCGGCGGGCAACTCGGTAAAACAATCCTCGCCAACGGTGTAGTCGCTCATTCCAATCGTGCGCATAGCAACCTTCTTTCGTTCGATAGAGTGCTTTCAGGTATTTTGCTCCTAGAGAAGGGCTGTATTAGCGAGAAATTTCGAACGTATAAAACCAGTGTTGAGGGTTTTTCGCTGGCGCGGAACGTGCTAGCATACTCCGCATAAGCGTTGATGGGGACGAGTAGTCGGCCGTCCGCATGCTACAGAGAGCGGGGAGCGCTGAGAACCCGTGCATGCGACCGATGAAAATCACCCCGGAGCTGCGGTCCCAACGGACGTGCCGCGCAGGTTCGTCTTAGTAGACATCGCCGAGATGGTCGTCGATACAGGCCAGCCGAGTAACGGATGCGAGCGCGCGAATACGCGGGCGAGGGCATCTAAGCTGGGTGGTTAAGCGAAGAGCTTTTGCGGGCGTGCAGCCCGTTTTGTGGCGCTTCGTCCCAGCTTGCAGGGACGGGCGCTTTTTTTGGTGCCCATCGGGCGTGCGCGCCCACGACATGAAAGGGGTACCGTGGCAAACGAGTACAAGCAGACGATGAATCTGCCCAAGACCGGTTTTCCCATGCGTGCCGGTCTTTCCAAGTCCGAGCCCAAGCGACTCAAGGACTGGCAGGACAACAAGGTCTACGAGCAGGTTCTGAAGAAGAACGAGGGTCACAAGAAGTTCGTGCTGCACGACGGTCCTCCGTACGCCAACGGTCCGATCCACATCGGCCATGCCATGAACAAGATCTCCAAGGACATGATCAACCGTTACTGGATGATGCAGGGCTGCGAAGTTCCCTATGTCCCCGGTTGGGACTGCCACGGTCAGCCGATCGAGCACAAGGTCGAGGAAAAGCTCGGCACCGAGAAGTTCAACCAGACCTCCACGGCCAAAATCCGCGAGCTTTGCAACGAGTTCGCTGTCGAGAACATCGAGCTCCAGAAGGCCGGCTTCCGTCGCTTGGGCGTGCTTGGCGACTGGGACAACCCGTATCTGACGCTCTATCACCAGCACGACGCCGCCGACATCGAGGTCTTCAAGGCCATGTTCGATAAGGGCATGATCTATCGCGGTCACAAGCCCGTCCATTGGTGCAAGCACTGCCACACCGCGCTGGCCGAGGCCGAGATCGAGTACTCCGACGAGACGAGCCCGTCCATTTTCGTGCGCTTCGAGATGACTTCCAAGCCCGCCGGCCTCGAGAACTTCGACGGCCCGGTTGACTTTATCATCTGGACGACCACGCCGTGGACCATCCCCTCCGACCAGGCCGTTTCCCTCAAGCCCGGCGCCGCCTACGTTGCCGTTGAGCACGATGGTCGTGCCGAGGTCATGCTCGAGGACCTGGCTCCCAAGTGCTGTGAGGAGTTTGGCTGGGAGTACACCCCGGTTATGGTCGACGGCAAGCCCTATGTGGTTCCCGCCGAGACCTTCCACCACATCCACTACAAGCAGCCAATCTTTGACGGTGTTGAGGGCGTGGCGCTGCTGGCCGATTACGTCGGTGTCGATGACGGTACCGGTATCGTCCACAACTCGCCCGGCCACGGCGTCGACGACTACTTTGCCTGCCTCAAGGAGGGCATCACCGACATCTGCATGCCGGTCGATGACGACGGCAAGTTCTACACCGGCGAGGAGTTTGGCACCGGTGGCCCCTTCAGCGGTATGGATACCGATGAGGCCAACCCGCACATCATCGAGTTCCTGCGCGAGCGCGGCACCCTGGTCCTCGAGAAGAAGATCACGCACAGCTATCCGCACTGCTGGCGCTGCAAGCACCCGGTGCTCTTCCGTGCTACTGACCAGTGGTTTGTCTCGATGGACAAGACCGGTTTGCGTGAGCAGGCTGGCAAGGAGGTTCGCGAGAACGTCAAGTGGTATCCGGCTCACGCCGCCAACCGCATCGGCGCCATGGTCGAGCAGCGTCCCGACTGGTGCATCAGCCGTCAGCGCAACTGGGGCGTGCCTATCCCCAGCTACACCTGCGCCGACTGCGGCGAGAAGGTCATGAACGACGCCACGCTCGACGCCGTCATCAAGCTCTTCCACGAGAAGGGCTCCGACGCCTGGTTCACCGACGCTCCCGAGAGCTACCTGGGCGAGGCCTGCGTCTGCCCCAAGTGCGGCGGTCATCACCTCAAGGCCGATAAGGACATCCTCGACGTGTGGTGGGATTCCGGCGTGTCTTGGAAGGCCGTCTGCGAGTATCGCCCTGAGCTTGAGTACCCGGCGGACGTGTATCTTGAGGGCTCCGACCAGCACCGCGGTTGGTTCCAGAGCTCGCTGCTCACCTCGGTGGGTGCCAACGGCCACGCCCCGTACAAGGCGGTCGTCTCGCAGGGCTTCACACTCGATGGCCAGGGCCGCAAGATGTCCAAGTCGCTCGGCAACGTCATCGACCCCAACAAGGTCTGCGACGAGATGGGCGCCGACATCATTCGCCTGTGGGTCGCCTCGGTCGACACCAGCTCCGACGTTTCCATCGACCACGAGATTCTCGCTCGTACGTCCGATGCCTATCGCCGTTTCCGCAACACGCTGCGCTTCTTGCTCTCCGAGCTCGAGGGTCAGTTTGAACCCGAGACCGACGGCGTCGCCTTTGCTGACTTGCTGCCGCTCGACAAGCTCATGGTTGCCCGTCTGACCCAGGTCCAGGCCGAGGTCGACGACGCCTACGCCAGCTACGAGTTCCCGCGCGCCTACCGTGCGCTCTACGACTTCGTGGTGACCGAGCTTTCCAACGTGTACCTCGACGCCCTGAAGGACCGTCTGTACTGCGACAAGCCCGGCTCGCTCGAGCGCCGCAGCGCACAGACCGTGCTGGCCGAGCTCTTCTCGATGCTCATGCGCGATCTGCAGCCGATCCTGTCCTACACGGTCGACGAGGCCATGGCCTATGCGCCCGCCGGCTGCGTCGATCACCAGAAGTACGCCGCGCTGCTCGATTGGTACAAGTCGCCCATTACGGTCGACGAGGCCAATGAGTTTGAGGGTGTGCTCGAGGCTTCGCTCGAACTCCGTAGCGCCGTGACCAAGTCCCTTGAGGATGCCCGCTCTGCCGGCACCTTCACCAAGAGCCAGCAGGTTCGCGTCAAGGCGGTCGTTCCCGCCGAGATGTACGCGCTGCTGACCGGCGACAAGGCTGTCGACCTGGCCGAGTTCTACATCGTCTCCGATGTTGAGCTGACCCAGGGCGAGGAACTCTCCGTTGCCATCGAGGCAGCCGAGGGCGAGTGCTGCGACCGTTGCTGGAACTATCGCACCACCGTCGGCGTGTACAACGGCCACGCGCATATCTGCAAGCGTTGTGCCGAAGCGCTGAACTAACCGTTGGGGACGTTCTTAAACGACTGTCAAACAAGAACGTCCCCAACGTCAACTTTTGTCAAGTCCAAGCGGCATTCTGTTTTTCGGAATGCCGCTTTCGTTTTTAGCTGGTTATTTCGCTAGCGTTGGTGAATATGCTGCGGGTTTGGCGTTTGTCACTATAAGATGATTACTTGCGTTAAACGGAATTCGATTGTTCTTGAGGGTAGGGGATTTCTTTGGGTCGTGGTGCGGATATGACGCCGCCTTTGCGTTGGCGGTTAGGTGTTGCTGGTGGGGTAGCGCTCGTTGTGTTGCTTGTTGACCAGCTGACCAAGCTTGCGGTTCGTGCCGTGGGCGATGCTCTGCATGTGACCGTTATCCCCGGCGTGATCGATTTTCTGTTTGTTCGCAATATCGGAGCCGCCTTTAGCATGGGCGAGGGGCATGGCATCGCGTTTGCCGTGCTGGCGTTGGCAGTCATTATCGCTATTGCCGTGTACCTCGTTCGTGCACCCCAGCTCGCCCATCTTGAGGTTGTGGGCATGGCCATGGTTGCGGGCGGCGCCGTCGGCAACGCTATCGATCGCCTGACCATGGGCTTCGTGACCGATTTTATTGCCACCACCTTCATCGACTTCCCCGTTTTTAATGTAGCCGATATCGGCATTACGGTCGGCGTCGTGCTGGCGCTCATCGGTTACATGTTCTTGAGCCCCGCCGCTCGCGAGGTCGATGCGACCGCCGAACTCAACGCCCGTGATGAGGCTCGCGCCAAACGCAAAGCCAAGCAGCGTGGGGAGCGTGCCCGCAAGATTCGCGAAAGGAATGAGCGCTAATGGCCGACATCCATATTCTTGTTGCCGACGATTCCGCTGGTCAGCGTCTTGACGCCTATCTGGGCGCCAACGATGGCTGTCCCACACGCTCTGCCTGCGCGCATCTGATCGAGGGAGGCGCCGTTGCCGTCAACGGTGAGACTTGTTTCTCTAAAAAGTACGCCGTACGCGCCGGCGATCGCATCTCGGTCGACTTGCCCGAGCCGCACGATCCGACCGACGTGATTCCCGAGGCCATTCCCCTCGATATCCGCTACGAGGACGACTACCTCATCGTGCTCTCCAAGCAGCGCGGCCTGGTGTGCCATCCCGCCCACGGCCACGAGAGCGGCACCCTTGCGAACGCTCTGGTCTACCACTGCGGCATCGATCATCTTGGTACCGTGCAGGGTGAGGACCGCCCCGGCATCGTGCATCGCCTGGATCGCGATACCTCGGGCCTTATGCTCGCGGCAAAAGACGACGACACCCAGCGCGCGCTTCAAAATCTCATCCGCACGCGCACGCTCGACCGTCGCTATATCACGCTCGTTCACGGGCACATCGCCATGGATGAGGGCACTATCAACACTGGTATTGCCCGATCGACGCGCGACCGCGTGAAGATGGCGGTTTCCGATGACCCCTTTGCGCGCCAGGCCATCACGACTTTTAAGGTGCTCGAGCGCTTTGATTCCACGCGTTTTGACGACGGCTATACGCTCGTCGAGTGCCACCTGTTTACGGGCCGCACGCATCAGATTCGCGTGCACATGCGCCATATCAACCACGCCTGCGTGGGCGATCCGCTCTACGGCAAGTGCGACGCGCGCGCCGATCAGGGTCTGACCAGGCAGTTCCTTCATTCCTGGCGTGTGGCGTTCGACCATCCCGTGACGGGAGAGCGCATTGAGTGCCGTGATGAGCTGCCGTGGGACCTTGCCGCGGTTCTGGATGACCTGGCCCCGCGTTCGCTCGGTCTCACTGCCGCCGGTGACGAAATCGTCCCGCAGCTCGGTCTGCTCGAAGCCTAGCTAGTATTAGGTGGTTTCTTGAACTCGGTAAGCCTGCGGTAAGATATACGGTTGTCTACGTAACGCGTTGCTGGGAGCCTGCATGCTCGCCTTTTTACAAACCAACACACCCATCGTGATCTTCAATCAGATTGTCGTCACGCTGCTCACGGTCTGCTTTCTGTACCAGGTGGTCTTCTTTGTCATCGGCGCTCTTCGTGGCGAGGTCGCGCCCCCTAAGGCCAAAAAGCTGCATCGTTATGCCTTCTTTATTGCAGCGCATAACGAGGAGGCCGTGATCGCTAACCTCGTTCGCTCCATCAAGGATCAGGATTATCCGTCCGAGCTTATCGAGGTCTTCGTGGTCGCCGATGCCTGCACCGATAATACGGCGCAGCTCGCGCGCGAGGCGGGCGCCATCGTTTATGAGCGCAATGACCTTGCCCGCAAGGGCAAGAGCTGGGTCATGGACTTTGGCTTCGACCGCATCCTTAACGAGTATCCCGATACGTTTGAAGGCTACTTTATCTTCGATGCCGATAACGTCATTTCCCGTGATTACGTATCCAAGATGAACGATGCTTTTGACCAGGGCTTTCATGTGGTCACCAGTTACCGCAACTCTAAGAACTTCGGCAGCTCGTGGATCTCTGCGGCTAACGCCACGTGGTATCTGCGCGAGGCGCGCTTCCTTAACAACGCGCGTAATATCTGCAAGACTTCCTGCGCTGTATCGGGTTCGGGCTATCTCATTTCTGCCAGTGTTATCGAGGGCATGCACGGTTGGCAGTTCCACACGCTGACCGAGGATATTCAGTTCACCACGTTCTGCGCCATTCACGGCATTCGCATTGGCTATGCGCCGGCGGAGTTCTTTGACGAACAGCCCGTGACGTTTAAGGCTTCCTGGAAGCAGCGTATGCGTTGGACCAAGGGCTTCTACCAGGTTTTCTTTACCTATGGTAAGCATCTGGTCAAATCGACCTTCCGCTATCATCGCTTTGCCGCCTACGACATGTTTATGACGATCGCGCCCGGCATGCTGCTGTCGCTGATCTCGATGCTCGCCAATGCGACGTTCCTCATCGTGGGCGGGCTTTCGCACGGCTTCTTGGCCACTGAGGTCGAGATGCAGGCCTGTGCCGCGTCGCTCATTATGACCTTTGCCATGATGTACCAGACCTTCTTTATCCTGGCGCTCCTTACGACCATCTTTGAGTACAAGCATATTCACTGCGCGCAAAAGTGGCGTCTGGTGACCAACCTGTTTACCTTCCCGATCTTTATGTTCAGCTATATCCCCATCACGGTGGCTGCTCTGTTCCTAAAGGTCGACTGGGTGCCGACACAGCACGCCGTAAGCGTTACCCTCGACGAGGTCATGCAAGGCGCCAAATAACCACGATCAAAACCACCACAAAGGGGACAGGCACCTTTGTGGTGGTTTTTGCGTTTGAGCTGCTGCCCAAGGAGGTGTTCGATGGTCTATTTTCCGTTTTGGATTTGCATCTTTGTTGGCGCGGCGATTGATGCCCGTGAGCGGCGGTTTCCCAACGAGCTTGCCGGTGCGTGTGCGGTGGCGGCGTGTGCGGGCGTTTGGCTCGACAAGGGTGTTAACACGGCGCTTGACCACGCCGGTCTTGCGGTTATCGTCTACCTTGCCCTTGTGCTTACTGAGTCGCTCTGGCGTCGTATTCGCCATGCTCCCGGCATTGGCATGGGGGACGCCAAGGCGCTCTTTGCCCTTTGTACCCTCGATCCCTTGGGTGGTGTCGTCGCGTTTGGGGTTGCGCTTCTGACCCTTGCCGCCGCCTGTCTCATTGCAAAATCACGCTCCCTGCCTTTGCTGCCGTTTTTAGTGCCGATATTTGCCATAATCGAGGTCGTGGGTAGTACGCTGTAACCGTTTGCGCGCCCTTTTAAGGAGCATGCCATGGCAATCATTCAACAGACAGCCGCCATCAAGGCACGTATGGATCGCATTCCCGCGGCGTTGTCGCCCGAGCTGGTCGAGCGTATCGCCGCCGACCGCGCCTCGGGTGTCGTTAATCCCTATCGATGCGGTGACGACCAGGTCATCCGACGTATCGATCGGGCTGCAGACGAGGGCACGCTCATGCGTCCGGCCTTCATGCGCGATACCGAAAAGATTCTGCATCTGCCCGCATACACCCGTTATGCAGGCAAAACGCAGGTCTTCAGTTTTCGCAGCAACGACGACCTGTCGCGTCGCGGCCTGCACGTGCAGCTTGTCTCGCGCATCGCTCGCGATATCGGACGTGCCCTGGGGCTCAACTGCGATTTGATCGAGGCGATTGGCCTGGGCCACGACTTGGGCCACACGCCCTTTGGCCATGCCGGCGAGCGATTCCTCAACGATATCTATCACGAGCGCACGGGTCATTATTTTTTCCATAACGTGCAGTCGGTCCGCGTGCTTGACGCGCTGTACGGCCGCAACGTGTCGCTCCAGACGCTCGACGGCGTGCTATGCCACAACGGTGAGTACGAACAGCGTGTGTTTGAGCTTTCGGACATGAGCTCCTTTGACCAGTTCGACCTTACGGTTGAGGATTGCATTGCCACAGGTTACAGCGCAATTGAGCACCTGCGCCCCATGACGCTCGAGGGCTGCGTGGTTCGCATCTCGGATATCCTTGCCTACGTGGGGCGCGATCGCCAAGACGCCATTTCGGCGGGTCTGCTGTCACCCGACGCCTTTGACGATGACCTGGGCGGGGCATACAACAGCTGGATTCTCACGCATGCCTCCATCGATATCGTCGAGCACAGCTATGGCAAGCCGCGCATCGAGATGAGCGAGGAACTGTTTGAGGAAATCCGCCGCGCTAAGCGCGAGAACTACGAGAAGATCTATAGCAAGGGCGGCATCGAAGGCGACTCCGAAGCGGAGTTGCGCGAGGCTTTCGAAAAGCTCTACGACCGTTGCCTTCGGGATATAAACGAAGGTAACGAGTCCTCGTATATCTTTAAGCACCATATTTCTCGCATTGAGCAGCAGCTTTCCTACTACGATCGCACCTATGCCTGGCAAGACGACAAGGATCAAGCGGTGGTGGATTACATCGCGAGCATGACGGACGGCTATTTCTGCGAGCTCACGAGCAAGCTGTTCCCGGGATTGAAGTTTCCGCACCGTACCTATATTAACGAACGGTAGTTCGTATTTATTCGGTATACTGTTGGTGGAAAACGATTTTGATTGACGCACAGGATGGTTATGGACGACCTTTTTTCTGTCTCGACGCGCGAGCGTTCCTTTAAAAATGCGCCGCTTGCGGTGCGCATGCGCCCCAATTCGCTCGACGAGTATGTGGGCCAGCAAAAGGCCGTCGGTAAGGGCTCGTGGTTGCGTGCCGCAATTGAGCACGACGTGCTGTCGAGTGTGATTTTGTATGGGCCGGCCGGTACGGGCAAGACGACGCTGGCACATATTATCGCCAACCATACTAAGAGCGAGTTTGTCGAGGTCAGCGCTGTGACGGGCACCGTAAAGGACCTTCGTCGCGTGATCGACGAGGCTAAGACGCGCCTGAATACGTACGACCGCCGCACCATTCTTTTTATCGATGAGATTCATCGCTTTTCCAAGTCGCAGCAGGATGCCCTGCTGCATGCAGTTGAGAACCGTACCGTCATTATGATTGGCGCCACGACGGAGAATCCGTACTTCGAGGTCAACTCGGCATTGCTCTCGCGCGGTCGCGTGGTGGAACTTGAGCATCTTAAAGACGAGGATATCGCCACGCTTATTGAGCGTGCGCTCGAGGCGCCGCAGGGTTTGAACGGTAAGTTCTCGGCCGATGAGGATACGGTTAAGACCATTTGCACGCTGGCAGCGGGTGACGCTCGATCGGCGCTCACGACGCTTGAGCTTGCGAGCGAGATTGCCGTCACGCGCCCCGATACCGAGGGAACGCCCGCGCCGGCGGCGGGGGAGCGCTATCCCATCACTGTTGACGACGTGAAGATTGCCAATCCGCGCCGTGGCTTTTCGTACGACAAAAACGGTGACATGCACTACGACATCATCAGTGCGTTTATTAAGTCCATGCGCGGTAGCGACCCCGATGCCACGATCTATTGGCTC
>OHZK01000993.1_pt1 | contig 11869 bp, 7 predicted proteins | sample 1580401 | NCBI WGS metagenome assembly OHZK01 (sample SAMEA3882530, study PRJEB24775) | human gut metagenome | biome: human-associated habitat; feature: intestine environment; material: feces | place: Netherlands | collected 2009/2010
TACTGAATGCTCGTCGTTACTTCTTTTTCCGTCAGTTTTTGGCGGAACTGCAGAGCGGTTTCGTACAGATGATAAGAGCCGTGGATTATCCGGTATCGGTACATGTGAGGCGCGGAGATTATCTGCATCCTTCCAATTCGATTTTCGGTTTATGCGGAGTGGACTATTTCCAGCAAGCCATTGCTTATGTCAGAAAGAAGCGGCCCGATGCGCGTTTCTTTTTCTTTTCCGACGATATGGAATGGGTGAGGGAGAATCTTTGGATGGAGGATGCCGTATATGTGGAACATACGGAACTGATGCCCGACTATGTGGATTTATATTTGATGACGTTGTGCCGCGGGCATATCATTTCCAATTCCACGTTCAGCTTTTGGGGAGCATATTTGGCCGTAGACGGCAACGGTATGAAAATCTATCCTCATCGGTGGTTCCGCGACCCTACATGGACCAGTCCGCCTATCTTTTCGGAAGAGTGGGTCGGGCTATAGGATATAAGATACGTCCCCGGGAATTTCCGTTTTGGATTTCCCGGGGACGTATGTATTACGTAGGACGAAGACGTTAACGTTTCCGTCGAGACGAGAACTTTCGTTTGTACCACAGGTAATAGCCGCTGAGCGGGAGAATCCCTCCGATGAAAGCAGCCAGGAAATAAAGTACCTTGGTCCACATGCCGCCCCAGGAGCCGGTGTGGAAGGCATAAAACCAACCTTTCAGCGTTTGTGAGGCCGGGGCATCCTTATAATAGGTTATGGAGCCGAGGCGACCGGTTTGCGGGTCGAATTGTATTTTATCCGTTTGACGGCGGTCGGTCTTCGGGTTGGGAGCCACTTCTATGCCTTCCGTACCCAGCTTGACCGACTTGTAGGTCGGATAGATCTGGCGGACAGCGTCTGCGGCTTTGTCCCATACGGCATAATTGAAAGTGGTCCCTTTCCGGCCTTTTTCTCCGCCGGCATGCCGCTGTCCGTCCGGACGGGACTGTTTTGCGGCATCTTTCCGTCCCTTTTGCCGATATTCCGGTCGAGGCGTATTTTCCACTTTTGGCGCGGTGCCACCGAAAAGAGAATAGGCGGCAGTGCGGTACCAAGTGAACGACCAGGTAAGTCCGGTCAGCGCCATGACGAGTAGGAATAGCGTGGTGTAGAAACCGAGCGATACGTGACTGTCGTAACAGAAACGCCGCCATCCTTTGTTACAGGATACCTGAAGGCGGTTTTTCAAAGCCTTTTTGGTCCGCGGTATCCAAATCACCACACCACTGATGAGTATCGCAACGAAGACCAGCGTAGTGACACCGACAATAGTTTTACCCACGGTCTTGTCTCCTTTCCGAGGCGGAACATCCATCAGCCAGCGATGAAGTTTGCGCATGGTCTGAAAGAAAGGATAGCTTTTGTTCCATCCGTTTATCTCGCCGGTGTAAGGGTTTACGCTTAGCGTTTTGCGGTTTAAGTGCTCAAAGCTGACCATCCAGGCTTCTTCCGGGTCGCCCGACATTTGCAGGCTGGAAATCTGTAATGAGTCCGGGAGTTGCGTGCGGAGCTTCGTGACCAGTTCGGAAGGCGTGAGCGGCTTTGCTCCATCCTCTACTTCGACCCGATAAAAACCGGGATTCAGGGCACGGGTGATATCCTGCTCAAATACCAGCGCCGCCCCCGAAAGGCAGACGACGCTGATAATGATGCCGAATGGAATGGAAAACCAAAGGTGAATCTTGGCGAATGCTTTTCTCATATCCCAAAATTAGTTCGTAGCAGACAGTTTGCCGATGGCCGACACGCTGTTGTTGGTAATGATGGTCAACCCTTTGGTAGCTTTAGCCGTAGCCGGGTCTATCTTGTAGAGTGCCGGGGCATCTCCGTCTGTAGTCGTGACCGGAATGTAAGCCACGCCATTGTCGCTGAACGGAATACCGAAAGAAGAAATCTTGTCTTGGGCCGGCAATCCCTCGGTTACTTGGGTCAGCGTGCCGCTTTCGCCCTTGAATACGGCCAATTCTTTGGTCGGTGCATTCTTGCCGCTCATAGTTCCTTCGCTGTACATCTGAAGTAAGAAATAGTCGGCCGTGATATGCCAGCAACGGAACATCGGATGTCCGGTGCCTTGCTCCTCAAGGTTATAATAATAATCCGGGTCGAAAGTGGTCTGGCCGGCCTTGATGCGGACAACGCCCGAAGGCAGTTGGCCTGTGACTTTCTTCAGGTCAGCAGAAGAGGTGGCAGTACGTCCGTAGCCCGGAGAGAATACATAGAGGTCACCGTTGTCGGCTGCCCAGATAGTCTGGTAATATTGCGAACGGTTGCGTCCGCAAGCAAAGCCGATCGAATCGGTTTCTACTATAATAGGAGTATCGTTGAAGCTGTCTCCGCTGTAAATAGCTATGAAAGCCTTGTCAGGATATTGGGTAGAAGGGATTTGTCCGGCAGTGTATTGACCGGAACCGCTTCCACCGTCTTTGGTTGCTATAAGGTCTCTGTCTGTTATCTTCTCCGGGAAGGTGTTCACGCCGTAGTGGCTCATGCCCATGGGTATTACTGAGGTGTAGAGCTTACCGTTGGCTTCCACGAAACCGGCAAAGCTGACAATCTCGCCGTTGCCGAGGAAGTTCTCGGCGATGCGCTTACCGGTTGTCGTATTACCGGTATGTACGTTTAGATAATTGAACTGCAAATATTTGGCATAATTACCTTGGGCATCTTTTTCCTGCGAGCCGTCATTGGTGGAAGAGGTAATGACGTTGTCGCCCCATGTGCCGTATGTCGTTACACGGTTGAACGTATATTCACGTGCTTCTTTTACTTTTCCGGTTGTGGCGTTCAGGACATAAGAGGCTCCGGTGCCCGCATTTCCGTCATTGTATTGCAGTCCGAAAAGATAGTCCTGTCCGTAAAATACCCAGTAGGATGCACCGATAGCTTCCGTACCATTGCCTAATACGCTTACAGTACCTTCGTCGAGTGATTCGCTGGTGACGAGATAAGTGCCTTCGTCGGCCTTGGCTGCAATGACGTATTTGCTTGTACCCGGAGTTGTGGTGCCGTCATTACCGTTACCTCCGCCGGGAGTCGTGTCGTCATCGCTGCATGAAGTCAATGCGCCGCCGGCGCAGAGGGCGGCAGCAAGCGCCCAAGTAAAGAATCTTTTTTCCATGTTTTTAATTATTTATTGAGTGAATGATGCTTTTTATTTCCCGAAGTAAACCCTTACCTTTCCATAGAAAGCCCGTCCTGCCTTTTGCAGACTGTAATTGTCGTAAAGCTTTTCGTCCGTCAGGTTACGGCATTCGAGCGAAAAGTTGTAACGTCCCTTGGCCACACTGTAATTCAGCGTGAGGTTGTGGGAGAACTGTTCGGGGACGCGTGCTTTGGTGTCCGGGTCTCCGAAGTCTTCCCAGTACAGGGGGAACTCGTGCTGGTAGTAGCTGTCGTAAGTGAGCGAGAGCATGTTACCTTTGCCGAACAAGTCATGCCAATAGAATGATGCGTCGAAGTTGGCGTAGCGGTAGGGCTGGTTGGGGATGCGCTGTCCGTAGGTCAGCGAAGCCTGTTGTGTGCCTTCGGCCAGTCGTTTCTCACGGTCGATGGCATCCATGTTGTTGAATGTTCCGCCCAAGCTGAACCAGTTCGCATAGCTGTAACGCAAGGAGACGTTGTATCCTTTGGTTTTGACCCGTCCGTGGTTCTCGTAGAATCCGAAGTCCATACCGCCCACGTTGTCCAATCCGCGACGGATGTAATCCTTCGTGTCGCGGTAGATGAGGCTTCCTTCCATGTACAGTCCGTGCTTACCGAATCGCGGGGTGTATCCGAGGTTAAAGTTGACATTGTCGCTTTTTTCGGGACGCAGGTTCGCCCGTCCGGCTTCCAGGTCTTCGTCACCGAAAAGTTCGTCGGTCGAGGGCAGACGGTAAGCTTTCTCGTATGACAGTTTGGCCTGCAGGTTTTTCAGGATGAAGTAAGTTCCCGCTGCTCCATAGCCGAAAGCACTCGTTTTTTGCGACATCTGTATGTAATTGCCGATACCGTCGTCGCTTTGGGATACGGGGCCTTCGTTGTATTGGTTGTAATACTTGCCGAACACCGTGGCGTTCCATTTCTCTGTGGGCATGAAGCGGTAAGACAGTCCGGTGACGTTCTTGCGGGAACGCTTGGGGATGCTGAAGTCCGAGAGGCGCGAACTTCCTGCGACGTACGAACGAGTGGTGCGTTCAAAAGTGCTCAGCACATGGTTGAGCGTGAGCAGATGGGCGTGGCCGATGCGATAGTTGGCCGTGAGCGTACCGTTCCAGTTCTTGTTCTTGGCCTCGTTGTTCTGGTTGGATTGCTCCCCGGGTACGCCGGTATATTTCCGTTGTCCCAACCAGTTGTATTTGTAAGATGCCGTATCTATGTTATGGGTGATGTTGTGGTTGTAGTTGACATTAGCCATGACATCGAGTCCCTCGACCCACAAGTTGCGTTTGCGGTATTCCAAAGAGGGAATGAACGAGAAACCATGACGGTGTTTTTCTCCGAACACGACCTTCTGCAACACTCCGTTTTGTATTTCCTTATAAAAGTGGGTGTAGGTAAAGCCCAACATCAGGCGGTCGGCCCATTTCTTGTCGGCCACCCCGATTTTGCCGCTCACGGCTTCGTTGTGGAAACGGTCGTTGAAACGTTTCATGTGGTAAATCTTTGTCTTGTCAGTGTTCTCCGAAATACCGTCGTCACTGAATTCCGTAACGTAGTAGTCAATGTAATAGTTGTTGTCCGAGAAATTCTGGAAGGCGTTGATTTCATACAGCAGACCGTTCTTGAACGACTGTCCGAAGTTGACGAAAGATTTGTGGGTGTTGAACGAGCCGTAAGAATAAGAGGCATCGGCAAACCAACCGAGTTTCCTTTGGTTGGTGACGATATTGATGACCCCGCCCAAGGCATCGGTACCGAAACCGACGGGAACCACTCCGCGGTAGACCTCGATGCGTTCGGCGAAGTTCACCGGCAGGTTGTTCAGATTGAGGGCTGTTCCGGCTCCTTCCTGCGGTACGCCGTCGATAAAGATCTTGACGTGTTTACCCGTAAAACCGTCGAGCATGAGTTGCATGTCCGAACCCATTCCGCCCGTCTCGCGTAGCTTGACGCCCGGAACGGTGGTCAGCACTTCGGCCAGGTTCTTATTCAGTCCGGCCATGCCTTTCAAGTCTACGGCCACTGCGTTGAATGCCGATTTGTTGATGCGGCCTACGTGGCTGGCTTCCACTTTCACTTCGGCCAGTTCCATATCTTTCTGGTGCATTTTGACATTCAACTTCTGGCGTTCGCCGGCCTGGAGAGTGACGGTACGTTCCACCGTGGCGTACCCCATAGCCTTAAACACCAATGTATGTTTTCCCGCATCGACTTTCAGATGATAGATCCCTTTTTCGTTGGGGCGTGTTCCGATAGAAGTCCCTTTGACTTGTACGGTAGCAAAGTCCATGATTTCGTTCGAAGTGGAGATCACCTTGCCTGAGACCATAGCCTGTTTCCGGGCTTGTCCTGAAAGGTGATTTGTTCCTGCAATAAATGCCAATGTAAGGCTTAACAATCTGATTACCGTTTTCAATTTTTATGAGTTTAGGAGGTTTGTTTTGCAGATGCAAAGATACGGCTTGGACAGAGACTTTTGCAATCGTTAAAAATCAGTAATTTGTAGATTGTGTAAATACCTGTTTTTAGGTATTGCATTATTTCTTGATTATCTTACCAGTTCATACTGACGGAGAGATGGACGTATGGATACTTGAAAGTAAGGATATTATGAAATACGAACAAAAAGAGCGGGAATGTGTGGTTTCACATTCCCGCTCTTTGCTTATGCTTAGTTTCTGAACACCAATCCGTTTCCGTCCGCATCCACGATGATGGGTCTCGTCCGGTCGATATGCTGTGCCAGCATGGTCTTCGACAAGTCGTTCAGCAGGTAACGCTGGATGGCCCGTTTGACCGGACGGGCACCGAACTCGGGATCATAACCCGCATCGGCCAGGAAGTCCAGGGCGGCATCGGTCAGTTGCAAGGTCACGCCGTTGCCTTCCAGCATCTGGGTGATACCGTTGATTTGCAGGCGCACCACCTGTTTGATTTGCTCCTGCGTGAGCGGCAAGAACATGATGGTCTCGTCGATACGGTTCAGGAACTCCGGACGGATGGTCTTCTTCAGCATGCCGAGCACCTCTTTTTTCGTCTCCTCGATGAGGGCTTCGCGGGCTTGTATGCCGGTCTGCGGCGTCAGTTTCTCGAACTGGCTCTGGATGTAACCGCTCCCCAGGTTGCTCGTCATGATGATGATGGTGTTCTTGAAGTTCACCACGCGTCCCTTGTTGTCGGTCAGACGGCCGTCGTCGAGCACTTGCAAGAGGATGTTGAATACGTCAGGATGCGCCTTTTCTATTTCATCGAACAGAACTACCGAGTAAGGTTTGCGGCGTACGGCCTCCGTGAGTTGTCCGCCCTCATCGTATCCTACGTATCCCGGAGGCGCACCGATCAACCGGCTTACGCTGAATTTCTCCTGATATTCCGACATGTCGATACGCGTCATCAGCGTCTCGTCGTCGAAGAGGTATTCGGCCAAAGCCTTGGCCAGCTCGGTTTTACCTACACCGGTCGTTCCCAAGAAGATGAACGAACCGATGGGACGTTTCGGGTCTTGCAGTCCCGCACGGCTGCGCCGCACGGCATCGCTCACGGCCTGTATGGCCTCGTCCTGCCCGATGACCCGTTTGTGGAGTTCCTCTTCCAGATGGAGCAGCTTCTCGCGCTCGCTTTGCAGCATCTTGCTCATGGGAATGCCCGTCCAACGGCTTACCACATCGGCGATGTCTTCCGAGGTCACCTCCTCTTTAATCATCGCGTCTCCGCCCTGCGTGTCCTTCAACTGGCCTTGTATCCGGTTGATTTCGTCCTCCAATGCCTTGAGCTTGCCGTAGCGGATTTCGGCCACCTTGCCATAGTCGCCTTCGCGTTCGGCTCGTTCGGCCTCGAACTTCAACTGCTCGATTTGCTGTTTGTTCTGCTGGATTTTGTTCACCAGTCCGCGTTCGGCCTCCCATTTGGCCTTGTAGCTGCTTTCCTGTTCTTTCAGTTCGGCAATCTCCTTGCTCAGTTGTTCCAGTTTGGGTTGGTCGTTTTCCCGTTTGATGGCCTCGCGCTCGATTTCCAACTGTTTCAACCGGCGTTCGATTTCGTCTAGTTCTTCCGGTACGGAGTCACGCTCCATGCGCAGTTTGGCTGCCGCCTCGTCCATCAGGTCGATGGCCTTGTCCGGGAGGAAACGGTCGGTGATATAGCGGTTGGAAAGTTCCACGGCGGCGATGATGGCATCGTCTTGGATACGCACCTTGTGGTGGTTCTCATATCTTTCCTTCAGCCCCCTCAGGATGGAAATGGTGCTGAGCGTGTCCGGCTCGTTGACCATAACCGTCTGGAAACGGCGCTCCAATGCCTTGTCCTTTTCAAAGTACTTCTGGTATTCGTCCAACGTGGTGGCACCGATGCTTCTCAGCTCGCCCCGTGCCAAGGCAGGCTTCAGGATGTTGGCGGCATCCATGGCACCCTCGCCTTTTCCCGCGCCCACCAACGTGTGGATTTCGTCGATGAAGAGGATGATGCGCCCTTCGCTTTTCGTCACTTCGTTGATGACGGATTTCAGACGTTCCTCAAACTCTCCTTTGTATTTGGCACCGGCGATAAGCGCACCCATGTCGAGAGAGTAGAGCTGTTTGTCTTTCAGGTTCTCCGGTACGTCGCCCCGCAGGATACGATGGGCTAGTCCTTCCACGATGGCCGTCTTGCCCGTACCCGGTTCGCCGATTAATATGGGGTTGTTCTTCGTACGTCGGCTCAGGATTTGCAGCACGCGCCGTATCTCTTCATCCCGTCCGATGACCGGGTCGAGCTTTCCGCTCCGCGCTTCCTCGATGAGATTCTTGGCGTACTTGTTGAGCGCCTGATAAGTGTCTTCACTGTTTTGGGAAGTCACTTTTTCTCCTTTACGCAGTTCGTTGACGGCAGATGCCAGTTCCTTTTCAGTGATGCCTGCGTCTTTCAGGATTCTGGAGGCCGTGCTTTTCACGGTCAGCAAAGCCAGAAGTATCGGTTCGAGCGAGACGAACTCGTCACCGCCCTTGGAAGCGTAATCCTGTGCCCGTGTCAGCACTTCGTTGCTTTCGCGGCTCAGGTAGGGTTCGCCCCCCTGCACCTTTGGCAGCGAAGCGATCTGGCTTTCCAGTATCTGTTCGATTTGCCTGCTGTTGACGCCCAGTTTCTGAAAGAGGAAATTCGTGACGTTTTCCCCCACTTTGAGGATACCGGCCAACAAGTGTTCCGGTTCGATGGCTTGCTGTCCCCTTGCCTGTACAAGGTTGACGGCTTCCTGAATGGCCTCTTGGGCCTTGATGGTAAATTTGTCAAAAGTCATGGTTGTTTCCTTTCTATATTTAATTGTTTATTTTTCTGTATTTCAGTGTGGCGTTTTCGAGCCACACTTATCCTGTATCAAAATGTTTGCCATAAGGAGTAGTCTGACAAAATGTCATGAAACATGAAAATATGGCAGGCCGGATGCTTCGTGGACTGACGGCTTTGGCAGGTGGGCTTTCATATAAGGGACAAGCGTCTTTGTCAAAAAGTCAAATCGGCCTTCATGAGAATCCGTTATTTGCGTCCCCGTGCGGAAACCTGCGGAAATACGCGATTCTCGCGGGGCGGCGGGAAGACAGTCTGTCGTCCATAAGGAGCTTTCCGGCAACATCCGGAAGATCGGGTTGCGAGGTTCTGCGCAGGAGAGTGACGGGCGTGATAGTACAAATCGGGATAGACATGGCATTTTGACATCAGCCTTTGACAGGCGGAAAGGCTTCAAATAGCAAAAAATCAAGCCGGAAAAGCTTGTCCTTACGTCGTTTTCAGGTACATTTCGCCTCCCGATGCAGACCTTCTCCGGCCGACAAGCGGAGAAAAAAAATGTTTTTTCAGCCGAACGGAAAATCAATCTCTTGAGATTGAAACGCGTTTCGGCTTAAAAAGATTAAAAAACGAACCTTAAACGTGAAAAATTGTATTTAAGGATGCCTCGAAAACATCTGAAACTACGCTGGAAAAAGGTTTTTCCACTGGCCTGCATGACCTTTTTGCTGTCATTTTGAAAGCAAAAAGACGCAGTTGGTAACAACAGATTCTCGTTTCATGCGCTGCTCTGCTTTTGTTTTTTTGTATCTTTGTGAACGGAAAACAGTACTATATAAAATGGAAAAAACGAAATGGAGTGAGAATGTCATACTGGTGGATGCGGATTACGTGGATGCCGTGGCATTCAATTTAATCGTGAATTTCGAGCGGATGCTGAACCGTCCGATTCCTAAGGCCGACCTGGCGCAATGGTTGGTTTGCGCGGCTTTGGACGGGGGAGTCGGAGAGGGGAAGAATGACATACAGGTCGTGTTTATCCACGGCAAGGGGCGGAAAGCCTTAGACAACTTCACCCCCTCGGACTTCGAGGCCGAGCTTGATGGCAAGGCGTTCTGCGACGGACATTTGGGAGAATTCAAGTTGAGTTCCGTACAGGTGGAGAACTTGGTGGACGGAGACGCCCTCTATTTGCAGTCGCTCGAGGCATTGGCCGACGAGAAAGGCATCAAACGACTGGTCATCGTGCCGGACGTGGAGAAATACGGTCTTCGAGTACGCGAGATTTTGGGCCGGACCGAAGGAAAGGACATCACGTTGCTGGCCATGGAACCTCAGGCGGGGAGAGGATTCCGTCAGGAAATTCTCGGTTACTCGTTGATGAATGCGTTGGGCATCAGAGGAGACGAAATTTGCGATTAAGCGAGAACAGACCGAACTTGTTCGAGTCTGCCGAGCGTGAGCAAATTATCTAATTCAAATAAAAATCAAAAAAACAGGCTTTTTCTTTCCTTCTTGGAAAAAGTCATTAACTTTGCATCCTATACATATTTAATTATAATACCGAATTCAAAAAAATGGGAAAAGTTTTAATTATCGGTGCCGGCGGTGTGGCCACGGTAGCAGCGCACAAAGTGGCCCAGCATCCGGAAGTGTTTGACGAAATCATGATTGCCAGCCGTACGAAGGCCAAGTGCGACGCTATCGTGAAGGCCATCGGGAACCCGTCTATCCAAACGGCGAAGGTGGACGCCGACAATGTGGAAGAGTTGGTGGAACTGCTGAACGGTTACAAACCGGACATGGTGATGAATCTGGCCTTGCCTTATCAGGACTTGACCATTATGGAAGCTTGCCTGCAAACCGGATGCAATTATCTGGATACGGCAAACTACGAGCCGAAGGACGTGGCTCATTTTGAATACAGTTGGCAGTGGGCCTACAAGAAACGTTTCGAGGAAGCCGGACTGACCGCCATCCTGGGTTGCGGTTTCGACCCGGGCGTTTCCGGCGTGTACACGGCATACGCGGCCAAACATTATTTTGATGAAATCCATTACCTGGACATCGTGGACTGCAATGCGGGAAATCATCATAAGGCTTTTGCCACAAACTTCAATCCGGAAATCAACATCCGCGAAATTACGCAGAACGGACGTTATTACGAGAACGGACAGTGGGTGGAGACGAAGCCTATGGAAAGAATCTTACCTGATGTACCACGAAGAGTTGGAAAGCCTGACCAAAAACTTCCCTACAATCAAACGTGCCCGCTTCTGGATGACTTTCGGACAGGAATACCTTACGCATCTGCGCGTGATTCAGAATATCGGTATGGCACGCATAGACGAGGTGGATTACAATGGGGTGAAAATCGTTCCGTTGCAGTTCCTCAAGGCCGTGTTGCCCAACCCACAGGATTTGGGTGAAAACTACGAAGGCGAGACCAGTATCGGCTGCCGTATCCGTGGGGTGAAGGACGGAAAAGAGCTGACTTATTACGTGTACAATAATTGCAGCCATCATGCCGCTTATCTGGAGACCGGCATGCAGGGGGTTAGCTATACGACGGGCGTGCCGGCCATGATAGGAGCCATGATGTTCCTGAAAGGCATCTGGAAGAAGCCCGGTGTGTGGAATGTGGAAGAGTTCGACCCGGATCCGTTCATGGAGGAGTTGAACAAGGACGGGCTTCCCTGGCACGAAGTGTTCAATGGCGACCTTGAACTTTAATGCAGTATATCCCGGACAGCATCTCTTGTCGGGGTGCTGCCGGGAGCTGAAACATAGATGATTTGATTATAAAAAAGATTATGGCAAAGAAAGAAGAAGAAACCACTGGGGGCGGCGGACCGAATACGGAGAAGCTGAAAGCCCTGCAAGCGGCGATGGACAAGATAGAGAAGAACTTCGGAAAGGGTTCTATCATGAAACTGGGCGACGACCACGTGGAACAGGTGGATGTGATTCCTACGGGTTCCATCGCGTTGAATGCCGCTTTGGGCGTGGGGGGATACCCGCGCGGACGTATCATAGAGATTTACGGTCCGGAGAGTTCCGGTAAAACGACCTTGGCCATCCATGCCATTGCCGAGGCGCAGAAAGCCGGCGGGATAGCCGCGTTTATCGATGCGGAGCACGCTTTCGACCGTTTTTATGCCGCCAAGTTGGGCGTGGACGTGGACAATTTGTGGATTTCCCAACCGGACAACGGGGAGCAGGCATTGGAAATAGCCGACCAGTTGATCCGTTCGTCGGCTATCGACATTATCGTGATAGACTCCGTGGCTGCCTTGACACCGAAAGCTGAGATCGAGGGCGATATGGGGGACAATAAAGTCGGTTTGCAGGCCCGCTTGATGAGTCAGGCTTTGCGTAAACTGACCTCCACAATCAACAAGACGAATACCACTTGTATTTTCATCAACCAG
>OHZK01000996.1_pt1 | contig 11841 bp, 8 predicted proteins | sample 1580401 | NCBI WGS metagenome assembly OHZK01 (sample SAMEA3882530, study PRJEB24775) | human gut metagenome | biome: human-associated habitat; feature: intestine environment; material: feces | place: Netherlands | collected 2009/2010
ATAAGGAAATCGCAGTCAGAAGAATCAGATAATTGCGCATGATAAACAGGCGCAATGGAAGGAAGTAACATAAGTGGCAGAATTTACACCAATGATGCAGCATTATCTGCAGACCAAAGAAGAATATAAAGATTGTATTTTATTTTACCGTCTCGGTGATTTTTATGAGATGTTTTTTGATGATGCCGTGTTAGTGTCAAAAGAGTTAGAGCTGACATTAACCGGAAAAAGCTGCGGTATGGAGGAACGTGCGCCGATGTGCGGTATCCCATATCATGCAGTGGAAGGATATTTAAACCGTCTGGTAGCCAATGGACATAAAGTGGCAATCTGTGAGCAGGTGGAAGATCCAAAGCTTGCAAAAGGAATTGTAAAAAGAGAGGTCATCCGTGTTGTAACGCCCGGAACAAATATGGATATCCAGGCACTGGATGAATCCAAAAACAATTACATTATGTGTATTGTCTACCTGGCAGATAAATATGGGATTTCCCTTGCGGATGTTTCCACCGGCGACTATTATGTCACGGAAGTGGACTCCGAGCGCAAGCTGATCGATGAGATCAATAAATTTGCGCCTTCCGAGATTGTCTGCAATGAGAGCTTTTATATGAGTGGCGTGGATCTGGAAGACATGCGTCATCGTATTGGAATTACCATTTATTCTCTGGATGCATGGTACTTCAGTGACGAGACGGCGGAGACAACCTTAAAAGGACATTTTCATGTCAACAGTCTGGAGGGGCTTGGCTTAAACGATTATGCATATGGAACGATCGCAGCAGGGGCATTGTTAAAATATCTCTATGAGACACAGAAAAACAATCTGGATCATATTTCTGCCATCCATCCATATTCTACCGGCAAATTTATGATCATTGACAGTTCCACAAGACGAAATCTGGAACTGGTAGAGACAATGCGTGAAAAACAGAAACGTGGTTCGCTGCTCTGGGTATTGGACAAGACCAAAACTGCCATGGGTGCAAGACTGCTGCGTTCTTATGTCGAACAGCCGTTGATTGATAAGGCAGAGATAGAAAAAAGACAGGATGCGATCGCAGACATCAACAAACATATGATCACCAGAGAGGAACTGCGTGAGTACTTAAACCCAATCTACGATCTTGAGCGTCTCATCACCCGTGTGACTTATATGTCTGCAAATCCGAGGGATCTGATCGCATTTAAAAATTCAATCGGAATGCTTCCGCCGATCAAAACATTACTGGAAGATTTTGATACGGAACTTTTAAAAGAACTTCAGACAGATATGGATCCGTTAGAAGAACTTTACCGGTTGATCGATGCAGCGATTCTGGAAGAACCGCCGATCTCCGTGCGCGAGGGAGGACTTATCAAAGACGGCTATAACGAAAATGTAGACAAGTACCGTCACGCAAAGACCGAAGGAAAAACATGGCTTGCAGAGTTAGAGGCAAAAGAGCGTGAAAAGACCGGTATTAAAAACCTCAAAATTAAATTTAACAAAGTATTTGGATATTATCTGGAAGTGACAAATTCCTATCGGGATCTCGTGCCGGATTACTTTACGAGAAAGCAGACACTCGCCAATGCAGAGCGTTATATCACACCGGAGTTAAAAGAGCTTGAGGATATGATTTTAGGAGCCGAGGACAAGCTGATCAATTTGGAATACGATCTGTTCTGTGAAGTGCGCAACAGAATCGCAGCGGAAGTGGTCCGCATCCAGAAAACAGCAAAAGCGGTCGCAAAGCTTGATGCCTTTGTTTCTCTTGCCGTGGTGGCAGACCAGAATAATTACTGCCGCCCGAAAATTAACGAAAATGGTGTGATCGACATCAAAGACGGCAGACATCCGGTTGTTGAAAAGATGATGAACAACGATATGTTTATCGCAAATGATACATATTTAGACAACGGCAACAACCGCATTTCCATCATCACAGGACCGAACATGGCAGGTAAGTCCACTTACATGCGTCAGACGGCGATCATAGTGCTGATGGCACAGATCGGAAGCTTTGTTCCGGCATCTTCTGCAAAAATCGGAATTGTTGACCGTATTTTTACAAGGGTTGGAGCGTCAGATGATCTTGCAAGCGGACAGAGCACGTTTATGGTAGAGATGAATGAAGTTGCAAACATCCTGCGAAACGCCACCAGCAACTCGCTGCTCGTCTTAGATGAGATCGGACGGGGCACAAGCACATTTGATGGCCTGAGTATCGCATGGGCGGTAGTTGAGCACATCAGCAATCCGAAGCTGCTCGGAGCCAAGACACTGTTTGCAACACATTACCACGAACTGACCGAGTTAGAGGGCAAGCTTCACAATGTGAACAATTACTGTATCGCGGTCAAAGAAAAGGGCGATGATATCGTGTTCTTACGCAAAATCGTCCGGGGCGGCGCCGACAAGAGTTATGGTATCCAGGTGGCAAAACTGGCAGGTGTGCCGGATTCCGTCATTGAGCGTGCAAAACAGATCGTGGAAGAATTAAGTGCGAATGACATCACCGCTGTCACAAAAAATCTGGCCGTCGAGACCGGAACGAAAAAGAAAAAAGAAAAATTAGACGAAGTGGATCTTGCACAGATGTCTTTATTTGACACGGTAAAAGATGATGATATTTTAGAGGAATTGAAGAATGTCGATCTGAGCAATATGACGCCAATCGATGCTTTGAATAAATTATACGAATTGCAGAATAAGATCAAAAACCGCTGGTAAAGAGCAGTTTTTTGATGGAAAGAAAGGGAGTGTCTGAAAATGCCGGAAATCATGTTACTGAATCAGGAGACAATCGATAAAATCGCAGCGGGCGAAGTGGTAGAGCGTCCTTCTTCTGTTGTAAAGGAATTAGTTGAAAATGCGATTGACGCGAAAGCGACTGCAGTGACCGTCGAAATCAAAGAAGGCGGTATCTCTTTTATCCGCAGGTTCCGATTGCTTTTCTGCGCCATTCTACCAGTAAAATCCGAAGTGTGGAAGATCTGCTCAGTATTCATTCCCTTGGCTTCCGCGGTGAGGCACTTTCAAGTATAGCAGCAGTTGCGCAGGTCGAGCTGATCACAAAGACCTATGAGGAACTGACAGGAACAAGATATGTGATCGAAGGTTCCAAAGAAGTTGAAAACGAGGAGATCGGGGCGCCGGAAGGAACGACTTTTATCGTAAGGAACCTTTTTTACAATGTTCCAGCCAGAAGAAAATTCCTAAAGACCGCCCAGACAGAGGCTGGATATATCAGTGACCTGATGGAGCGCATGGCCTTGTCCCACCCGGATGTCTCCTTTAAATTTATTAACAATGGTCAGACAAAACTACACACATCAGGCAATGGAAACGAAAAAGACCTCATTTACCATATTTATGGAAGAGATATTACGGCCGCGGTTCTGAAAGTAGAACATGAGACCGAACTGTTTAAGCTTCGTGGTTTTATTGGAAAACCAATAATTTCCAGAGGAAACCGTAACTATGAGAATTATTTTATCAACGGCCGCTACATCAAAAGTGCACTGATCGCCAAATCCATTGAGGAGGCATACAAAGGTTTTATGATGCAGCACCAGTATCCGTTCTGTGTGCTTTACTTTGAGATGAACTCGGAACTTTTAGATGTCAATGTACATCCGACTAAGATGGAATTGCGGTTCAGTCAGAATGAGGAAATTTATCGTTCTTTATTTGAGATTATCCGAAATACAATCTCTCATCGGGATTTTATCCCGGAAGTTCCGGTGACAGAAGAAAAGAAAGAAATGATTCCACCAGTTCCAAAACATACACCGGAGCCTTTTGAGATCAGGCGGCGCGGTCAGGATGCTTTCTTTGAAAAAATGAAACAGACCAGTGCAAGTCCATTGACTGTGCAGGAAGAAAATTTATTTGCAAAGCCGCTTGCAGCAGAAGCGAAAACAAATACTTCCAAAGAGCCAATAGCAGAGATAAATTCTGAACAACCTACATTAGAAAATAATTTTAAAGAAATCGTATCAGAAATACATGACATAGAATCTACACCGCAGGAAACCGCTCCAATCTATGAGCAGCAGAATTTAGAACAGCTTGACTCTCATTTTCTGACGAAAGATGCAAGAAAAAAACATAAAATCATCGGTCAGTTATTCGATACCTACTGGCTGATTGAATACGAGGATAAACTCTTTATCATCGACCAGCATGCCGCACATGAAAAAGTACTTTACGAGCGCACGATGAAAAAGATTTCAGAGAAAACATTTACATCGCAGACAATCAGTCCGCCAATCATCCTGACATTGAATCAGGATGAGGTGCAGGCACTGGAAACTTATGAAGCGCAGCTCTCGATGTTTGGATATGAAATTGAACCTTTTGGTGGGAAAGAATATGCAATTACTGCAATTCCGGCAGATTTTACAGATATCGACATGAAAACCATGTTTATTGAAATGCTGGATGATTTTGCCAATATTTCCGGCAAAGACGCACCGAATCTGATTATGGAAAAAGTGGCGTCTATGTCCTGTAAAGCTGCAGTCAAAGGAAACAATCATCTTCCAGACCGGAGATTGAAGCGCTGATTGATGAACTTTTAGAGTTGGATAATCCATACAATTGTCCTCATGGAAGACCAACGATCATTTCCATGACAAAATATGAAATCGAAAAGAAATTCAGGAGAATCGTATAAAAATTATGACAGAAAAAAGACCGATGGTCATTTTGACCGGACCGACAGCCGTTGGAAAAACAGCCTTGTCCATCGAGCTTGCAAAAAAAATCAACGGATCGATCATCTCCGCAGACTCCATGCAGGTATACCGGCATATGGATATCGGCTCTGCAAAGGTGATGCCGGAGGAGATGAATGGTGTCAAACATTACCTGATCGATGAATTTGAACCGGATGAAGAATTCCATGTGGTAAAATTTGTGGAGCGTGCGAAAGAGCATTTGGAGGAAATCTATGCAGAGGAAAAAATTCCAATCATTGCAGGCGGCACAGGATTTTATATTCAGGCACTTCTCTATGATATTGACTTTACAGAGCAGGAGTGTGATGAGGCATACCGGGCAGAATTAGAACAGCTTGCGGCAGAAAAAGGTGCACACTATCTGCACAACATGCTGCGTGAAGTCGATCCGGCGTCCGCAGATGCCATTCATGCCAATAATATCAAGCGCGTGATCCGTGCATTGGAATTTTATCATCTTTCCGGTAAGCGGATTTCAGAACACAACGAAAAAGAGAGGGAGAAAAAATCCCCTTACCATTTTGCATATTTTGTGCTCACCGATGAGAGATCACATCTTTATGCGAATATTGACAAACGGGTCGATCTTATGATAGAACAGGGACTTGTGGATGAAGTGCAGAAATTAAAAAATATGGGCTTTCACCGTGATATGGTTTCCATGCAGGGACTTGGTTACAAGGAAATCTTAGATTATCTGGATGGAAAAACCACTTTAGAAGGCAACTGGAATAAGTATCTTGAAAAATGGTCAGAGATGATTACGGATGGAGTATACACGAAGGATATGGTAGGTATTGACCATGATCAGGCTCTTGAGGAATTTGCAACTGGAAAAGCTGCAATGTTCTGTTCCGGTCCATGGGATTTGGATACTATTAAAGACAAAAATCCGGATCTTAAGGTTGATATGATGCCATTCTATGGAACGAAAGCAAGTGATGGCTGGCTGATTGGAGGACCGGGATGTGGTTTTGCAGTAAACAAATCATCAAAAAATAAAGATGCAGCAATGAAAGTATTAAAAGCACTTTCAACAGAGGAAGGTCAGAAGGCGTTCTGGGAAGATAATCAGGGTGGTTCTTCTTATCTTGAAGGAGCTAAATTTGAATTACCGGAAGAATATGCAAGTGCATCAAAAGCGTTGGAAGCAGGTAATGTATATTGTCCATGGAATGAATGGGGAGATGCAGCAAGTGCACACGAAACATATGGAACAGAAATGCAGTCATATCTTCTCGGAGAACAGGATCTGGATACAACATTAAAGAATGTTGATTCTGCAGTAAAAGAATTACTTGAAAAATAAGATACAGTAGGAAGAATGAATAAGGTGCCTCTCGCGTCCAAAGTGGCGCAAGGCACCTTTTGACTTTTTAGGAGAATAAAAATGGTAAAAAAGAGAAAATTACGGGCTGGTGAGCTTGGAAAATATTTTGTTATTTTCATTTTACCGGCACTGATCATATATTTGTTATTTAGCATTATCCCGTTTTTGTATACGATTTATTATAGTTTTACAGACTACACAGACATGAATCCCATAAATCTTCATTTTGTGGGATTAAAGAATTATATAAAAGTATTGCAAACGCCGGTAATGTTGGCGGCTATTAAGAATTCCGTTATCTATGCAATTTTATTAACGGGCTTTCAAACACTACTCGGATTGCCGCTTGCCTTTGTATTAAATCAGAAATTAAAAAGCAGAAATTTGTTAAGAGCGGTATTTTTCTTCCCGGCAGTATTTAGTTCCCTGATTATAGGGTACTTATGGAATTTTATTATGTCGTCTTCGGATTTTGGATTAATTAATAATATTTTACATCAGCTGGGTCTGGGAACATTGAATTTCTTTACATCGAAAAATGCATTATATTCTGTAATTTTAACACAGATTTGGCAATGGACAGGATGGGCAATGGTTATTTTCCTTGCAAACTTACAGAGTATTTCACCAGATCTTTATGAGGCGGCAGAAATTGATGGAGCCAATGGACTGAAAAAATTTATGTATGTAACATTACCATTAATGTGTCCATCGGTAAAAATTGTAATTGTTACAGGATTGATTGGTGGAATGAAAGTATTTGATATTATTTATTCTATGACATCAGGTGGACCTGGAGATGCAACACAGACAGTTATGACAGTTATGATGAAAAAAGGAATATCAGAAGGATTTTACAGTACAGGTTCAGCTTTTGGTGTATGCTTCTTTATTATCGTTCTTGCAATCAGTGCAATAGTAACAAAATTAATGGGAAAATGGAGTGAGGCAATACAATGAGAAAAGAAAAAAGAAATCTTGCGATTACTGAAATTTTTATGATCCTGATCGCAGTAATCTGGTTTATACCAATTTATTATCTGATTGTTACAACTTTAAAAAGTTCACAGGAGGCAACAGCAAATCCGCTTGGCTTGCCTAAAGTACTTAGGTTGGATAACTATGTGAATGCATGGGTTAATATGGAGTTCCCAAGAGCGTTTGGAAATACATTATTTATTACGGCAACAGCAGTTCTTTTGATTGTTATATTTGGATCTATGGCAGGATATGCATTGGCAAGAACAAAGTCCAAAATGGGAACCAGAGTTTTTCTTCTGTTCCTTGCAGGACTGATTGTTCCGTTTCAGATGAACATTGTTAGTTTGTATAAAATTGTAAAAGGCTTCGGTCTAATGAATACTTTGTGGTCTGTTATTCTGGTAGATGTAGCCATTAATACGCCGCAAGCTGTATTTTTGTTTAAAGAATTTATTGAATCGACAATTCCAAAAGAATTGGAAGAAGCTGCAGCAATTGATGGGTGTTCTGTTTTTAAAAGATTTTTCCTGATAGTACTGCCTTTATTAAAACCGGTTATTTCTACCGTTGTAATTATCGTGACATTAAATGTATGGAACGAATTTATGACACCACTTTTGTTTTTGCAGAGCAGAGAAAATGATGTCATTCTTCAAGAGGTAACAAGAAATATAGGACAGTTTGCCACAGATTGGACAGCATTATTCCCAATGTTGATGCTGGGAGTTGCACCACTTATGATTTTCTATGTGTTTATGCAGAAATATATTATTGCCGGTGTAGCAGCAGGCGCAGTAAAGGGGTAAAGAAAAGATTAAATATGAGAATGAAGACAATGAATCTGGATATCAAAAAAGAGTGTAATAATGTAATGGTTATTGTGCCGCATCAGGACGATGAAATCTTGATGTCGGCAGGAGTAATCAGAGTATGTGAACAGAACAATGTTCCATATACGGTTGTGATGGTAACAAATGGTGATTATGGCTGTATAGATTACTCTAAAGGTTATGCAAGGCTGAAAGAAAGTCTGGCGGGATTGGAAACACTTGGAAGCAATAAAGAATCATTTGAAATTATGGGGTATGCAGATACTGGAATGCCGGAAAGGGAAAGCTTTTTGACACATCTGTATAATGAAAAAAATGAACAGAAAATTTATCCTTCATCTTGTGCACGAGAAACGTACGGGTTAGAGGATAAAGTCGAATTTCATATGAAAAAATATGGAAAACATGGAGACTATAATCGCATAACATTTGAAAAAGATTTAGAAATGTTGTTGGAGGAAAAGAAACCGGATGTTATTTTTACAACATCCGAATATGATATGCATGGAGATCATTCAGGATTGTATTACTTTGTATGCGAAGTTCTGGATATATTAAATAAAAAGAACGGATACGAACCGAAGGTATTTTGTGGATTGATTCATTCCTGTGCGGGGGATGATAACTGGCCTGAAAGAGATACAGCGGTATTTAGTTGTCCGCAGGGGTTGGAAGAAAACAGTAATTATAAATGGGAAGAACGAATGATACTGGAATTACCAGAAGAGATGAAAAAAGCCAGAGGGATTAATAATTTAAAATATCAGGCACTTTTGAAACATGAAACGGCTTTAGAACCAGATGCATATGAATTTTTAATGGCTTTTATTAAAGATGAAGAAATTTTCTGGAAGGTGCGTTAAGAAGAGTTCAATATAAGGAGAAATAAATGGATACAGATAAACGACCAATTTATCCGATTCAGGTATGGGATATTACAGAAACGGAATTTGATATAAAGAATAATTATCGGAACGAAACAACATTTGCCTTGTCTAATGGTTATATTGGAACAAGAGGAACTTTTGAGGAAGCCTATGATTTTGACATAGATACCGGATTAGAAGGCAATTTTGTGAATGGATTCTATGAAAGCGAAAAAATACGTTATGGAGAAGCTAATTTTGGTTCTCCACTTTTAAGTCAGTCTCTTTTAAATTTGCCGAATTTGAAAGAAACACACGTAATACTTGCTGACGAAAAATTTGACATGATGGACGGTACAGTGGAAGAGTATGAACGAGTGCTTCACATGAAAGAAGGGATTCTGGAAAGAAAACTTATTTGGACATCTCCGAAAGGGAAAAAAACAAGAATTCAGATTTTGCGATTGGTTTCATTTGCCAGAAAAAATATAATGTTAATTTCATATAGGGTAACACCATTAAACTATTCGGGAGAAATTCAATTTGTCTCAAAAATGCAGACAGATGTAGAAAATCACACAAGGAAAACCAATCCGATTGTTGATTATGGTCCTTTTGGACGTAGGCTGGATCCAGACAAAATGTGGGCAAAAAATAATAAAATGTATTATGAAGGCACAACAAAGGGAAGTCAATTGACAATGGCATGTGGAAGTTCTCATGTGTTATGGAAAAACAATGATTTAATAAAAGAGTTGTCCTGGCAAAAAGACATAAAAGAGATGATGGCAGAAATTTCGGTATCTGTGGAATGTGAACAGGGAACAACTGTAAAATTAGATAAATTTATTTGTTATTCAACTGCGCTTGATATGGGAAAAAATGAGTTGGAAACATTTGTGAATAAAGAATTAGAAGCGGCAGAAACGGATGGCGGTCTTTATCTGGAAAAATATCAGAAAGAATATATGGAAAGCTTTTGGAAAATAGCGGATGTAGAAATCAAGGGAAATGAAGCTGTACAACAAGGAATTCACTTTAATTTGTACCATATTATTCAAGCAGCAGGGAGAGACGGACATACAGGAATGGGAGCAAAAGGACTCTCTGGTGAAGGATATGAAGGACATTATTTCTGGGATACAGAGATGTATGTACTGCCGGTTTTGATATACACAGAACCGGAAGTTGCAAAGAAATTGCTTGATTACAGATATGGAACACTAGATCAGGCGCGAGAAAGAGCAAGAATATTAGGACATATGAAAGGTGCACTATATCCATGGCGTACCATTAATGGGGCAGAAGCTTCGACATATTATCCGTTGGGAACAGCACAGTATCATATCAATGCAGATATAGCGTATGCATTATCGCTCTACTTACAGGTTAGTGGAGATGTGGAGTATCTCAAAGAAAAAGGAGCAGAAATTTTAATAGAAACAGCAAGAGTGTGGGCTGATGTTGGAAGCTTTGCAGAATGTAAAGATGGAAGATACTGTATTTGTGATGTAACAGGACCAGATGAGTATAATGTGTTGGTGGACAATAACTTTTACACAAATCTCATGGCGCGTGAAAATTTGAGAGATGCTGTAGGAGCAGTGAGCTATTTGAATGAAAATGCACCGGAAGTATTATCTCGTTTGGAAGAAAAAATAGATTTTTCTATAGAAGAGATAGAAATGTGGAATCAGATTATTGAGAAGATGTATTTTCCGTATGATGAAAAACGTCAAATATATCCAATGGATGATGGATTTATGAGAAAACCATGGGATGAATCTAAGATACCGCCGGAAAAACGTGCATGGCTTTATGAAAATTATCATCCATTATTTATAATGCGCCATAGAATGTCAAAACAGGCAGATGCGATATTGGGAATGTATTTACATAGCAATTTATTTACGGAAGAAGAAATAAGAAGAAATTATGATTTTTATCAAGAAGTGACGTTACATCATTCTTCATTATCAACATGCATATTTGGAATAGTTGCTTGTGATATCGGATATTTGGATGAAGCTTATAAATATTTTTCCCAATCGGCAAGAATGGATTTGGATGACTATCATAATAATTTTTATGCAGGAATCCATGCAGCAAATATGGCAGGTACATGGCAGGCAATTGTGAATGGTTTTGCAGGAGTCCGATGTCAGGATTCAAAATTGCGTTTTAAACCTGTAATTCCGAAAGAATGGGAAGAATATAGATTCAGGATCAAACGAAAAGGAACGTTACTGGAAGTGACTGTATCAAAGCAGGAAGCAAGGTTTAAGATTATAGAAGGAGATAGAATCAATTTTTGGATTGGCGAAAAAAATATAACATTAAAATGCGAAGGAGATCAGTATGTTGAAAAAATATAAAGCTATATTTTTTGATTGGGATGGAACGGCTGTAATGTCGAGAAGAGCATCTGTAGATCAGGCAGTTGCAGCGATGCGCCCTCTGTTACAAAAAGGGATAAAATTAATCATTGTTAGCGGGACAACTATTGAAAATATCGCAGGCGGAAAAATTGAAAGTTATTTTGCAGAGGAAGAGTTGAAAAATCTTTATCTTGGATTGGGGCGAGGTGCGTACAATTATTCCTTTAAGGATGGAATACCATATATATTTAAAAATATGGTTCCGGACAAGGGTGAGATTTTAAAAATCCATCAGATTTGTTTTGAAATTCATCAAACATTAAAAGAGAAATATGATTTTGATACGGACATAGTATTTAGCAGACCGAATTATTGTAAAATTGATCTTATGGTAGAAAATCAGAGAGGCGATAATTTGTTTATGCAAGAAGATGAACTTGGATGTTTGAGAGAGACTTTGAAAGAACATGGAATGGAAGATGGACTTAGTGGATTGATTCACCTTGCTAAACAAACAGGGAAAAAATACGGAATAGATGTTGCACCAACCTGTGATGCAAAATATCTTGAAGTGGGGGTTACGAGTAAAAGCGATAATGTTAATGTGATTTTAGAAAAAATATGTACTGAAAATAACATAAAGCCGGAGGAGTGTACATACTGGGGAGATGAGTATGTAGGAATCGAGAAAGATATATTTGGAAGCGACAGTTTTATGAAAACGGAAA
>OHZK01000997.1_pt1 | contig 11823 bp, 10 predicted proteins | sample 1580401 | NCBI WGS metagenome assembly OHZK01 (sample SAMEA3882530, study PRJEB24775) | human gut metagenome | biome: human-associated habitat; feature: intestine environment; material: feces | place: Netherlands | collected 2009/2010
TGACATGCACCTGATGCTGGAATACACCCGCCGCGCGCTGGTGTTCTGCGACGGACGGCTCATTGCCGACCGCACCGCGGCCGCCGTTCTGTGTGACCCTGCGCTGGTGGAGCAGGCGGCCCTGAAGGAGACCAGCCTGTACACGCTGGCCAACCGCTGCGGCATTGCGCCCGCACAGGAATTTGTAGAGAGATTTATTGAGCAGGACCGGGAGGTGAGAGAGGATGGCCGCTAAGACTGTTTTGAATTATCTCCCCCGGGAGAGCGTCATCCATAAGATGACCGGAACCACCAAGCTGGCGTTCTTCCTGCTGTTCACCTTTGCCAGCATGATCACCTACAACACCTGGGTGCTGCTGGGCCTGTTGGTGGTCAGTCTGCTGGCCTTCAGGCTGAGCCAGATCAAATTCCGGGAAGTCCGGTTTATGATGACCTTCATGCTGGTGTTCCTGCTGCTGAACAACCTGTTCATCTTCCTGTTCGATCCCAATCAGGGTACCACCCTGTACGGCACCCGCACGGTGCTCTGCCACCTGTTCTGGCGGTATGACCTGACAGCGGAACAGCTGTTCTACATGATCAACATCAGTCTGAAATATTTTGTGGCCCTGCCGGTGGCCATCCTCTTTATCTCTGCCACCGACCCCAGCGAGTTTGCTGCCAGCCTGAACAGCATCGGCATCTCGTATAAAGTCGGCTATTCGGTGGCCATTGCCCTGCGCTACATCCCCGATATCCAGCGCGACTACCACAGCATCAGCCAGGCCCAGCAGGCCCGCGGCGTGGAGCTGGGCAAAAAGGAGCCCTTCTTCAAGCGGATGAAGAACTCTGTCAACATCCTGCTGCCGCTCATCCTGACCAGCCTGAACCGCATCGACACCATTTCCAATGCGATGGAGCTGCGCGGCTTTGGCAAGAACAGCAAGCGCACCTGGTATACCCAGCGCCCCTTTGCCCGGCGGGACTTCATTGCCTTGGGCGTGGGCGCGGCCCTGCTGCTCATCAGCCTGACCGTGACCATCCGCTTTGGAAGGTTCTATAACCCATTCCTCTGAACAAAAAGGCATCCCCGCACTTCCTGTTTCGGCAGGCCGTGCAGGGATGTTTTACTTTTACAGACCGTTGGTTCAATGATACCGCAAGAGAAAGGGGCCGTGTTACGCCGCGTCCACGAACTCCTCCGGGTCTTCCACGGCATCGGTGATGGTCTCCTCCGCGGCATCGGAGGAGTCGGCAGGCTGCTCCGGGTGGAGCAGGGCGTTGAGCAGGTCACGGAAGTCGATCAGACTGTCGTCCACCTGCTGATTCCGGGCCAGCAGGTCCTGCACCATGTCGGGCTTGTCGGTGATGAGGTCGTCCACACCCAGCTCCAGCATGTGGGTGGCGACCTTTTCGCGGTCGATGGTCCAGGCAGACACAGTCTTGCCCCGCAGATGGACGGCGTTGACCATGCCGGAGGTGATAAAGGTGGTCTCCACGCTGAAAAAGTCGGCATCGGGCAGGTCGTAGTAGTTGCCTACGCCCAGAGCCAGAATATAGCCGGTGGGGTACTCAGGGGCCAGCGCTTTGACCTTGTGCAGGGTCTCGTAGCTCTGGGAGGTGATGACGCAGTTGGAGCTGTCGAAGCCGTATTCCCGCAGCAGGCGTACGGTCTCAGCCTCCAGAGCAGGGGTGGCGGCGCTGGGCTTGATCTCCACGTTCAGGCCGATGCGGCCCCGGCAGAGCTGCAGCACCTGTTCCAGGGTGGGGATCCGGGTGTCGGCAAAGCGGCTGCTGAACCAGCGGCCTGCGTCCAGCTGTGCCACTTCGGCGTAGGTCAGATCATAGACTTTTGCGTTTTTGCCGGTGCAGCGTTTCAGGTTTGAATCGTGGGTTACCACGACCACGCCGTCGCTGGTCATCTGCACATCCAGCTCGATGCGGTCACCGCCCTTGAGGATGGCCGACCGGAAGGCGGGAAGGGTGTTTTCCGGGGCCACGGTGCAGTCGCCCCGGTGGAAGGTGACCAGCGGGGTCACGCCGCCCACGGCGGTGAGCAGGGCATCGTCCTGGGGCAGGGCATAGAGGTAGACTGCCATCAGCCCGGTGGCCAGCGTGACCCCGGCCACCGCAGCGGTGAGCAGCGGCCAGCCGCCAAAGCGGTGCGGCTTGCCTTCCGGCAGCTCTTCCGGCGGGCAGTCACGGCAGCAATCGTAGAGGAATGCGATGATGGTGCACTGGGCTGTGGTGACCTTGCAATCCAGTAAAAAGCCGAAGAAGGGGATCTCCAACAGATACAGCGCACGGGCGAGCAGCAGCATGGCGCGGGTGCTCCGCAGGCCGATCAGCGCTGCCACGCTGTAAACCAGCAGGGAAGCTCCGAAAAAGACCAGAACAGACCGGACCAGCGCACTGAGGTTCCACCGCAGCAGCACACCGGCCAGCCGGGGCAGCTGTATTTTGACATGGGCAGCGCTCTCCTGAACGGCTTCCCACAGGCTTTTGCGTTCCAGCGTGAAGAGGGGGAGCACCAGGACCCAGAGCAGGGTGAACAGGAACGCCGCACCCAGAATGAGAAGAAAAAGCACCAGATAGAGCGGCTTTGCCCGGACAAGCCCAAGGATGTACTCCGGCACAGCCAGCTGAGAGATATAGTTGTAAGTCACGAATACATCTGTAAAGGGGATGAGCAGGGCGCAGTAAAGCAGGATGGGCCAGTTCTTGGGGAGCAGGACATGGCGGATATCCCCCAGCGACCGGGCGAACAAGGAAACAGGACGCAGTGTTTCACCCCGGCGGGCCAGCGCAAACCCGTGCAGGAGGATGGAAAAGCCGTACAGGTTCCAGCACGCCGCCAGAAGGACGATGAGCACGATCCCGCCTAAAATGGTCGGTGAAGTAAAGATCTGATGCGCATTGTTGTTGGCCAGGTAGTTCACCGGCGAGCAGCGCAGTGTCAGCGACCAGATGCCATTCATGGCGGGCAGAAACAAAAGATAGGTCAGGGCTTTGTACACCAGCACGGCTGTCAGAACGGCAGCAGAGGCCCGGTGCAGCAGGATCAGGGCATGGTTCCGGGTGTCCTTGTAGGCCCGGTGTGCCCGCGTAAGGGAGCGGAAGAGATGCTTCAATTTGGATTCCACCTCGGTACTGGGATATGGTTCTGTCATTTTACAGTAGTATATCACAAAGCCGGGAAAAATGGAAACGACACGGATCGACAGTTTGTTCCAGAGGGCACAGGCGCTTTTCAGCGGAGCAAAAGCGTGTTACAATAGGGGCAGAGTAAAACAGACAGGGGAGGAACACCCAATGCAGATCATGGATCAATTCGGTGCAGCACCGGGGGCAGAGAGCGTCCGGATGCCCGATGGCACCGAGCGGACACTGGCGGCAGAGCACGCCGCGGCCATTCTGGTCAACGAACAGCCAGCCTTCCGGGTGGTCTGCACGCCGGAGCTGCTGCCGCAGCTGGCGCTGGGCCGCCTGCTGACCGAGGGCTGGATCACCGCCGCTGACGAGGTGGAGCGGGTGGCCGTCTGCGCGCAGGGGCTCAAGATAAGCGTTCAGCTGTGCCACCCGCTGGCGGCAGCGGAACAGGCAGGGCAGGAGGTGCCCAGCTGCTGCACCGATAATCTGACGCTGGCCAGCCCGGTGCGGCTGCCGCCGCTGGCTCCGGTGCCCCAGCAGGAGATCCCCGCCGCATGGGTGGATGCGCTGGCCGATGCCATGGGGCAGGGCCTGCCGCTCTACCGTGCCACCCATGCCGTGCACAGCTGTCTGCTGCTGTGTGCGGGCAGGATCTTGTACCGGTGCGAGGATCTGGGCCGCCACAACGCGCTGGACAAGGCCGTGGGCTGCGCCCTGACAGAGGGTGTGCCGCTGGCGGAGTGTGTGCTCTTTACCAGCGGCCGGGTGCCGGTGGATATGGTGCGCAAGGCCATCCGGGCCGGTGTGCCCGCGCTGGTGAGCAAGAGTATGCCTACGGTACAGTCGCTGGAGCTGGCAGAGGAATATGGATTGAAACTGTTTATCCGGCAAAAGAAATGATTTCACCAAGAGGCAAGAGCTTTTGAGAGAAATTGTAGGGCTTTATTTGTGCGTATACGTTGACTAACCGGTGGAAAAGATGTTATTCTTATAACGAAGAAACCGTTCCGCACTGTTGCAGCAGGTGGAACGGCTGTTTTCGTGCCCGGGAGTTCCGGGCACAGCTGAATCAAACAGGCAGGTGATACAATTGAAGCAGGCAAATCATGCGCCGCAGTCCTTGTGGCGCAGGCGGCTGCCCGGCTATGCGGCCATGGGTGCGGCAACGCTTGCCATGGCGCTTGGCCTTGGCGGGCTGATGCACAGCCGCACCACGGTGGCCGGAACGGCTCTGCCGCTGGCAGATGCCGACGCTGCCACCTATGGTGTGAGCGCAGTGTACCAGCTGGATGACACCACGTATTATGTGGTGGGCAGCAGGCAGGGCTTCCAGAGCGAGGTGCAGGCCGGTGTGACGCTGGACCGCGACGGCAATGTGCTGGATGTGAAGATCCTGGCACAGGCCGAGACCGACAGCCTGGGTGCCCAGTGTGAGAACCCGGAGTTCACGGCCCAGTACCAGGGCGCAGCTCCCTTCACGCTGGCAGGCAAGCGCTACACTGTGACCGACCCGGCCACCGGCACGGCTTTTGCTGCCGCAGGCAGCGCCGGGACCGACGCTGCCCCCGCTGAGGCCTTCGACCCCGCCGCATGGCGTGCGGGCGATACCTCCCCGGAGGCCGAGGCTACCCGGAAGATGTATGAAGCCGGGCTGACCCTCTCGGCCCTGAACGGCCAGCCGATGGATGATGCACTCATCCCCCCGATGGACAACAGTGCTGAGGCTGTGGCACGGCGCAAGCTGTACGCGGCGTGTCTGAGCAAGAGCGCGCAGGACGGCGAGGAACAGGCAGTGCCTTATGCGGACTGGTCCGCTGAAAAGCAGGCCGAGTACAAGCTGCAGGCCGCTGATCTGACCACCCAGGGCAGTGCGGCCGACACGGTCAGCGCTGACATGACCCAGGTGGATGCGCTTTCCGGTGCAACCATTACGTCCACGGCGGTCACGGACATCGTCAACAATTCTTATTTCTATGTAACCGAGGTGCTCTGCGCAGAGTGACCTCACGGAGGAATGGAAACCTATGGCAAAAACTGATTTTCTGACGGCTGACATGACCCGCCGTCAATTTATGAAGATCTCGGGCAAGAGCCTTGCAGGACTCACCCTTTCCGCATCTATGCTGTCCCTCTTTGGCTGCTCTCAGAAGCAGGTGGACGCCGGTGCTGTGGCGACCTGGGCACTGCCCCAGGGTCTGCTGGTGGTCAATGCTGACCTGTGCACCGGTTGCCAGCGGTGCGAGATCAACTGCACCCTGACCAACGACGGCGTGTGCTCTTCCTACATCAGCCGCGTCAAGATCCAGCGCCGCCTGAATCTGGACGGCGACGGCAACGGTCTGCTGTCCGGCACCGACAACTGCTTTGTCTACTTCCCGGATACCTGCCGCCAGTGTGAGGATCCCGCCTGCGGCAATGCATGCCCCCAGAAGGCCATTGTCACCAATGAGCAGGGCATCCGCGTGGTCGATACCGACAAGTGCATCGGCTGCGGTGCCTGCGTGGAGGCCTGCCCCTGGCACATGCCCACCGTCAACCCCGAGACCGGCAAGTCCTCCAAGTGCATCGCCTGCGGTGCCTGCGTGGCAGGCTGCCCGTCCGGCGCTCTGTCCATCGTGGACTGGGATGCCGTTACCAGCGCAGCACAGGCTGCTTACAAGGATCTGTAAGGAGGAACAACAATGGCTGAAACCTATGGCTGGGCAGGCAAGATCCTGCGCGTCAACCTGACCACCGGTGAGATCACCACCCAGGACGACGCAAAATACCATAAATATATCGGCGGTATGGGCATGGCCTACCGCATCATGTACGAGGAAGCTCCCATGGAGCTGGACCCCTATGACGAGAAGGCTCTGGTCATCTTTGGCGTCGGCCCCCTGACCGGTGCCGGCGTGCCCTGCTCCGGCCGTATGAACGTGACCTTCCGTTCTACCTGGTCCAAGGGCCACTCCATCATCGATGCACACATGGGCGGCCACATCGGCTCCATGCTGAAGTATGCCGGTTACGATGGCATCGTGATCAGCGGCATCTCCGAAAAGCCCGTCTACCTGCGCATCGAGGACGGCAATGTCTCTCTGGAGGACGCAAGCGAGATTTGGGGCAAGGGCACCTTTGCTGCCAACAAGTGGATGGTGGAGCAGAACGGCCGTGAGTTCGAGACCGCTTCCATCGGCCCTGCCGGTGAGAATCTGGTGGACTACTCCACCCTGAACACCAGCTTCGGCAACTCCGGCGGTGCCGGTCTGGGCGCTGCCATGGGCAACAAGAAGCTGAAGGGCCTGGCCATCCGCGGCACCGGCAGCGTCAAGGTCGCCGACCCCAAAAAGGTGCTGGAGCTGTCCAACTACATGATGGGCAACCTGATCGGCGGCAACAACAACCACAACGTGCCCGCACAGCCCCAGAGCTGGGCAGAGTACAGCGCCACCTCCGGCAAGAACCGCTGGTCCGGCGCTCCCGGCCGTATGTGGAAGAAGGCTCCCGGCGGCCCCGTGGATACCGGCGAGCAGCCCTACAACGATATCAACAAGGTGGCTCTGCGCTGCTTCAAGGGCTACTTCGACTTCGGCGCTCCGGCTGCGGAGTACACCGTGAAGAACGGCGGCTGCTCCTCCTGCCCCATCCGCTGCTACACCGAGTATGATGTGGACCCGCTGGCCGATTACGACCTGCCCACCCACAACTCCAACACCTGTATGCCCGTGCTGTACGGCACCCGCGTCTATCCGGACGGCGTGCACGATTTCAAGTACGAGGGCGACGGCACCATGGTCATCAACCTGGCATGGTCTCATGCTGTGGACGATATGGGCCTGTGGGATAACTACGGCAACCTGAACCGCGACCTGCTGTGGATCCTGCGGATGCCCCGCGAAGAGGCCACCAAGTACATCAGCGAGGCTGAGTACGACTCCCTGCCCTGGGAGTGGGAGAAGGCCGGCGATCCCCGCTGGGAGGTGGAGCTGATCCGCCGCATGGCTTACGGTGAGGGCGACCTGTCCGTGATCGCCAAGGGCACCCTGGCCATGATGGAGAAGTTCGGCCTGCCCAAGAGCTGGCTGGACCGCGACGATGGTGCCACCAACTCCAACCTGATCTACAACGGCTTCCCCAACCACCACGGCCCTGCTGAGGCATGGCAGGTGGGTATGCTGTACAACCTCGTCTACAACCGCGACTGCATGATCCACGAGATCGTCTGCGAGACCGGCTCCGGTGCTCCCTATGATGTGACCAAGAAGGTCATGGAGGACTTCTTCGGCGAGGGCTGCTACGATAAGGCCAAGGCCTACACTCCCATCAACGAGAACAAGGCAAAGCTGGCTGCATACTGCGTCAACGACAAGAACTTCCACGACTCCGCCACCCTGTGCAACTGGATGTGGCCCATGACCCAGTCTCCCTCCAAGGAGCGCGAGTACCACGGCGACCTGGATCTGCAGGCAGACTTTATGACTGCTGTTACCGGCGAGACCTATACCCAGGCCGATCTGCAGGAGGACGGTGCCCGCATTACCCAGATGCTGCGCGCGATGACCGCCATCAGCTTCCAGCAGAACTGCGGCAGCGCAAACCTGCGTCAGGAGCACGATGCCATCTGCGATTGGGTGTTCGATAAGGATCCCGACTTCAAGGCATTTGAGGAAGGCACCACCAAGCTGGACCGTGCCGACATGGAAAAGGCAAAGGATCTGTTCTACGACATCTTCGGCTGGGACCGCACCACCGGTGTGCCCACCCGCGAGACGCTGGAGAAGTATGATCTGGCGGACATGGCCGATGATCTGGAAAAGCGCGGCATCTACGCCCAGAACACCGCAGCAGCTGAATAAATCCCATAGAAAGAGGAAAGACCGTCATGTTGTTTGGCAGACGTAAACCCGGCTACACCACCACTGTGGACAGCAGCGTGGACCCGGAGCAGGCCGTTCTGGACCTGCAGAAGGCAGAGCTGGCCGCCAAGAAAAAGCCCAAGGCAGAGATGTTCGACATCGATGCCGCCAGCGAGACGGCCCGCCGCCTGAAGGAAACGGGCAGCAGCTTTGACGGCAGCGCCGCCAAGACCGGCGAGGATGTGATCGCCGCCGTGGAGCGGGAGACCGCAGAGCTTGCAGCAATGCAGGCTGCCGGGGCCGCACCCGAAGCCGCCGAAACTGTGCAGGACGAGGCCGCAAAGCCTCAGCTGCTGGATTTTCTGGCCGGTGAGCCGGAGGTTGAAAACGATCCCTTTGCGGATCAGCCCACCCAGACCGCGCCGGAGCTGCCGGAGCTGACCCCCGCGCAGGAGCTGGCCGGTTACATCCGTTCCCGCAGCGCCGCCGCGCTTATCACGCCCCACGCACTGCTGGTCAGTGAGGTGGAGAACGCCGACGAGCTGCTGGCTCAGATGCCGCAGGACCCCCAGTGTGAGGATATCGTTGTCCGTGCAGGCGCAAAGGATACCTACTATTACTCCAACGCCAACATGAGCGACAACTACGCCATGATCGCCCAGCTCATTGAGGACAAAGACCTCTGTGTCATGTTTGCTGAGATGGTGCGCTTCAACGCACGGGTCTACCCCAGTGCTACCCCGCTGAAGTACTTCCAGCGCTCCCCCTACGGCCTTGCGCCGGAGGAGATCGAGCAGACCTGGAAGACAATGCAGGGCAGGCCGGAGTTTGCCGACATCGAAGAGCTGACCAACAATCAGAACGAGCGGTTCCTCTTCTCCACCCAGCACCTCACCCGCCGCTATGCAAAAGCCATCAGCGACGTGGATGATTTCTGCGACTAAAAGATCATACACAATTGAATAGGGTACAAGAGCTTCTTTGAGCAAGGCTGTCTAAACCCCGCAGGGGGCAGGACACCGCGCCGCAATGCTAAGGGCCAACGCCGGCATTCAAGGGTGGCAGGGGAAACCCGGCCGCCTTCCCGCAGAAGAAACGCTGCAATTTGAAAAAAAGAACTCCTCCCATCCACCGTTCCGGAGCGTTGCCTCCTTCCCGTTGCTGCAACAGCGGAAAAGGAAGCGGCTCCCTCGGCGTGGCGGCCTGCAGGCTGCCGCTCCGGGCCATGTTCGGTTTTTTGCGGGGGCGTTTTGATTTTCGGTCAGAACGTCTCCGCTTTTTTTTTTCACCTGCCGATTGAAAAGAGATCTCCCCGGGAGTTTGTCCGGGCCATAGCGGGCAAACTGTGCCCCGGGGAGCGATGGAGGATTTTTGCAATGAAACAGCCTTTTTGCACGCCAGCCCAGGCCCTGCGCCGGGTGCTGGATGCTGCTGCGGCTCTCCCGGTGCCTGCCACGGAGCGGGTGCCGCTGGATGATGCCTGTGGGCGGATCGCAGCCCGGGACCTGTGTGCCCGGATGGATCAGCCCCCTTTTGACCGGAGCCCTCTGGATGGCTATGCCCTTCACAGTGCCGACACGGCCGGGGCGGGGGAGGAGACCCCTGTCACCCTGCCGGTGGTGATGAAGCTTTACGCCGGGGATGCCCCCGCCGCTGCCCTGCCTGCCGGGTGTGCCGCTCGGATCATGACCGGTGCACCCCTGCCCCCCGGCGCGGACTGCGTTCTGATGCAGGAGCTGACCGACAGCGGGGAGGAGCAGGTGCGCATTTACGCCCGGCTCCAGCCCAACGCCAATGTGGTGTTCCGGGGTGAGGACATCGCCGCCGGTGCCCCCATTGCCGCTGCCGGAACTGTGCTGACCCCGGCGCACATCGGTGTGCTGGCCGGTCAGGGAATCCCGGATGCGGAGGTATTCCGCCCCCTGACCGTGGGCGTGCTTGCTACCGGCAGTGAGCTGCTGGAAGCGGGTGAGGCCTGGGCTCCCGGCAAGATCTACGATGCCAACGGGATCCAGAATGCCGCCCGCCTGCGGCAGCTGGGCTTTGCCGTGGAGCGCACCCACTGCTCGGATGACCCGGAGGAGATCGCCGCCCGGATGAAAGAACTGCTCACCCGGTGTGATGCGGTGATCACCAGCGGCGGTGTTTCGGTGGGGCAGAAGGATTACCTGCCCACAGTGCTGGAAATGCTGCACGCGGAGCCTGTTTTTGCCGGGGTGGCCCAGAAGCCCGGCAGCCCCATGATCGCTGCACAGGTGGGAGAAAAGCTGGTGTTCTGCCTGTCCGGCAATCCCTTTGCCGCTGCTGCCACGCTGGAGCAGTATGCCGTTCCGGCCCTGCTGCGGGCCGCAGGGCGGCGGGAAGAAGACTGCATCCCGGTGCACACCCGGGGCAGGCTGACCACCGGCTTTTCCAAGCCCAGCAAGGGAACCCGCTTCTTGCGGGCCAGAGCGCTGGGCGGCCTGGTGGAGATCCCCGGCGAGGGCAACGCGGAGGCGCATTCCTCGGGCAGTCTGTCGGCCATGACGGGCTGCAACTGCCTGGTGGAGCTGCCTGCGGGCAGCGGCCCGGTGGCTCCGGGCGAAGAAGTGGAGGTGCTGAACTTTGTACAGTGAAAAGAAACAGGCGCTTGCTGCCGAGCTGAGCCTGAAGCGCCCGGCTGTGCTGGCCGTGAGCGGTGCGCACAACAGCGGCAAAACAACTTTGTTGGAAAAACTCATCCCCCTGCTGCGGGCACGGGGCCTGAAGGTGGGCGTCATCAAGCATGACGGCCACGATTTTACCCCCGACGTGCCGGGCACCGACAGCTTCCGCCTGCGGGAGGCCGGGGCCGAGGGCGTGGCGATCTTTTCGGGCAGCCGCTACCTGCTGACGGAGGAATTCCGCCTGAACGAGCAGGATCTGCTGGCCCTGTTTGAGCGCCACGGCTATGATCTGGTGCTGATGGAGGGCTTCAAGGAGAGCGGCTGGTCCAAGATCGAGGTGGTGCGCAAGGCTGTCTCGGAGGAGCCTGTCTCCTTTGAGCCGCTGGCCATCGTGGGGGATGTTCCGGGCGCGGATTTTGCGCTGGACGAGCCCGCAGCGCTGGCCGACTGGATCGCTGCACAGATGCCTGCATTGTAACAGGGGGAGGAAGAAACCATGAAACTGATCCGTACCGAAGACGCGGCAGGGCAGGTGCTCTGCCACGATATCACCCAGATCATCCCGGGTGAATTCAAGGGGGCCCGCTTCAAAAAGGGCCACATCATTCAGCCCGAGGATATTCCGGTGCTGCTGAGCATCGGCAAGGAAAACCTCTATGTCTGGGAGAAAAAGCCCGGCATCCTCCACGAGGACGAAGCTGCCGCCCTGCTCTACAAGGCCGCTGCCGGTCAGAATATCCACGGCACCGAGCCCCGGGAGGGCAAGATCGAACTGATCGCCGACTGCGACGGTCTGCTCAAGATCGACCGCAGGGCCCTGCTGGCGGTGAACAGCACCCCCCAGATGATGATCGCCACGATCCACGGCGACCTGCCTGTGAAAAAGGGAGCCAAGCTGGCTGGTACCCGCATCATCCCGCTGGTCATTGAGCAGGAGAAGATGGAGGCCATGCAGGCTGCTGCCGGGCCGAAGCCCATCCTGAACGTGCTGCCCTTCCACCAGAAGAAGTTTGCCGTTATCAACACCGGCAGCGAGGTGTTCAAGGGCCGCATTGAGGACAAGTTTACTCCCATCCTCGAGCAAAAGCTGGCGGTGTATGGCTGTGAGATGGCCTTCCACAAGGTCTGCGACGATGACCCGGCGGGCATTACGGCTGCCATTCTGGAAGCAAAGGCCGCAGGCTGCGAGATGATCTTTACCACCGGCGGCA
>OHZK01000998.1_pt1 | contig 11818 bp, 11 predicted proteins | sample 1580401 | NCBI WGS metagenome assembly OHZK01 (sample SAMEA3882530, study PRJEB24775) | human gut metagenome | biome: human-associated habitat; feature: intestine environment; material: feces | place: Netherlands | collected 2009/2010
ACAGTTGGGAGTTGGTCAGTGATCGGGTGATGGGTGATTAGCACTCGGTCACTGGATCAACTGTTTTGCCCTTTTGAGGATCAATTGGGTTGCCCTTTGACACAAGATCTTTCTTCTTTTATTTTCGGATCTGTCCCGTTCCGTATACGATATTTTTAATCGACGTCAGCGCCAGCAGTCCCATTGGGCCTCTGGCGTGAAGTTTTTGGGTGCTGATTCCGATTTCGGCGCCGTAGCCGAATTCGAAGCCGTCGGTGAAGCGGGTGGAGGCGTTGACGTAGACTACAGCTGCATCGATTTCGTCCAGGAATTTCTGGGCGTGGGTGTAGTTGTTGGTGATGATTGCTTCGGAGTGTTTTGTGTTGTAGCGGTTGATGTGCGCGATCGCTTCGTCGATAGAGGAAACCGTTTTAATGGATACGATATAGTCGAGATACTCTTTTCCCCAGTCCTCTTCTGTCGCTTCTTCTGCTTCCGGCATGTATTCTCTTGCCTTTTCGTCTGCGCGCATTTCCACATGTTTTTCTTTTAATCGTTCCTCCAGAACCGGGAGCAGTTTTTCACGTACATTTTCGTGTACCACAATCGATTCACACGCATTACATACGCCGACGCGCTGTGTTTTTGCGTTCAGAATAATATCCACTGCCATGGAAAGATCGGCTGTCTCATCCACGTAGATATGACAGTTTCCGGTTCCTGTCTCAATGACAGGAATCGTGCTGTTTTCCACGACAGCGCGGATCAGTCCGGCACCGCCGCGCGGAATCAGAACATCGACATAGCGGTTCATCTTCATAAACTGCGCCGTCGTCTCGCGGGAGGTATCTTCGATCAGAAGCAGGGCGTCTTCCGGCACCTGCTCCTCTTTCAGTGTTTTCCGAAGAGAGGCAACAATCGCCGTATTCGAGTGGATTGCATCGCTTCCGCCTTTTAAAATCACGACATTTCCCGTTTTGAAGCAGAGTGCAAATGCATCCGCAGTTACATTCGGTCTTGCTTCATAGATAATTCCGATCACGCCAAGAGGTACTCTCTTCTGCCCGATCAGCAGTCCGTTTGGGCGTTTTTTCATCCCGGTTACTTCCCCGACAGGATCATCCAGGGCTGATACCTGGCGCAGGCCCTCTGCCATTCCTTCAATCCTGCTCTCTGTGAGAAGAAGCCTGTCGATCAGCCCCTCAGGCATATGATTCCTTTTTCCGGTTTCCACATCCAGCCTGTTGGCATTGATCAGAGTCTGTGCATCCTTTACCAGTTTGTCTGCTACTGCAAGAAGTACTTCATTCTTTTTGTTTGTAGAAAGATTTCTCATTTCTGTTTCAGCTGCCTTCGCATTCATGCCAAGGCGGTTCAGCATTTCATTCATGTTCAGGTCCCCTTTCAGTCAGTAAGATAGCATATCTCCTCTTCTGTTACTATGATCTGCGGACAGATATCAGTAGGTTCTGTGGGAACCTCCGGCAACATCTGAAAAGAAAATGCAATGGCAACTCTTTCAAGCTGCGGATGTTTCTCAAGATAACGGTCATAGAAGCCACCGCCGTATCCGACTCTGTGGTTTGCTCTGTCAAAAGCCACTCCCGGCATGATCATAAGAGCCTTTGACCAGTTGACGATCTCCCCCGATACAGGCTCAGGAATCCCAAAATATCCGGGTTCCAGCCGGGCAAAGTCTGTCAACTTATAAAATACCATATCCTTTCCCACAACCTTGGGAACTGCAACCTCCTTGCCGGCCTTCCATGCTTCTTTTATAAGATACTCTGTGACAACTTCATGGTTGTAATCTGCATATACCAGAATGCGGTCCGCATTCTTAAATGCAGGAAGTGCGGTCACTTTGTCAGTGATCGTGAGGCTCATTGCCTCTATCTGTTCATCTGTGCGCAGCTTTCTTTCTGCGAAAATCTTCTTTCTAATGTCTTTTTTTGATTCCATATTTTTCACCCAGATTAATGATTGTTCCGTCTTCCTGCTGAACATCCACATTGTCCAGCTGAGCGCGAAGGTTCATGCGGACAGATGCAATATATTCCTTGCGCAGCAGTTCTCTTTCTTTTTTCTCTTCTTCAGTAAGCCCCACACTTTTGGCTTTATGTGCAAGTGCATTAATGCGGTCGATTTTCTCAACTTCCATAGTTCTTCCTCCTGTTTTTTGTATCTGTTTTCTGCCTATTTTTCTGCTTTCCACTTATGAGCCGGATCCTTACTTAGTGCTTCTCTTCCGGTTGGCTGGCTCCAGATTGTATCCCAGTCCGTCTCCTGTACAACAATGTCGTAATATACATTCTCCCAGTAATCTTCCGGTGCATGCGTAAGATCCTCAGATGCTGCGAAATCTTTGAAATATGTATTGTGTCTGAATGCCGGGATCTGATACAAATCTCTTGCATATGCCCACAGATTCGGATAATCGCGGAGAAGCTTTTTATTCAGACGAAATACCGGATAATATGCACAGTCAAATCGTACCAGTGTCACATAAAGACGTACATCAGATTCAGTCAGTCTGTCACCAAATAAGTATCTCTGGTTTGCAAGCCTTTCTTCCAACCAGTCCAGACGGTTAAATACCATATTGTAAGCACGGTCATAAGCCTTCTGTTTTCTTGCAAATCCGGCTTTATAGACACCATTATTTACCTCACGGAAAATGATATCATTCAGCTTATCGATCTCTTCTCTCAATTCTTCCGGATATAGATCCGGCGCTCCTTTTTTATGTAACGGCTTAAATGCTGTCTCGAAATGATTCGTCAGATGGTGGTAATCGTTATTTACTACTTTTTTCTCTTTGTAATCTACCAATGCCGGTACGGTAGTTCTTCCTTCATAATCATCATCTGCGTTGTAATATAATTCACTTAAGAACTGTGCTCCCGTCTCCTTGTTAATATGATTCGGTGAGTTTACGAATTCCCATCCAAGTGGTTTTTCATAATCGCCCCAGTCTACGATTTCAACTTTGATTGCCTTATCAAGTCCGAGTAACTCTCTTGCGATCGATGCTCTGTTGGACCAGTTGCATCCTTTTCCCCAGAATAAGATATATCTGTCTGCTTCTACCGGGTTTTCTCCTTCTCCGAATCCTTTTGTGAAATGATTCGGCTGTCTGTGAAAGTTTCCATATTCATCTATTTCCTGACCAGACTCTGTAGGTCTGACTCTGATCTGTCTTCCGTTTACTTCATAATATTCATGTTCTGCCATCTTACGATTCCTGCCTTTCTGTATTGTTCTTCTATATCGCTGCTGTATATTTTCTTAATCCTGTTTTTCTGTTCTGAATTTATTACCCGGATCGCTGCTGAGTCTTGCTCTGTTATGAGGTGCTCCCCAGTATGCATCAAAGTCAATCTCATCTAAGAATCTTGCATTGAATGACTCGAATGTTCTTCCCTGTTTCTTGTTATCCGGGTTTGCAAAATCTTTAAAATATGTATTGTTCTTGAATGCCGGAATCTGATATAGGTCTCTTGCATATGCCCACAGGTTCTTGTAAGTGAACAGTGGATGTTTGGTGTGTCCGAGCTGATGTGTATAACGGATATCCAGTCTTGCAAGTGTTACATAAAGTCTCACATCACTGTCTGTTACATAATCTCCGAATAAGAATCTTCGGTTCTCCAGTCTTTCTTCCAGCAGATCCATTGCCGCGTAGAAAGAATTGTATGCATCCCAGTAAGCTTCTTTCGATCTGCAGAAGGTTGTCTTGTATACTCCGTTGTTGATGTTATCGAACAGCCAGTAGTTCATCTCGTCGATCTCATTTCTTAACTCTTCCGGATACAGATCCGGCGCATTCTTTTTATGGAATGGTTTGAAATCTACTTCAAAATAATTAGTCAGCTTATGATAATCGTTATTTACTACTTTTCCTGTCTTTACATCGATCAGTGCAGGTACGGTAGTTCTTCCTGTATAATCATCGTCTGCTTTGTAATATGCTTCACTTAAGAACTGAATATCCAGAACCGGATCTACGTTATCTTTGTCATATACGAATTCCCATCCAAGGTTCTTTTCATGATCTGCATGATCTACCATATTCACGCTGATCGCTTCATCTAATCCAAGAAGTTCTCTTACAATAGAAGCTCTGTTAGACCAGTGGCAAAGCTTTGCCCACACCAGTCTGTATCTGCCTGCTTCTACCGGATTCTTTCCTTCTCCGAATCCTTCAGTAAAATGGTTTGGCTGGCGGACAAAATATCCGTTCTCATCTACTTCTGAAACTGTCTCTACCGGACGAACTCTAATCTTTCTTCCATTTACTACTTCATAATCAAATTCTGCCATGTCACTGTCTCCTTTTTTCTGACTTTCTTCTATCTTTTCTTCTGTTTTATTCGAACAGATCTGTAGACAAATGCCGTTCTCCTTCTTATCGATACTGTATATTCTAAGCAAATTTCTCTGCTCTGTTGTTCGGTTCATTCCAGTAACTTTCATCCGGTCCAAGTCCTACGATCTGGTATGGGTTTTCTTCTTTGGTTCCGAGAAGTTCTTCTTGTTTGATCTTTTCGAAATCTGCAAATTCTTTATACTCCGGAATGCTGTATAATTCTTTTGCGTAATTCCAAAGGTTGTCATAATCCCTCAATGCCTTTCTGTTCAGTCTCTGTTTGAAATAATAGACTGCATCGAACCGGATCAAGATGTCGTATAATCGCTTGTCTTCCTCTGTAATCTCATTTCCTTCCAGGTATCTGTTGTCATTCAACAACTTTTCCAGATTATCGAGGATCTGAAATACATGATCATATGCTTTTTCATACGCTTCCTGCTTAACTGCTTCGCCGGCCGCTTTTATTTCTTTTTGTAATTCATCAATCAGTTTTACTGCCATTTTCGAACTCCTTTCATCGTGTCCGCCTATCTGGATATAATAAAAGCGGATACATCCTGATATCGTGTACCCGCTTCTTCTTATCTCTATCTTATCTCAGGTAACATGATATGCATGATTAACAAGCTGTATCCATCATCGACATCATACAGCAACAACACATCATGTTCTTTTTGCTTGTTTCTACATATCTTCTTACCATCGCTTTGTTCTCCTTTTTTGTATTTTAGTTTTCCTATCTGTTTGATATGTTTTGTATTATATTCATATATTTCCTATTTGTCAACTATGTTTTGTGGATTTTATTTGTTTTTATTTTTGTACAATTTTAACGTGGTAAATTATTTTCTCTTAAAAATGAAGACAACAAGCGCAAAAAAGGGGATGTAAAAAAACTCAATCGAGTTTTTTACATCTCCTTTTCAAAAACACAGTACTATCCTATTACATAAAATGTCGTTCCGTCTTCATATTATAAATGACGTTTCTATACAGCCTGTGCCTTGCTTCCTTTTATCATTTCTACAAAATATGCATGCACACTTGTATCATCATTCAGTTCCGGATGAAACGCAGTTGCAAGCTGGCTGCCCTGTCTTGCGGCCACAACTTTTCCATCTACTACGGCAAGTATCTCTGCCTCTCCGTAGACATCGTCAATATACGGTGCACGGATGAATGTCATTGGAATCTTTCCAATTTCTTTCATCTCATCTTCTGTATAAAAGCTTCCAAGCTGTCTTCCATACGCATTCCGCTTTGCCAGAATATTCATCGTACCAAAACATGGAACTCCGTCTTCCACCCGCTCTGCCAAAAGGATCAGTCCGGCGCAGGTTCCGAATACCGGAAGCCCGTCTTCAATCTTCTGTTTCAATGTATCGTAAATGTCCAGTTCGATCAGAAGCTTTCTCATAACGGTACTTTCTCCACCCGGAAGGATCAGACCATCAAAGTGACGGTTCAGATCTTCTTTTTTCCGGATTTCAAAATGTTCCACGCCCAGGCGGTCCAGCATCTGTCCATGCTCTAAGAATGCTCCCTGCATTGCCAAGATTGCAATCGTCATCTTACTTTCCTCTTTCTGCCATTAATAATTCAATTTCCTGTTCGTTGATTCCTACCATTGCTTCGCCAAGATCTGTCGAAAGTTCAGCGATCAGTTTTGCATCTGTGTAGTTCGTAACTGCTTTCACAATAGAAGCCGCACGCTTTGCAGGATTACCAGATTTGAAGATTCCGGACCCTACGAATACACCTTCTGCTCCAAGCTGCATCATCAGTGCCGCATCTGCCGGTGTCGCAACTCCGCCTGCTGCAAAGTTTACGACCGGAAGCTTTCCATTTTCATGAACATATTCCACAAGATCAACCGGAACCTGTAACTGTTTTGCTGCTTCGAATAATTCGTCTGCTCTTAAGTTCTGGATGCGGCGGATCTCCGCATTCATGGCTCTCATATGACGTACTGCCTGTACAACATCTCCGGTTCCCGGCTCGCCTTTTGTACGGATCATGGATGCACCCTCTGCGATACGGCGGAGTGCCTCGCCGAGATCTCTTGCACCACATACAAATGGTACTTTGAACTCTTTTTTATTAATGTGGTAAATGTCATCGGCCGGTGAAAGTACTTCGCTTTCATCGATATAATCAATCTCAATTGCTTCCAGGATCTGCGCTTCTACAAAATGTCCGATTCTGCATTTTGCCATAACCGGAATGGATACCGCTTCCTGAATGCCGCGGATCATCTTCGGATCGCTCATGCGGGATACGCCGCCTGCTGCACGGATATCTGCCGGGATTCTTTCCAGTGCCATGACTGCACATGCACCTGCTTCCTCTGCGATCTTTGCCTGTTCCGGAGTTGTTACATCCATGATAACTCCGCCTTTTAACATCTGTGCCAGCTGCTTATTTAATTCATATCTGTTCTCTTTCATAATTCCTGTACCTTTCCTATCTGTTTTCTGTGAATTTTCTTTGAGTCCTATCATACGCTCATCTGGTATTTTTTAAACAGCCAGTTTTTATGTTTTTGTGCATGCCAATTTTGCATAAAAAAGACCTTTTGAAACCCAACGTTTTCAAAAGATCCTTTTTAGCCTTCTCTTTAATTAAAATCATTCTATTTCAAATGTCTTATTTTTCAAGCCCGAACGTTTCCACAACCACAATCCAGACACGATAACTAATAAACCTCCGCCTATCATTTCAACTTCATAGACTACATTTTCTTTAAAAGTTGTCATAACTGGAAGTGCCGAGCACACAATCGCAATCACGCAGATTACCAATTCCATATACCCAAGAAAGCATCCCCACTTTTTATTTTTTGTCATCTGATACAACCCAGGTTTATCAACCTTTTTCCGTTTAATTTTAATATATGCCGCAAACAAAAGAACATACGGAAACAACGATGTCAACGCGGTCATAGTAATTAATACATTGTAAATCGTTTCAACTGCCGGGAAAACTGCCACGCCTGCAAGCAGCAGAGAAACAAGTATCGCCTGAAATAAAATCGCCTTCTCCGGAATGTCATGCTCATTTTTCTTCGTAATCTTCTCCGGAAAGATTCCCGGTTCAGAATATCCAAACAACATCTTTGTCGGTTGCGCAATATACAGCACTACCGCTCCAAATATCGACAAAGTAATTCCAAATGCTACGATCTGAACAAAAAATTGAGGAACTTCCAGGAGATTGCAGGCAATTACTAATGCATCCAAAGTCCCTGTATACGCAAAGATTTCTGACGTCGGCATCAGCATTGTCATACATACCGAACCAATCACATATAATACGCAGATTGTTCCGGCAGCAATCATGATTGCTCTTGGATAATCTTTCTGAGGATTTTTCATTTCAGAAGCGAAGTTTGCTGTAAATTCAGCTCCTGTATACGCAAATGTAATTCCCGAAATTGCAACCAGCGAATTCATATTTAGCTTAGGGGTCAATGTTGCTATCGTATACTCAGATGCACTTGGTGCCTTTTTGAACACTACCACTGCCAGAATTGCCATACCAATCAGACACACCGTCGGTACCACCGAACCCAGCGCACCTACACTGGTAAAGTATTTTCCAAATTTCATACCACGCATACTCGCAAACGACAACGCCCAGAAAACAACCAACGACATAATCAATACTAATATTTTGTTATCTGCAAGTTCTGGTTTCCCAATCATGTAAGTAAAATTGATTGAGAAAAATGTCAGAAAAGATGCATACCAGAAAATAAGTGCCGTCCAATGCATCCAGGATACTAAAAATCCATATTTTGTTCCGAATGCAATTTTAACCCAGTCATTCAGACCTCCATCTGTAGGATATGCTGTTGCCAGTTCCGCACACATCAGCGCCTGCGGCACAAAGAATATCAGCATAAATATGATCCACATCGGGATTGCTCCCAACCCCAGGCCAAAACTGTCTGAGGTTGATTTTGCAATCCAGCGGATTCCATAAAGGGCAGATACATTCATAAGCACAAGTTCCCAGAATGTAATACTTTTTTCTTTCAATCGCCTCGCCCCTTTTTAAATTCCATTTCTCTTTACTTTGTAGTCATAATCTCTGTGGAATACATGTTCATCATTAATTGATGCATCCATGTGTCCGGTAATATAGAAGTTATCTTTATCAGCAGTCTGAGTAACAACGATATCACAATCTGTCAGCCATCCATCACGGCCGTTCTTCATCTTCTGCGTAATAGTATATTTGGCTGACAACGGATCTTTGTTGCTCATCGTCAGTTCTCTCTTGAGGTTATGTTCTACTACCGTTCCAATATCATCAAAGCGATAGATACCCTCTCCAAACACTCCACCAACACCGTTTGTAATAGATGTCCATGAATCCGTGAGCAGATCATACTCAATTGTACGGTCTACACGACCAGGTGATAATGTTGTCATCGGAGTAAGCGGCGCACATCTGGCTTCCATATTCGGACCTTCCGCATCTTTTCCTGAGAACATCGGTAATGCAAATTTAGCAGTAGACAGATCCAGTTTTAATGTTGCAAGCTCCGGTGATGGCCAGATCATTGGCCAGAATGAGTTTGCAATAGAAAGTCTGATTCTGTGTCCTTTCGGGAAGTTATGTCCACACACATCCAACTGTACTTTTGCTTTATATGTCTTACCTTCTTCAAGGTATACCACCTTATCATGCCCCTCTAAATGCGTCAGATTCATAAGTCCATAAGAAACTCTTGTTGAAGCTCCATCCGGATGGATATCACTCAGCTGAGCATACATAAATGCATTTGGCTTATCGCAGGTAAACTCTACCTCAAATTCCGGATATCCAAGAATCTCTACTTCTTCCTCTAATATATCCGAATCAAATACCATTGCCATTCCATCATCTACTCTCATGTCTGCCGGAGACTCCCCGAGAACACCTGCTCCCATCCACTCATTTGCCAGGAGTCCGTGATTTGGAAGTGTGCAAAGATCTACGATTTCTTTCTTTGTATTTGCTTCATCCTGAAGATGTCCGTATGTCATAGAAAGTGTTTTCATAGCAACATCTTTTGACGGCCATCCGTCCAATGCAACCCAGCGTCCATCACTAAGCGGATGTACAGTTTCTGGTTCCATGCTGTCTTCCAACCACACCTGTACCATCGGGCAGTCTAATGTGTCGTTATCAACACCTTTCAGCCATTTATCCCACCATTTTGTAGCTTCACCAAGGAAATCAATTGCCGGCTGAGGCATTCCGTCATGAGCAAATACATGTGCCCAAGGTCCGATCAGTGCTTTTCTCGGAACACTTAATCCTTCCATCAAAGTTAATACACTGTTTGTATAAGAATCAGCCCATCCATCCAGTGCAAATACAGGAACTTTAATATCGTCATAATTCACACTTACAGAGCCGTGTTTCCAGTAATCATCTCTTGTCTGATGTTCCATCCAGTTAGCCGGCCAAAGTGGCATTTCCTCCAAACGTTTAACAGACTCTTCTTTCCATGTATCCGGTTTGATCTCCGAATCAATCGCGCGGCACATGTATGCCAGCATAATATTGCCCCACCAGAAGTTATCATTCAACAGGCATCCACCTTTATAATGAATATCCTGTGTATATCTGTCATCAACAAATCCTACACAGATGATCGCTCTTAATCCTTTTGGCTGTCTTGCCGCAACCTGCAATGAGTTAAACCCACTCCATGATTTTCCCATCATTCCGACATTTCCGTCACACCATGGCTGCTCGGCAATCCATTCGATGCATTCTACCGCATCATCCTGTTCCTGTTTCAGGTATTCATCATAGAAACACTGGTCAGACTCTCCTGCTCCACGCATATCTACGCGAACTACGTTATATCCCATACCTGCAAAGAAACCATACATCGGTTCATCTCTTCCACGCATTCCATCTCTCTTACGATACGGCTGTGTCTCAAATATTGTAGGAACCGGTTTATCTGTCTTAGGATGCCAAACACGCGCCGAAAGGCGGCAGCCATCAGACATTGTAATCCATTCGTTCTCGATCACATCCCACTCGTAAGGAAATTCATCTCGCGCCATTACTCTTTTTACTGTTGATTCTACTTTAGCCATAATTTAACCCTCCTTCTTTTTTATTATGCTTCTGTAGCATCTGCTTTTTTCTTTCCATACTTTTTTGTCCAGATAATCGCAACGATTAATCCAATCACGCCCATCGCGATCATATACAGGAAATTCAGGTGATATCCCTGATATCCCGGATAAGTATCTAACAATTTACCTGCGATTGTATAACTCAAAACTTCCGGCAAATATCCAAATGTGGACGCCATACCAATTGCAACTCCTCCTAATTCCACCGGAATACCACCTTCTGAAATAAACGAGAAGTACAGACCAAAGTTTATAAACATACCTGCATATACCAGCACACAAGCCGCCACAACCAATATCATTCTGCTATCCGAAGCCATTTTGCCTGTAACGTCCATGATAACCACACCGGCGATCATCAAAATATAACCAACAATCATTGTATGGCTTCTTCCGAATTTATCTCCGGAAAATCCACCAAGTGTTGCCGCAAACGGACGGATGTACTGAGACATAACCGTTAAGATTGCTGCGATCACGGCTGTAACTCCGATGATATTACTTGCATAAGGAGTAAAATAATATGATGACATATTAAAAGTATAACTTGTGTACATCATGATAATAATCAACCACATAACCGGCATCTTTAACACTCTGATAATATCTTTAAATGAAACAGTGCTTGAAGTTCCGTCTTCTTTAACGGTCTCAGGCTCCTTCAACAGGAAAATAAAGATAATACCTACAATCAACGGTGCCAACGAATAGAACCAGATAATTCCTTTAATTCCGAGAGTCGGCATTGCCTTTCTCTGAAAAATTCCAAAAATCGCTGTTGCCACTGCAAGATGTGCCGCATTGAATACACCTCGCCCACCTTCAAAGGTTCCATAAGCACGGCTTTGTTCCTCCTCAGTTGCCTGGATTCTGACAATCTTCATAAGCGCAGGCCAGAAAGTCAAAAGAGATGTAACACCCCATAATCCATAGATCACTACCAATGCATAGAAATTATTAACAAACAAATGAAGCAATCCACCCAAACCAGTTGCAATCATCGAAAAAATAAGCAGTTTTTTCGCTTTGATTTTATCGGCCAATACTCCACCGATAATATAAGAAAATACACCCAACACGCCGTAAGCACTTCCTAAAAGTCCCATCTGCGTATTAGTCAAGTGATACATTGCCTGATACGTATCATAGTAATATGATCGAAAATATGGCAATCCATAAATAATTGAGCCGGCAAAAGATAACAAAAGAATGGTTCCTATATTCTTCTTGTATCCTACTTTTGCTTCCTTAGACATAATCTCCTCGCCTCCATTCAGCTTTATAACGTTTTATGAGTACTCTTTTCATTAATAATTATTGC
>OHZK01001001.1_pt1 | contig 11788 bp, 6 predicted proteins | sample 1580401 | NCBI WGS metagenome assembly OHZK01 (sample SAMEA3882530, study PRJEB24775) | human gut metagenome | biome: human-associated habitat; feature: intestine environment; material: feces | place: Netherlands | collected 2009/2010
CACCGCCATTTCGCATTTCTCATTTCTAATTTCTCATTCAAGCAAAGCTTTCATTCCCAGTCAAGGGGGCAGCACGCCCCACAGGCTAGCCCTGAACCCTGAACCCTGAACCCTTCCCCTCAATACAAAATCCCGCCGGAGTGACTCCGACGGGATCTTTTCCCATTATACTTCTGCCTTTTTCCCGATGCGGCGTTCCTTATACGCCGCGAGTCTGGCATCGCGGATCTCGAGATGTCCGAAGTATTTCTTCGTCTCAGAAACAATGACGCCCGAAAGCCCGAGAAGGGCGATGAGGTTTGGAATGGCCATGAGGCCGTTTACGATATCAGCCAGCGCCCAGATAGCTTCCAGCTTCAGGAAGACTGCGGAAGCCAGCACGGCGATGTAGCACACGCGGTACACAGGGATGGTCTTTGTGCCGAAGAGGTATTCCCAGCAGCGTTCCCCATAGTAGTTCCAGCCGATGATGGTGGTGAAAGCAAAGAGCGTCAAGGAGATCGTCAGAAGGAAGGGAGCGAAGACGCCGTAGGTCGTCGCAAAAGCCGCCTGCGTGAGCTCGGCGCCATTGAGCTCTCCCAGCCACTGGCCGGACACGATGATGGTGAGGCCGGTCATGGTGCAGATGATGATGGTATCGATGAAGGTGCCTGTCATGGAGATCAGTCCCTGCTCGGCCGGCCACTTGGTCTTGGCTGCCGCCGCTACGATCGGCGCAGAGCCGAGACCGGACTCATTCGAGTACAGGCCGCGGGCGATACCGCTTCGAAGGACGAGCATGACTCCGGCGCCTGCGAAGCCGCCGGCCGCTGCGGTGCCATTGAAGGCTCCGTCGATGACGAGAGCGATCGCATGCGGCAGTTCACCCGCATTGAGACCGAGGAAGATCACAGTGACGATGAAATAAACGACTGCCATCGCCGGAACGATCTTGGAGGCTGTCTTGGAGATCGATTTCAAGCCGCCAAAGGTGATGATCGCGACAAGGATCGTGATGACGGCACAGGTGATGTAGGTGGAGACCCCGAATCCTGCCTGCACGGAAGCCGTGATCGCATTCATCTGCGTGGTCGTACCACTGCCGAGCATGGCCGTCATGATGCCGAAGATGGCGAAAGCGACAGCGAGAGGCTTCCATTTCTTGCCAAGACCCATTTCGATATAGTACATCGGGCCGCCGGCAATATTGCCCTGGTCATCCACCCCTCTGTACTTGACCGCAAGGCAGCCTTCCGCATACTTGGTCGCCATGCCGAAGAAAGCGGCAAGCCACATCCAGAAGAGCGCGCCCGGGCCACCAAGCTTGATCGCCGTCGCTACGCCGACGATGTTTCCCGTGCCGACCGTTGCAGCGAGTGCCGTGCAGAGCGCCTTGAAGCTGTCGATGTCGCCATCGCCCTTGTTTCTCGCAAAGAAGATCAGCTTCAGTGCGCGCGGCAGTTTCAATACCTGCAGGAGCGAGAGCCGGCAGGTCAGCAGTACCCCGGTGCCAACGAGAAGCACCAGAAGCCATGGCCCCCACACGAGCCCGTCGATCTGGTTCAAAATATCTGTCATCATGTTTCCTCCTATTTTCCCTTTCTCTGAAAAGAGTGAGCGCCCAAAGGGTCGCTTGTGAACCTAAAAAAGCCGGTCCTGTATAAAATAAAAACAGAACCGGCTTCATGAGCTTTCCTCATGAAATCGGCTCTGTCCTTTGGCCTGAGAGATTACAGCGTTTCCGCCTATGCCCCTTCGGCTCTCATTGAAGAGATCTCCAGAGATTTGTCCCCATGGAGTTTCGTGTTCGCTGAACGCCTGATAGTGTTACTCCTTCGGCAGCCTCGGGCATTGCCCTCGGTCTTTTTCCCCATGGATCATCCAAGTCAGTATAGAGTTGTTATGCTTGTTATTTGGAAATACGGAGCGTTTGCTCGTAAAATCTGCGGATGAGATGCACCATTCCGCATTTGCCGGCTTATTCCATTTCCGCATCCTTCTCTGTCGCATTGACAGCCACAGCGACCGCTGCGTCGCCGGTGATATTGAGGCAGGTACGGAACATGTCGAGCACACGATCGATGCCGGCTACCAGTGCCAGCCCTTCGAGCGGCAGACCGACAGACTGCAGGACCATCGCCAGCATGATGAGGCCGGCGCCCGGTACGCCTGCGGTACCGATGGAAGCCAGTGTCCCGGTCAGGACGATCATCAACATCTGATCAAAGGTCAGCGGGATACCGAAGACATTCGCGATGAAAAGGGAACAAACGCCCATGTAAAGAGCCGTCCCGTCCATATTGATGGTCGCGCCCAGCGGAAGGACGAAAGAAGCGATATCTCTCTTGACCCCCAGCTTCGTCTGGATATTTTTCATATTGACAGGAAGCGTACCGGCAGAAGAGCAGGTGGTGAAACCGATCGCCATAGCTTCCGACATGCCGCGGAAGAATGTGAGCGGGCTCATGTGTGCAGAGACACCGGCAAGCGTCGAGTATACGCCGATGGCATGGATCGCCATACAGAGGATGACTGATAAGAGCTGAAGCAGCACCTTCGGGCCATTCATGACGACGACCGGAAGCAGCAGGCAGAAGACGCCGATCGGTGCAAGACGCATGATCATGGCAATGATCTTGTAGCATACCTCAGCCATCGCATCGAAGAAGGAGATCAGGATCTCCGCACGCTTTCCTCCGACGGAAATGATACCGGCCCCGGTGAAGAGCGCAAAGATAATGATCGGAAGGATGTCCGCCTTCGCCATGGAAGCGATCGGATTCGACGGGATCATTGCGACAAAGACCTGCATGATCGACGGCGCTTCCTTCACCTTCGGTGCTTCTGCCGTCGGCAGAGCCATGCCGATGCCCGGCTCGATCGCCATAGCGACGGCAAAGCCGATCACGATCGCGATCGCTGTCGTCACCATGTAAATGACGAGTGTCTTCACTCCGATGCGCCCCAGCTTCTTCATATCCCCCATGGATGTCATGCCCACGATGAGAGAACAGAAGACCACAGGAACGATCATCATTTTGATGAGATTGATAAACATGGTGCCGATCGGCGCGATCCACATCTTGACCGGAGCCGCCGCACCCTCTCCCAGCATCAGTCCTATCACCACAGATAAGACCAATGACAGAAAAATTTGAATAGACAGATTCATTTCTTCCCTCCTGCACCAGAGCGGCTGCCCCATGGACGCCATTGCCCTGACCTATTAAAAATCGATGACTACATTATAGGCGCACCCATGCTGAATGACCAATAGATTTGTGAAATCATCTATACATTTTCATGTAATTTGCAATCCGATGTTTAATAAATTATATGATTTCATTCTCTTATGTTTTACATTATATAATTTTTGCCATTTTTCTATATTTTTCATCTTTTATAATCATTTGTTTATTGATGTATACGCTCGCAATAGTTGGTGTGTATGCTTGTCTCGCCTCAAGGGGGAGAGTGACCGGGGACCGGCATGCCTTCATATCCCGCTGCCAGAGAAGCACCAAGAAGCCGCTAGAGATCTCACGCTTTTTTATCCAAGGCTCCTCATCCTCTTCCTGCAACCCCTGATCCGCTCCTTGGGAAGAGCTCCATCAAAAAGGAGCAGCCGCCTCACAGCAGCTGCTCGCTCATTCCTAAGGGATTTCACTATATTTATTTTATACCTTATATATAGGCATCAGAATAGGCATCAGATCTTCTGTGCTTCTTCTGCTTCCGCAAGAGCTTCCTTGCGAGCCGCTGCCTTTTCCTTTTCGATCACAGCCTGGAAGGAGAAGACTTCTTCCTTGATGACCGGAGCCAGGACGAGGATGGAAATCAGGTTCGGGATCGCCATGAGGGCATTCGCGATATCGGAGAGGTTCCAAACCAGATCGAGGGTCTGGGTCGCACCGACATAAACTACCAGAGAGAAGACCACGCGGTAAATGATGTTGTACTTATGGGTACCGAAGAGATATTCCCAAGCCTTTTCACCATTGTATTCCCAACCGAGGATGGTGGAGTAAGCAAAGAGGATGATACCGATGGAAACGATGTAAGAACCAATGACGCCGATATTGGAAGAGAATGCTGCCATGGTGAGTGCTACGCCGGTGAGCGGCTTGCCATCCGCGCCGACCATGCCGAGCACGCCGGAGGAGGCGATGGTAAGGCCGGTGATGGTGCAGACTACGATGGTATCGATGAAGGTACCGGTCATGGAGATGTAGCCCTGTCTTGCCGGGTGATCCGTGGTGGACGCTGCGGCGGAAATCGCTGCCGAGCCAAGGCCGGCTTCATTGGAGAAGCAGCCGCGCGCTACGCCATAGCGCATCGCATTCATGACGGAAACAGTGATGGTACCGACGACGCCGCCTTCGACAGCCGTAGGATCGAAAGCCATCATAACGATGAGGTAGAGACCATGCGGAATGTTTTCAATGTTAAGAAGGATGCAGGAAAGGCCAGCCAGGATGTAGAAGACAGCCATGCCGGGAACGACAACGGAAGAGACCTTGGAAATCGAAGTGATACCGCCGACGATGACAGCGAGGGTCATGACAGTCAGGACTGCACCCACGATCTCATTCGATACGCCGAAGGTGGTGTTGATCGCGGTGGAGATCGAATTCGCCTGCGTCATGTTGCCGATACCGAAGGAAGCAAGGACAGCGAAGAGAGCGAAAGCAGTACCCAGGAAGAGGCCGGCTTTTTTGTTTTTGAAGCCGTTCTTCATGGTGAACATCGGGCCGCCCTTCATTTCACCCTTGGCATTCACTTCACGGAACTTGAAGCCGAGCATACATTCAGAGAACTTGGTCGTAAGGCCGAAGCATGCGGAGATCCACATCCAGACCAGAGCGCCAGGGCCGCCGGCAAACATCGCAGTCGCGACACCGACGATATTACCTGTACCGATGGTCGCAGCAAGCGCCGTCATCAGCGCAGAGAAAGGAGAGACGTCACCGCTCCCGACCTGGGTCGTGCGGGACTTCTTCGAAAAGATCGTTTTTAATGCGTATGGCAGATTTCTCCAGGTCAGGAAACGCAGCTTCAGTGTCATGTAGACACCCGTACCGACCAGAAGACACAGCATGACAGGCCCCCATACGAAGCTGTCAAGCTCACCGACAAGTTGATTGATTTGCACCATATCCATTGTAAAATCCCCCTTGTTCCCGTAACTGTTCTTATTGTGATAAGAAACAAAAAATCGCCGCACTCAGTCTTATGTTCGAAGAAGACTGAAGCTGGCGATTTCATGGTTCATGAAAACAAGGGAGTTACCCAAGTGCCAGCCCTGTCCTTTTGCCTGAGAGATTCAGGATTTCTACGGGTGAAATCCTTTAACACCTTCGGCCCTCGCATCTTTTCAGCGAGCTTCTCCAGAGTCGTGTCCGTACACAGTTTCGTGTTCTTACTGAACGCCTGATAGTGTTACTCCTTCGGCAGAAGATCATAAAGACCTTCATTTTTCAGTGTACATCATCCACCTATATGGTATGCGGCAACATACATTTTTCGCTTGGACCTTCCAGATTTCTGAATTCCGAAGTCTCAAGTGATTTACCTAGATTATACACGATGAAAATCAAAATGCAACATACGAATTTTGCTCATTTCCTGCATTGTAAACCTTTTGCTATGCTAAAGTTTCTTTCTAGTGCTTTTGACGAATATTTTCTGCATACTTACGATACAGATATGATTTATATCTTTTTTGTAGCTACTTTAATTTCATCAAATTTCAATAGGAAAAGTATATCAATTTTGGTATCATGATGGGTCTTATAAATGATAAATGAATGCTCATGACAGCAAGATCAGGTGCCGGCCGCGGGATACCGGCAGCCAATTCACAGCAAATGTTAGACCGCGATTCCTATGTATCGCAAGCCTTCCCCATCAGAAAATACCCCGAAGACCACGTGAAAAGGTGCAAAGCGCCCCATTTCAGAATGACAGTGAAGCTGGCGTGCCATGTCTCATTTCTCCTATGCACAGCCCCTGCATCCCTTGACCTGCCCTCATTTCTGCCAATAAAAAATCCCCTATCCTGTTGGAATTCAGAGGAACAGGATAGAGGGAATGTCCCACTTCCTAGGGAAGTGAGGGGGGACAACGATATGGATACGGGAGATGCTTTCGCACTCCTTCGATACAGTGACCGTTGACCAAGCACCGGTCACCCGTGATCAGCGATCAGATCTTCGCATGTTCACCAGCGGTGACGCCGGCTTTCTTTTCTGCCTTTTCTTTTTCAAGGACGATCTGGAAGCGTTCTACTTCTTCCTTGATGACAGGCGAGAGGATGAGCAGGGAGATCAGGTTCGGGATCGCCATGAGAGCATTGGCGATATCGGAGAGGTTCCACACCAGATCAAGGGTCTGGGTAGCGCCTACATAAACGACCAGGGAGAAGACAATGCGGTAGATCATGTTGTATTTATGAGTACCAAAGAGGTATTCCCAAGCCTTTTCACCATGATATTCCCAGCCGAGGATGGTGGAGAAGGCGAAGAGGATGATGCCGATAGCGACGATCAGAGCGCCGATCTCACCGATATTGGTGGAGAAGGCAGCCATGGTGAGTTCTACGCCTTTCAGAGGCTTGCCGTCAGCGCCGGTCATGCCGAGGACGCCGGAGGCTGCGATGGTGATGCCGGTGATGGAGCAGACAACGATGGTATCCCAGAAGGTACCGGTCATATTGATGTAGCCCTGACGGACCGGATCATCGGTGGTAGCTGCTGCGGCGGTGATAGCGGCAGAGCCCATGCCGGCTTCATTGGAGAAGCAGCCGCGAGCGACACCGAAACGGACTGCATTCATGACAGAAGCGGTGATGCCGCCGAGGACGCCGCCGCCGACTGCCTGTGGATCGAAGGCCATCATGAAAATGAGATAGAGACCATGTGGAACGTTCTGGATATTGAGGATGATACAGAGGAGACCGGCGATGACATAGAAGAAGGCCATAGCAGGAACGACAACCGAGGAAACCTTGGAAATGGTCTTGATACCGCCGACGATGATGATGAGAGAAAGAATGGTCAGGATGACACCGCAGACTTCAGGAGACATGCCGAAGGTGGTATGTACAGCACCTGTGATGGAGTTTGCCTGGGTCATGTTGCCGATGCCGAAGGAAGCGATGACAGCGAAGAGTGCGAAGAGGAAGCCCATGACGGAGCCAAGCGTTTTATTCTTGAAGCCGTTCTTCATGGTGAACATCGGGCCGCCTTTCATTTCGCCCTTTGCATTGACTTCGCGATACTTGATGGCCAGCATACATTCAGAGAATTTCGAAGTGAGACCGAAGCAGGCGGATATCCACATCCAGACCAGAGCGCCAGGGCCGCCGGCGAACATCGCCGTCGCTACGCCGACGATATTGCCGGTACCGATGGTCGCAGCGAGTGCGGTCATCAGTGCGGAGAATGGCGATACATCGCCCGTGCCGCGTTTCTTGGTGCGGGCTTCTTTAGAAAGGACGCTGCCGATCGCATACGGCAGGTTCCGCCATGTTCTGAATTTCAATAAGCAGGTGAGGTACACGCCGGTACCGACTAGCAGGGTAAGCATGATAGGGCCCCATACGAGGCTGTCAATTTCATTGACGACTGAATTGATTGCAGCCATGTCCATAATAAATATCCCCCTTTTATCGATTTGCCCGTTTCTTTAAAAAACAAAACCGCCGAGCCTAGGTAAGAGATCTACGGGCTGGCGGTCAAAAAATGTATGCATCCACGCATAAGGGTGTTGCCCCATTGCCAGCCCTGTCCTTTTGCCTGAGAGATTCGGGATCCACGGGTGAGATCCCTTTACACCTTCGGCGCCCGCATCCTTTCCGCGGGACTCTCCAGAGTCGTGTCCGTACACAGTTTCGTATTCTAATGAACGCCTGATAGTGTTACTCCTTCGGCAGGCTGGAAGTTTATTACTTCTTTCGGGTCCTGATCTCTTATAAGAAGAAATCTTCGCCCGGGGTCGCCTTTTTTCAGTGTACTTCATCCACGCACTATGAAATTTTCATGCACTTCTGGTTTTCTTTCGAGAAACAAGCTTCTGAATTCCCTCTACTGGAAAATCTGCCGGGCATGTCGGCCTATATTCAAAGGTCATGAGCCTTCGACTATACGATGTGAGTGACTGGTGACTAGGGATTAGGGGTAGCCCGTGGGGCATACCGCCCTTTGATTACGTGCAAAAGAGGTTCAGCGGGTTCTGTGGGTTCTACGGGTTCAAAGGGGTCGGTGCGGCGCATAAAAATCAGAAGCGCCGCGGAGTTTTAAAATATGCGGTATTCACGAAAGATGGGAAACCTGTGAACCTTTTGAACCTTCAGAACCTGTTTCCCCTATGAGACTTCGTAAGCAGAGAATAAGAATAGTCTCTTTCAAACTTGTGGTGGCGGCTTCTCCGCTTTTTTAGAAAAGGCATCCCCCGTATCGTCATTTCGAGCGCAGCCGAGAAATCTTTCTTGCAGACCGTCAAACGTCGCTTGCTTGAAAACCTTAAAGCGATGTATCGAGTCATCGTTTCCATAGAGGCTTATAAGAGCTGATTCCATTCTGCAATGGAGATCTCTCGACTTCGCTCGGGATGACAGCCCGGGGAAACCGCCAGTCCCCTTTCTAATCCCTAATACCTTTTCTCTAAAACCTGCGGCGCTTCCATCTTTTTCACGCCGCTACCACCATTTCTCATTTCTAATTTCTCATTTCTAACTAAAATACAAAAGCCCGCAGGAGATCAGATCTCCTTAGCGGGCTTCCTTGCTCAAGATATGCCTTTCACCATTTATAAAGAGGTAGGGCCTCCGCGGCGGGGAAGACTTTCTGGGGATCTTCCCCGCCGCCCGGCAGACTCCTTGGATCAGTTTAGGAGGGCTTATCCGAAGGAGTGCCCTTTGCCGGATGGGGTGTCATATTATGCCGCCGGGAAGGAAAATGGGAAAACCTTCAGGGAGGAAATAATATGTTATATCAGGACCTGATGCTAGTCCTCGAGACTTTCTTGAGCCTTGGACATGGTGACCTTGCTGGGATCTAAATCTTCGTATTCTTCGTATTCTTTACCAGTTTTGAGATGGTCGAAATATTTAGCTGTCTCTCTTACGACGACGCCGGAGAGAGCCAGAAGGGCGATCAGGTTTGGAATAGCCATGAGACCATTGACGATATCCGCCAGGACCCAGATGGCTTCAAGCTTCAGGAATGCGCCGCTTGCGACGAGGATGATGAAGATGATGCGATAGGGAAGGACGCCCTTCGTGCCGCAGAGATAGATCATGCAGCGTTCCCCATAATAGTTCCATCCGAGGATGGTGGTGAAAGCGAAGAGGATCAGCCCGATCATCAGCATATAGCCGCCGAATACGGGGAATGCATCTTTGAAAGCTGCATTCGTGAGTGCTGCACCGTTGAGACCATTCATCCATTCGCCGGAAACGACGATGGAAAGACCGGTCAGTGTGCAGATGATGATGGTATCGATGAAGGTACCGGTCATAGAGATCAGACCCTGTTCTGCAGGCCATTTGGTCTTAGCGGCAGCAGCTACGATAGGAGCAGAGCCGAGGCCGGATTCATTGGAGAATACGCCTCTGGCGATACCATTTCTCATCGCGAGCATCACTGTCGCACCCAGGAAACCGCCGGCTGCTGCACTTCCGGAGAAGGCACTGTACACGATGGTCTGAATGGCTGCAGGCACCTTGTCTGCGAAATACACAAGTACACCGATCGTAGTAATAAAGTAAATCACTGCCATAGCCGGAACGATCTTCGCAGCGGCCGATGCGATAGACTGCAGCCCGCCCAAGGTGATGGCTGCGACCAGCAGGGTCAGGATGAGAGCGGTCCACATAGGATCGAGACCGATCGTCATTTTGGTGATATCGACGATGGAATTCACCTGAGCGAAAGTACCGATACCGAAGTAAGCGACCAATATGCCAAAGATGGCAAAGAGCGATCCCAGCCATTTGAACTTGGGACCCATACCATTCTTGATGTAGAACATCGGGCCGCCGGCGATCTCACCTTTGGAGTCCACTTCACGATATTTCACCGCCAGAAGACCTTCGGCATACTTGGTGGCCATTCCGAAGAATGCGGCCATCCACATCCAGAAAATAGCGCCCGGGCCGCCGGCAGCGATCGCTGTCGCGACACCTACGATATTCCCTGTGCCTACCGTAGCAGAAAGTGCTGTGCAGAGAGCTTTGAAGGAGTCGATATCCCCGTTTCCCTGATTCTGTGCTTTGAAAATCAGTCCCAGTGCCTTCGGCAGCTGGAAGATCTGCAGGAACTTCAGACGAAGCGTCAGGAGGATACCCGTCCCTACCAGCAGTACCAAGAGCGGCGGTCCCCATACAAAACTATCGATCGCATTCAGCAATTCAAGATTCAAATCCATTTCTTTGTCTCCCTCCAGGAAAGTAAGATAAATAAAAAAGCCGGCTTTTCCAATAAAAAATAACTCTGGAAGCCGGCATTGTCTACCTTAACGATCACAGGAAGTGTGACGTTTTTTCTCTGTCCTTTTGCCTGAGAGATTGGGATCTTGCGACCCTTACACCTTCGGCGCTCTTATTATGAGACTCTCCAGAGTGTGTCCACATGCGGTACTACCTCTTTCGAGATACCTGAGAGTGTTACTCCTTCGGTAAGCCTTACGGCTTTCTCCCACATGTTTCATCCACCAATATGAATTTGATGTTTGCATTATAAGGCCCTTGCTTTCATTTTGCAAGAGGAAATTTTCGTTTTTATTATTTTTTTATAATTGACTATAAGTACATTTTTTAAGTCCCGGGAAATACCGATGCCATCATCGCCCTCCCCAAAACTACCTTTCCTTGTGATTTCTTTCCTTCTCCTCATACATGCGCCGATCGGCCAAGATGCGGATATATGTTGTGTCGCCAGACTCCTTCGGATACGCGGCAAAGCCTATGCTGCATCCCACGTGCAGTGTGTGATCATCGATCCGGAAGGGCTTCTCCAGCATCTCCTTCAGCCGTTTCTTGATCTCTCCTATCATATGCTCATCGAAATCCATGCTGAAGAGGATCGTGAATTCATCGCCGCCGATGCGGAATACATAGTCATTTTTACGAATGCACAGCAAGAGGCGCTTCGCCGTTTCCTGCAAGAGCTTATCCCCCATCGTATGCCCGTAGGTATCATTGATGGGCTTGAACTGATCCAAATCCAGATACACCAGCACGAAAGGCAGCTTCTTTTTCTCTTTGCTCTCGAGCATCATCGTGAAATAGCGCTCATTGAAAAGTCCGGTCAGCCCATCGGTATTCGCTAAGATTTCCAGATCATGCTTCTCCCCGATATTCTGACTGATGCACATCACTTTTTCCAGCATGCCCTTTTTGTCCCAAGAGATCGGCACCACCGTCATAAGCCGGAAGCCCTGTTTCTGGCGGCCACAGTACTCAAAGCGCATGAGATCATCCTTCTCTCTCAAAACGCTGACGAGATATTCTTTGGACAACAGCTGGCTGAGCTTCATATGCTCCGCGTCCCCCATCGCGACATAGTTCCGGGAAACTTCTTCCAAGAGCTTTGAAAAAGAACCCGTCTCCGGATACAGAGATCTCTTCAGCAGATTCTCCCCGTAATGATACCGGTCCGTCTTCAGATCGGCCACGACGAAGCGATCCGCCACGCGCCCCATCACGCCAAAGAGCTCTCGCATCATCTCTTTCTGGCTGGTGAGTATCTTCTTCTCCTGCTCTTTCTCATGCAGTTTATGTCTGGCCTCCTTGATGGTCACACCGATC
>OHZK01001003.1_pt1 | contig 11782 bp, 11 predicted proteins | sample 1580401 | NCBI WGS metagenome assembly OHZK01 (sample SAMEA3882530, study PRJEB24775) | human gut metagenome | biome: human-associated habitat; feature: intestine environment; material: feces | place: Netherlands | collected 2009/2010
CTTCATCGGTCTTGCCCACAAACAACCCACCCTCGTCGGACATACCGTCCGCGCCGAAGCCACCGTCACCGTCGTCAAAGGGAAGAAGATCACCCTCCACTGCCTCGCCTATGACGAAGCCGGAGAGATCGGCGAGGCCGAACATATCCGCTTCGTCGTGGAAGCAAAGCCTTTTATGGAAAAAGCAGGAACGCGGTAGATCGTCAGCGGTCCGCAGTTCGACTTCAGACTTTAGACTTCTGACCTCTGACTTCTGACCTCTGGCATCTCCCAGTCTCCCAGTCACCAGTCACCCCCAAAAAGGAGCCTCCACATCCATGACCCACTCTCCCCTCACCATCCGCACCGCGACGCCCGATGACGCAGCGGCGCTGCTTGCGATCTATGCCCCCTACGTCACAAAGACCGCCATCACCTTTGAATACGAAGTCCCCAGCGAAGAAGAATTCCGACGCCGGATCCAGACCACCCTTGAAGCCTATCCCTACCTCGTCGCAGAGCGGGGAGGAAAGATCATAGGCTACGTCTACGCCAGCGCCTTCCATACCCGCCCCGCCTATGACTGGAATGTCGAGACATCCATCTACATCGCTGAGGAGGCCCGTCACACCGGCGCAGGACGTAAGCTCTACGAAGCCCTCGAGACCTATCTTCGCGCACAGGGCATCGTCACACTCTACGCCTGCATCACCTATCCTGCCACGCCCGATCCCTATGTGGATACAAACAGCGTCGATTTCCACAGCCATATGGGCTACGACCTTGTCGCCAACTTCAAAAGGAGCGGATATAAATTCGACCGCTGGTACGACGTCGTATGGATGGAGAAAGAAATCGGGGCACACCGGACACCCATGGCCCCCGTAAAGCGCTTCGCGGAAATTTTGGATCAGGGACTGGTGACTGGTAGCTAGGGACTGGTGACTAGTGACTAGTGACTAGTGACTGGTAGCTTGTAGCTAGGGATTAGGGATTAGGGATTAGGGATTAGAAGCAAGCGGTGATTGAAGCAGCGCAGTTAGCACGCTGACCGTTCTGCAAAGAAGATCGAGGGATCCACTTAAGATAACGATATCGTGAAGCACTATCAAAATTCTGCGGCGCTTCTGATTCTTATGCGCCGCACCACCATTTCGCATTTCTCATTTCTAATTTCTCATTCAATCGAAGCTTTCAAACGTAATCAAAGCGCCCTGCCCCACCGGCTAACCCTAAAAAACCAGACCTCACCTATGTGAGATCTGGTTTTTTACATGCTCTATGACTTCAACACGCCCGTCCCGTCAAAAGCAGGAATGAAGGCCGCTTCCGCGCTCTCCTTCTGCTGCACATAGCCATCGATGATGCCGAGCTCCTCCATATAGGACTCGCACGCCTCGTATTCTTCATCCGTGATCCTGCGATCGATCTCCGGAAATTCCGCCGCGCGGCCGCAGGGCGTGTACTGACGCATGAGGCTGAAAAGAACGTCTCCCGGCTCGAACGTCTCCGCCACATACTCGAGGATCCGTTTCGTGTCCTCCACCTGGCCGGGAAGGATCAGATGGCGGATGAGGACGCCCCTCTGCAAGATGCCATCCGCCCCGATCACATAGGGTCCTGTCTCTTTGAACATCTGCTCGATGGCTGCACTCGCCCTTTCGAAGTAGTCCGGTGCATCACTGTATTTCCCGGAGATCTCCGCATCATAATACTTGAGATCCGGCAGCCAGCACTGCACCTTCTTGCGCAGGAAGGCCACGGTATGCACGCTCTCATAGCCGCCGCAGTTATAAACGACCGGCACCGGCAGCGGCTCGCGAAGGCTCTGGAAGATCGCATGGGTATAATGCGTCGGCGTCACAAGATCGATATTGTGCGCCCCTTGGGCAATGAGCTCGAAGTAGATCTCCCGCAGCCGCTCGACGGAGACCTCGATGCCCTTTCTTCTTTCGGAGATCTCATAGTTCTGACAGTACACGCAGGACAGATTGCACCCGGCGAAAAAGACCGTCCCCGCCCCGCGCGTCCCTGCGATGCACGGCTCCTCCCAGTGATGAAGAGCCGCGCGGGAGATCACCGGCAGCATCCCGCTCTGGCAATAGCCAAGCTGACCCTCGCCCGTGATGCTCTCCCTGCGCACCACCTTGCACGCGCGCGGACACAGATTGCATACGCTCATTTCGATTGACCTTCTTTCATTTGATTGATTATGTCTATTGTAGCATATGGGGTAAGGGTTAGCCCACGGGGCGTGCGGTTCCTTGATCGGAGAGGAAAGCTTTGCTCAAATGAGGAATTAGGAATTAGGAATGAATGCGGCGGTTTCGCCGCGAGTATGAATAGCCTTCCCCTCGAGGGGAAGGTGCCCCGAAGGGGCGGATAGGGCACAGGCGGTATGAAAGAGAGTGGGAAGGAGCGTCTCAAGTCGACGATTTACGAAAGCACCCTATCCACCGCTGACGCGGTCCCCCTTCCCCGATGGGGAAGGCAAATTAGTAGCGGCTACGCCGCAAATATTTATGGGGCGATGCCCGAAAGTCTCTCGATATCAGGTTTCCCGTTTTGGACTTTCCAAACATTGCCCACCTGACCGCGAATAACAAAGATTTCTCGACTTCGCTCGAAATGACGGTGCGAGAGAGCCACTAGTATTGCGTTTTCTAAATAACTGGCATTTAAGTCAACTTCTGAATCAAGTGAGGAGTTAGGAGTGAGGAGTTAGGAGTGAAGGTACGGCGCATAAAATTAGGAAGCGCCGCGGAGTTTTATATAAACAATGAACAAACTGTTTTATATAATGTGGAGGATTGAGGCGCTATATGAATTGTGTGCCCCTTCCAGCACATCTCACCAAGTCCAGAAGTTAACAAATCGCTATACTAGTCATCAGTCACTTGAGGCTCCTAATCCCTAGCTACTAGTCACCAGTCACCAGTCAGCCCATTTCTCTATTGCCACTGATTTCCAAACATCATATAATAGGTACGAATTTCCATAATGGATTTAAGGAAACGCTGATTCAATCGCAGAATCAGATTTCATATGGCTTTTTATACATAGCGTCGTCGACATTCTCCTTAAATAGCTCGCTATTCGCGCCCTCTGTCTCCTCGCTCTGTATAAAAATCCAAGAATGAAATCTGATAACGATTTAATCAGTGTTTCCTTAAAAATGGCTTATCTGAAACAGGAGAACTGAGTCGAAGGATCTAAGCGCCGCGGAGATTTGAAACTAGCGGTTTTCTCGTATCGCAAACCCAATCCCTAATCCCTAGCCACTCATCCCTGATCTCTTGAAGCGCAAGCTCATTTATGCTAAAATATCCAAATGCGTGGCGAAAATCATTGCAATCGAAAGAAAGCTGTGATACAATGCTACTGTTAGTCTGGACAGTCCTCTGCCAAATGCGATCGGCATGAATGTCCTGTGTGATAGGAGGAAAAGATCGTGAACATTATCGAAACACTGGAAAAAGAACAGCTCAGAAACGACATTCCTGAATTCCGTCCGGGGGACACCGTCAGAGTTCATGTAAAGGTCGTAGAAGGCAAGAACGAACGTATTCAGATGTATGAAGGCGTCGTTATTGCAAGAAAGAACGCAGGTCTGCGTGAAACCTTCACCGTTCGTCGTATTTCCTACGGCGTCGGCGTAGAAAGAACCTTCCTCGTTCATTCTCCACGTCTGGAAAAGATCGAAGTAAGACGCCGCGGCATCGTTCGTCGTGCAAAGCTCTTCTATCTGCGCGGACTCTCCGGCAAGGCTGCTCGTATCAAAGAAAGAAAATAAGTTCAGCAAAAAAGCTGCAGCCAGGGCTGCAGCTTTTTTAGTGGGTCCAAAGGGCGGATGCATGGCGGCTGATTCAAACAAAAACTCATAGATCTTTTCATTTATAGTATTTCGCAATCGTTTATGAATGTGTTAGAATAAGGAATAGTGCAGAAGAGGGTTTTCTCACGAAAGGAAACAGCTATGAGAATACGAACGATCACTGCCGCGCTCCTTGTGACGCTGGGAATGTGCCAGATAGCAGGAGCGAATGATATCCGTCATGTCTTCGTGGTCGATGACATGACGATCGAGCTGGAAATGAAGGAGCCTTTGACAGAGGACGAGACAGCGCCCAAAAATTTCACATCGGATACCTATGAGCCGCCCTTTGTACTCAATGAAGGCGTTACGGTCATCGGATTTCCGGTGCCACAGAGATCGGATGGATTTCACGACAACATTTACCGCATCACGGTGACAGGGATGGATGTGGGTCCGATCTATCAGATCTCCTACCGGGGCCACAAGCCGAAGACCTTCAAGGTGTACCCGGCCAAAGAACAGACCGACCGGTATCGGGATCGGTATGGAAGTTACTTCTGACAGAGAGAAGCCGGAGTGGTGCTTCTATGGGAGGCACCACACTGTTATTTCCGATCTTCCATTCTGATCTCCGCTTGCATATTTAACGAAGAATTACATACAAAGGAATACTAAACCTATGCATATCGTACTGGTAGAACCGGAAATTCCGGGGAATACGGGGAACATTTCCCGACTCTGCGCAGCAGAGCATCTGGTGCTGCACCTGGTGGAGCCATTGGGCTTTTCCATCGATGACAAGCACCTGAAGCGGGCGGGGCTCGACTACTGGGATCTTCTGGAGGTCCATGTCCATCCGGACTTTGACTCCGTGAAGCGCATGCTTGCGGGTCATCATTTCTACTACAATACCACCAAGGCGATCAAGACGTATTCGGATATTTCGTATACGGAAGATGATGTCCTTGTATTTGGGAAAGAGACGAAGGGTCTTCCTGAAGAGCTTCTTCTGGAACATGAAGAGGACTGCATCCGCATCCCCATGATCGAAGAAGCACGGTCTCTCAATCTGTCGAATGCTGTTGCGATCGTCGCCATGGAAGCACTCCGGCAGACGGGTTTCCACCATCTCTTGAAGAAGAGTGGACGTTTATTCAAAGGAGGAAGCAGTCATGAATACGTATGACGCAGCTTATGATCTGGCCAAAGCCATTAAGGAAAGTGATGAGATGAAGCGTCTCACCGCTGCCGCGGATAAAGTGAAGAACGATGCCGATGCCAAAAAGATGGTGAAGGAATATATTATGGCACAGATGCAGGCAGACTATGCCAAGCTTGCAGGACAGAAGGACGATGAAAAGACCTATCAGCATCTGCAGGAACTGGCGGTCCTTGTCAGCAACAACAGCAATGCCCAGGAATATCTCCAGGCATTTATTCGTTGGAATCAGGTGGCTGCGGATTTGCAGAAGATCGTCTCGGATGCAATGGCGCAGGGTATGGATGTATTGGAATTAGATAAGAAATGACAGATTGGAAAGTATTTTTCGATGGGATCCTCACAGAGAGAGACATCAAGATCAATGAACCGATGAGCCGCCATACGACCTATGGCATCGGCGGCCCTGCTGACGTTTTTGTCATGCCGCAGACAGAAGAACAGCTTATTAAGATCCTCCGGAAGGCGGATGAAGAAGGCATCGCTGTCACGGTGATCGGCGGCGGCTCGAATACGCTCGTCAGCGATAAGGGGATCCGTGGCATCACCATTTGCATGAACCGTATGAAGCAGGAAATGACCTGCGAAGGCGAATGGATCACTGCCAGCGGCGGCACAGGCACGGGCACTGTCGCTCGCTTTGCGGAAAAGAACAGCTTGAAGGGCTTCGAGTGGGCTGTCGGTATCCCCGGTACGGTCTGCGGTGCGGTTTTCATGAACGCCAATGGCTATGGCAGTCAGATGAAGAGAGTCGTAGAAGAGGTCTATGCCATCACCAGAGACGGCAAAGAAAAAAAGACCTACGGCTGGGATGACCTGCACTATGGCGACAGCGACAGCGTATTCATGCACAATGGGGATATCATCGTCGGCGTAAAGCTGCATCTTTCTCCCGGCAATCCGGAAGAGATCAAGAGAGAAATGACAGAACACCAGATCTCTCGCCGCACCAAGCAGCCGCTCGAAAAGAGAAGTGCCGGCACCATGTACCTCCGTCCGCCGGGATACCATGTCGGACCGATGATCAAAGACTGCGGTCTCATCGGCTTCTCTATCGGTGATGCACAGGTCTCCACCAAGCATCCGGACTTTGTCGTAAACAATGGACATGCTTCCTGCCAGGAGATCCTGGATGTGCTGCATGAAGTTCAGAAGCGCATCATGGAGAAATATCATGTCCACGTCCCGCTCGATGTGCGTATCATCGGTGAAGGTGTACAGCAGGAAAGATAATAGGAGAATCGGAGAAGAGCTGCCTTGATGGGCGGCTCTTTTTGGCGTGTGTCTTTTTTTGCAGCACTGCCAAACGGGGACAGGAAATAGCGGCAGAGAGCCTGCCAGGCATATGCCTTTGGGTCGCCTTTCCTTCATAATAAATTTCTCATTTTCCCCCTTGCATTTCTGACTAAAGTTATGTATTATATAAAAGTAAGTTAGCACTCGAGATGAGTGAGTGCTAATAGTCCAAAGGAGGAATAGAAATGTTAAAACCATTAGCAGATCGTGTTCTTGTTAAAGTAGATACCGAAGAAACGCAGACCAAAGGCGGCATCCTGTTGCCAGATACAGCACAGAAAAAATCTCAGAAAGGCGAAGTCATTGCTATCGGCTCCGGCAAAATGCTCGATAACGGCACCCGCGTACCGTTCGAAGTCAAAGTGGGCGACAGAGTCCTCTTTGCCAAATATTCCGGCGTGGATATCGAAGAAAATGGCCAGAAATTCCTGCTTCTCTCCGAAAGAGACGTACTGGGGATCCTGTAATAAAAAGTATCTGGGGAGTAGGGATGAGCATAGGTGAATCCCCGGCCCAAGATCTTTCATCGATTGTTTTATAGCAAAAACTAGGAGTGACATACAATGGCAAAGAAAGTTCTTTATAATGAAGAAGCCCGCGCAGCTCTTTTAAGAGGTGTCGATCAGCTGGCAAATGCAGTAAAAATTACTCTGGGACCGAAAGGTCGTAACGTCGTACTCGACAAGAGATTCGGCGCTCCGAACATCGTCAATGATGGCGTCTCCATCGCTCGTGAGATCGAGCTGAAGGATCCATTTGAAAACATGGGTGCGCAGCTGGTCAAAGAAGTCGCTACCAAGACCAATGATGTAGCAGGCGACGGCACCACCACCGCTACCCTTCTTGCACAGTCCATGATCCATGAAGGCATGAGAAACGTAGCTGCTGGCGCAAACCCGATGGTCCTGAAGAAGGGCATCGAAGAAGCAGTCAAGGTCCTTGTCGAAGAGATCAAGAAAAAAGCCGTACCGGTACAGACCAAAGAAGCAATCGCACAGGTCGCTTCCATCTCCTCTGCCGATAAGACCATCGGCGGTCTCATCGCTGATGCGATGGAAAAGGTCGGCAATGACGGCGTCATCACTGTCGAAGACTCCAAGACCATGGGCACTAGCCTGAAGGTCGTAGAAGGCATGCAGTTCGACCGCGGCTACCTTTCCCCATACATGGTCACCGATCCGGACAAAATGGAATGTGTCATCGACAATCCGCTGATCCTTATCACCGACAAGAAAATCAATATGCTCCAGGATATGCTCCAGCTCCTCGAACAGGTGGCTAGAAGCGGCAAGGAACTCGTTATCATCGCTGAAGATGTCGAAGGCGAAGCACTGGCTACTCTCGTAGTGAACAGACTCCGTGGCACCCTGAAATGTGCAGCTGTCAAAGCACCAGGATTCGGCGACCGCAGAAAAGCTATGCTGCAGGATATCGCTATCCTGACTGGCGGCACCGTGATCTCTGAAGAAATGGGCCGCACCCTGAACAGCGCAACTCTGGATGATCTCGGCACCGCGCACCAGATCCGCATCACCAAAGACAACACCACCATCGTCGGCGGCGCAGGTGATAAAGACCAGATCGCAGCCAGAGTGGCTCAGATCCGTGAACAGTACAAAGAAGCGACTTCCCAGTTCGACAAAGACAAACTGCAGGAACGTCTGGCAAAGATGTCCGGCGGCATTGCTGTCATCGAAGTCGGTGCTGCTACCGAAGTAGAAATGAAGGATAAGAGACTGCGCATCGAAGATGCTCTGAATGCGACCCGCGCAGCTGTCGAAGAAGGTATCGTCGCTGGCGGCGGCACCACCCTGCTCGATATCCAGGATAAACTGGATACTATCGAAGCAGAAGGCGATGTCAAGACCGGTGTGAACCTCGTCCGTCATGCCATCGAAGCTCCGGTCCGTCAGATCGCTGACAATGCCGGCCTCGAAGGTGCTATCGTAGCTGAAAAGGTCAAAGAAGCTGGCCAGGGCATCGGCTACAATGCAGCAGAAGACAAGTACGAAGATATGCTGAAAGCCGGTATCGTCGATCCGGCAAAGGTCACCAGAAGCGCACTGCAGAATGCAGCTTCCATCGCAGCTCTGGTCCTCACCACCGAAGCTATCGTCGGTGAACTGCCGGAAGAAAAACCGGCTATGCCTCCGATGCCGCAGGGCGGTATGGGCGGAATGATGTAATTTCGCATCGCGTCTGAAAGATAAGAAATGAAAGATCCCCACCATCGAATTGACCGATGGCGGGGATCTTTTTGCGTGCGGGATGGGGCGAAAATAAGAAAGTATGGTGACTTTTCCAAAGGACAGAAGCGTGAGATACCTGCATCGTCCATAGAGATCGTTGAACCTGCTCCCGTCCTTATGCTACAATCAAAAGAAAAGTTACAGAAATGGAGAAGACTATGGAGAATCTGAAGAAAGTCATCATCAGTAAGCGCGCCGAGCTGGCGGCGAAGGGGGGACACCCGTGGATCTACGGGACGGAGATCGAGCACGCGGACGAAGGCATCGAAGCCGGCGATATTGTGCGTGTGGAGTCGAAGAAGGGGAAATTCGTGGGAAGCGGTTTCTACAATCCGCACTCGAAGATCACCGTCCGCATTTTTTCGACGAATGCGAATGATACCTTCAACGCAGCCTTCTGGAAGCGCCGCGCAGCGTATGCGGTGGATTACCGCCTGCAGGTGATGCGGAAGGAAGACTATGACTGCTGCCGCCTGGTTTTCGGGGAAGCGGACCAGCTGCCGGGACTTACGGTGGATCGCTTCGGCGATGTGCTTTCCGTGCAGGTGCTCTCGCTCGGGATGGAGCGGCACAAGAAGGAATTTTTAGATGGGCTGATTGAAGTCCTTCGGGATCGTGATCTTCCTGTTTCCTGCGTCTATGAAAGAAATGATGTCAAGATCCGTGAGCTGGAGGGGATGCAGCAGTACAAGGGCTTCTATCGCTCCCCGCTGCTGGATCCGGCGGCAGAGAAGACACGGGTGGATATCGTGGAGAATGGCATCCGCTATACGGTCGATGTAGAGAACGGGCAGAAGACGGGCTTCTTCCTCGACCAGAAATTCAATCGCCATGCGGCGGCGCAGATCGGCAAGGGTCGCCATGTCCTCGACTGCTTCACGCACACGGGCGCTTTCGCACTGAATATCGCCAAGGGCGGTGCGGCGAGCGTGACGGCGCTCGATATTTCCAAAGAAGCCGTCGAAATGACGGCGCACAATGCGAAGCAGAATGGCCTTGCCGTCGAAGCCGTCGAGGCGGATGTCTTCGATTTTCTGACCGAGCTCGACAAGAAAAAGGATCACAGCTATGACTATATCGTTCTCGATCCGCCTGCCTTCACCAAGTCAGGAAAGACAGTCCATGAAGCCTTCCGCGGCTACAAGGAGATCAACTACCGTGCGATGAAGATCCTGCCGCGCGGCGGATATCTGGCGACCTGCTCCTGCTCACATTTCATGGGTGAGGAGCTCTTCGTGAAGATGGTGAAGGAAGCAGCGCGCGATGCCGGCGTCACGCTCCGGCAGATCGAGTTCCGCCAGCAGGCCCCGGATCATCCGATCCTTATGACCGTGCCGGAGACCTATTATTTGAAATTCTTCCTCTTCCAGATCGTATAAAGGAAACGCTCAGCCGAATCGGCTGAGCGTTTTTGATTGGATGGGTTCAGGGTTAGCTCATTGGGCGTGCCGCCCTTTGATTACATGCGAAAGAGGTTCGGCAGGTTCAACAGGTTCAGAGGGTTCAACGGGGGTGGTGCGGCGCATAAAAATAGAGAAGCGCCGCGGAGTATAGATGGTGGCGATACCCGAAGGTGTCATTTCAGTCACAAGTCACTAGTCACTAGTCACTCCTAATCCCCAATCCCTAGCTACTAGTCCCCAGTCACAAGTCACTAGTCACCCGTCCATCCTTTCTTTCAGATAGTCGGTAAAATTCAGGATGCGTGTCGCTGTCCAAAGGCCGTTTACGTCTTTTTCCAGCTGTACCTGCCAGGTGAAGTCGCGGGCAAGGTCCTTGTCGTGGAGCTTCACATAGGCGATGGCTTTGCCGTCCGCTTCTTCGATCTTGAAGATGTCGGTGAGAGAGAGGGCGGAAGAGCCGGCGTAGGCAGTGAGGGTCTTGACAGGCTTGTCCAGAAGGGACTTGGAGGCCGGGGCGCCATCCTTGAATCGGATCTCTGTCTGTCGGATGAGTTCCTTCACGACTTCTTTCTTGATGCTTTTCACGAGGGAGGCAGCGATGGCGTGTTCGGGGAGGCCGTCGGCCTTGAGCTCGGTGAACATGTCGTCCAAGGCATAGCTGTAGACTTTGGCGACATCGACGCGTTTGCAGAAGAGATCCCAGTCCTTTTTCTGCACGGCCTGCTGGATCTCTCCCGCCGCAAAGGCGGGCGTATTCTGCCAGTACAGGAAATACCAGCCGCCGGCAGCAACGAGAAGGAGCAGAAGGACGAGGAGGAGCTTTTTCAGGAGAGACATGAGAGAATCCTTTCATAAAAAACAGGGCAACGGATGCAATGGGGAAAGTGCAGCGCATCGTATGGAAGCGCCGCAGCGTATAGGGAATCCCAGGCGTCCCGCTTTTTCGAAAAACAGTTTTTCCTAATCACTAGCCACTAATCCTGGCTACTCACCCGTATCGAAGAGGGCTTTCTGCTGGGTGAACTCGAGCATGCCGTAGATGCCGCCTTCGCGGCCAAGGCCGCTTTCCTTGTAGCCGCCGAAGGGAGCCGCTGTATCACGCGGGCTGGCATTGATGTAGACATTGCCGGCCTTGATGCGATGGGCGAGGGCGATGGCTTCTTCTTTCGGCCCATAGACACCCGCATTCAGACCGTATCGGGTGTCATTGGCGATCCTGACCGCATCGTCAGTGTCTTTGTAGGTGATGACACAGAGGACAGGCCCGAAGATCTCATCCTGCGCGATGGTCATATCATTCGTGACATTCGTGAAGATCGTGGGATGGATGTAGTAGCCGTGATCAGGGCTTTCCGGCAGGCCGCCCGTGAGGAGGCTGGCCCCTTCGGAAAGGCCTTTCTGGATATATTCGCTGATCTTCCGGTACTGCGCCATGGAGGACACCGGCCCGAGCTTCACATCGTGGTCTGTCGGGTCGCCGACCGTATATTCTTTGGCGATGGCGGAAAGCTCTTTTTCGATGAGGGCTTTCTCGCTTTCCGGGATGAGCAGGCGGGAGAAGGCGGTGCAGGTCTGGCCGGAGTTCAGAAAGATGCTGTTGAAACAAAGGCGGATCGGTGTGCTGTAGTCATGGTCCTTGGATGGAAGGATCACGTAGGGCGATTTCCCGCCAAGCTCAAGGCTGATATGCTTCACGCTTTCCAGCGCTCGCTTGCCGACGGTGACGCCGCCTGAGGTGGATCCGGTGAAGGAGATCATGGAGACGAGCGGATGGGAAGAGAGCGCATCGCCCACTTCGCCGCCGCGGCCGGTCACGAGG
>OHZK01001004.1_pt1 | contig 11782 bp, 10 predicted proteins | sample 1580401 | NCBI WGS metagenome assembly OHZK01 (sample SAMEA3882530, study PRJEB24775) | human gut metagenome | biome: human-associated habitat; feature: intestine environment; material: feces | place: Netherlands | collected 2009/2010
TGGTGGGATACCTGGTTTCCGGCGAACCGACCTATATCACCAGCCGTCATGATGCAAGACGTCTGATCTCCGGCATCGAAAGAGATGAACTGGTGGAAGAACTGGTTCGTTTCTATGTCAAGCACAAAGGACTTTGATATGCGGATCATGAGTCTTGATGTAGGATCCCAGACCATCGGCGTCGCGGTGAGTGATCTTTTCGGCTGGACGGCGCAGGGGCTGGAAACCATCCGTCATACGACGAGGGAAAAAGATTTTGAACGGCTTCGTCAGCTGACGGATGAATACAAGGTCGAAGAATTCGTCCTTGGCATGCCGCTTAATATGAATGGTACGAAAGGCATGCGTGCTGAGCGGACAGAGGAATTCGCTGCTGAGCTTGCGGCTGCGTTCCCCGATATTCCTTATCACTTCTGGGATGAACGTCTGACGACGGTGATGGCGCAGAAACAGCTCATCGCCGCAGATGTCAGCCGCAAGAAGCGTAAAAAAGTCATCGATAAAATGGCCGCCGTGGTGATTCTGGAGGGCTATCTCCAGCACCTGGCTTTTAAAAACAGAGGATAAGCCCATGGCAGAGAAAAAAGAAGAAGCGATCATTATCACCATTACCGGTCCGGATGGTGATGAAAGAGATTATGCACAGGACGTGGTCATTCCTTTTCAGGGAAAAGAATTCGCTGTCCTAGTCTCCATTCCGACATCAGAAGATGATGAAGAAGAGCCGGATATCATTCTGGCACGTATCGATACCGATGAAAATGGAGAAGCAGAATACGTCCCTCCGACGGATGATGAATATGATGCAGTCGCAGATATCTATGATGCGATGTGAGAAACACTACAAAAGAGCAGCTGATGTGACAGCTGCTCTTTTTATTAAGATGTGCTAAGGAAACTTTGATGTCGCATTTTCTAAACCTTGAACCCTTCCCCGGCATGCGATATAATGGAATCAGGAAAGCCTATATCTTCATAATTCTCTCATTTAATAATAAGGAGGATTCAAATGGCAAAGGTATATACAAGAACGGGTGACAAGGGCAAGACCTCTCTCTACACAGGAGAACGCGTATCGAAAGGCTGTCAGCGTGTAGAAACCTATGGCACCATTGATGAAGTGGATTCTGTGCTGGGCGAGGCGCGTGCTTTTGCGACCCATGATAATGTCAAGGAAACGATCTATGCGCTGCAGAAAGAACTGTGGCTTTTGATGGCGGATGTAGCGAGCGTCGGCAAAGAAGCAAACATTACGCCGGATCATGTGACGAAGCTGGAACAGATCATCGATACCTATACGGATGAGCTGGCACCACTTGATCATTTCCTGGTGCCGGGGGATACCCAGAGTGCCAGCTTCCTTGATGTAGCACGTACTGTTGTTCGCCGTGCAGAACGTGACATGTGGCGTCTCTCCGAAGAGGAAGAGGTGCATGAAGTGGATATCCGCTACCTGAATCGTCTGTCTGACCTTTGCTTCACTCTTGCCCGTTACGAAGCTGAAGTCAAATAAGAGATAAGTGACCGGAATGGTGGAACCGCCAAGCGATATTTTCTCGTTTGGCGGTTTTTGCATGTGGGTGGACAGGGGATTGGGGATCAGGATGGTTCTTCGCTTTCAGGCTTATCATTGAAACTATCCGGCTGTTAGTATACAATAAGACGAGTTTATTCATAGGGAGAGCGCCGAGGTGAAGTGCTCTCAGCAGAAATGCTGCGCCCATCGCAAAGCCACTTTCCCGGGGGGAAAAGTGAGTACGTACGAGACGTCCGATCCCTGATCCATAATTCCTAGTCATCAGTCACTAGTTGCCATTCGTTTTCAAAGGAGAAATATCATGGAACTTTTAGCACCAGCCGGATCTCCGGCGCATCTTATCGCTGCGCTCGATGCAGGAGCAGATGCTGTGTATCTTGGTGGGAAACGCTTCAGCGCGCGAAAATTTGCGGGCAATTTCTCTGATGAGGAGATGAAAGAGGCCGTCCGTATGGCGCATGGAAAAGGCGCCTCGGTGTATGTGACACTGAATACATTAATCGGCGATATAGAGAATAAGGCTCTCGCAGAGTATCTTCAGTTTTTAGGGACGATCCCGATTGACGGACTACTGGTGCAGGATTTCGGTGTCGTTTCCATGGTGCGAAAGATCGCTCCGCACATTCCGCTCCATGCCAGCACACAGATGACGGTGTCAAATCTGGATGGCGTTCGTTTTCTGGGGGATCATGGATTCCAGCGTGTGGTGCTTTCGCGCGAGCTTTCTCTGGCGGAAATCAAGGAAATCACCGACCAAACGAATGTGGAGATCGAAGTTTTTGTTCATGGGGCACTCTGTGTGTGTTACTCGGGGCAGTGTCTCATGAGCAGTTTCATCGGCGGGCGCAGTGGAAATCGTGGCTCCTGCGCGCAGCCCTGCCGCATGCCTTATGAGCTGGTGGATGATGCGGGCCGTCCTCTTGCGCAGGAGAAGGGAAAGTACATCCTAAGCCTCAAGGATATGATGGGGCTTCCTCGGATCCCCGACCTCCTGGCTGCCCATGTGTCCTCTCTCAAGGTGGAAGGCCGCATGAAGAGTGCAGAGTACGTCTATAATACCGTATCAGCGTATAGAAAAGCAATCGATGCAGCGAAGCAGCATCTTCTGATCGATACTGAGTCGTTGAAGCTCGATCTGGAAGAGGAATTTAACCGCGGCTATACGACGGCATATCCGGATGATACCGCAGGACCGTCTATGATCACGGAGTACGCGCCAGGAAATCACGGTGTCGAGGCAGGACGTGTGGAAAGCATCGGGCGCGCCGCCTTTGTTTTTAAATCAGAGGCAGATAGGCGTCTTGTGGATGTGACGGGTATTTCCTATGAGACAGAAGAAAGGACGATCGCCTTTATTCCTGTAGAACGGCTGTCTTCTCTGAAAAAGGGGAAATATCGCGCTCTTTTCGAAGAACGCCCTCTCGCGCATGCACATGTCTACTGGAATGTGAAAATACCGAAGAAGTCACTTGCGATGAAGGATCTGCGGGGAAAGATACCGCTCTATCTCTCCTTGTCAGCGACTCCCGGGGAGGCACTGTCTTTGACTGCTGCCGATGATAAGGGGCATGCGGTGACGGTTATGTCCGATGTCCTCATGGAAAAAGCAAAAGCGCACGTGACGAGTGTGGAAGAGATAGAGAAGCAGATGAGCCGTCTTGGCAATACATGGTTCACACTTGCAGACATGTCGGCATCCAATGAGGGATGCATGGTGCCGAAAAGCATTCTGAACCATCTGCGGCAGGAGGCGGTAGAGTCCCTTTTGGCAAAGCGAAGAGAGGCACATGAGGCAGGCATCCCGCACCCACTTCCTGCCTCGATGACGCCTGCTTTTTCGAAAGTCCCTTCTGGGGAGGGCGCACATGTGACAGTCCGGACGACGCTTCTTTCTCATGTGAAAGAGGCGCTGGCAGCCGGTGTACGTCAGGTGATTTTTGGCGGCGAATCCTTCTCGCATAGGCCGATTCCATGGAAAGACTATGAGGAGGCGGTGCGTCTTTGTCACGAGGCGGAGGCAGAGATCCTCTTCCCCACACCGCGCGTGGTACGAGAAAAATATCAGGCCAGAGCGCAGGCGCAGCTGCGAAAGCTTTTGACGCTCCTTCCCGATGGCGTGGTGCTGGAATATGCCGGAGCCATCGAATGGGTAAAGGGGGAGGAAAGCCTCGCTGTCTGGGCGGGACCGTCCATGAATATTTTCAATAGAGAAGCTGAAAAAGAAATCGAAAATCTTGGCTTTTCAGGCTGCTTCCTTTCACAGGAGCTGACGATACCGCAGATCCGTCATATTGCGAAAGGATCGGATATACCGCTCGGGGCCTATGTGTATGGACGGACGGAGATGATGATTTCCGAGTACTGCGCGATCAATGCGGTGATGGGAGATAAGGATAAAAAGCACTGCCCTATGTATTGCATGCGGGGGCACTTCGCCCTGAAGGATGGGGAAGGTCGCCGTTTCCCTATCCATACCGATGAATGGTGCCATATGCATATCGCCAACTGCCATGTCCTTGATATGCGTCCGTACTTTGATGAATTGAAAAAAGCAGGCCTTTCTGCACTGACACTGGACGTTCGCGGGAATGAAGGCAGCATCCTCTCGCTTTGTAAGGATGCCTGTGATATACTATGCGGCCGGAAAGAGGCCCCCGGAGCAGGCAGGGGAGACGATGTCACCCGTGGTCACTTCTTTAGAGGAGTTTTATAAATGAAACAAGATGTACTGGAAACACTGGAGTTCGACAAGATCCGAGAAAAGCTCGCAGAGCTCGCCCCCTCGCAGCTTTCCAAAGCTATGGCACGGACGCTCATGCCGTCCGTAGAGCCGGAGATCATAGAGAAAAAGCTCACGGAAACAGAAGAAGCATCGATTCTTCTGGAGCGCGAGATCACGACCCCTTTGGGGGAGACGCATGACATCACCGAGACACTGGAAAAAGCTGGGAAAGACATGATCCTGATGGCGAAGGAATTCATTGATCTTGCCGCAACGCTCGAAACGTATAAGAAGATGCATCACTATTTTGAAGGCGAGCGTCATCTGGTCTATCCCGCGCTCGAAGAGCTTGCTTCGCTCATCATCCCGCAGGAACAGCTGATTGCAAGGATCCATCAGGTCTTTGATGAGCATGGCGAGGTCAGTGACCGCGCCTCCCCGCGTCTTTCCCGCATCCGCACGGAAAAGGAAATGATCAAGAATCGTATCCGCAAGACGATCCAGCAGATCATCCAGGATAAGGATCAGTCCTCCTATTTTCAGGACGCCATCGTGACGCAGAGAAATGGTCGCTATGTCGTACCGGTCAAGGAAGAATACCGGTATAAATTTGAAGGGATCGTGCATGACAGATCATCCACCGGGCAGACGCTTTTTATGGAGCCGATGGTCTCAGTGCGCCTGAATAACGACCTCGCGGAACTCACGGCTTCGGAAAAGCAGGAAGTACAGGAAATCCTCCGCGCACTTACCGAGCAGGTGAAGAAGACACGGGAAGTTACGAAGAACAACTGTCACCTTGCGACCGAGCTGGAGTTTATTTTTGCGCGTGCGAAATTGGCACTCTCTATGCAGGGAGTAAAAGCCATCCACTCCACTCATGCGCTCGACCTTCGCCGTGCTCGTCATCCACTTATTCCTGCGGATAAGGTGGTGCCGATATCTTTGACGCTGGGAATGGATTTCCAGATCCTCATCATTACAGGATCGAATGCGGGCGGCAAAACCATCGCGATCAAAACAGTGGGGCTTCTATCACTCATGAATCAGTCCGGTCTCTTTATTCCGGCGGCTGAGGGATCGATGCTTCCGATTTATAAAAATATCAATGCCATTATCGGTGACGAGCAGAGCATCCAGTACAATCTTTCGACCTTTTCTTCCTACATCACACAGCTTACGGCTTTTCTTTCTCATGTGGGGACAGAAGATCTTGTGCTTCTCGATGAACTGGGTTCAGGCACAGACCCTGTCGAAGGGGCCGCGCTTGCACAGTCCGTTACGGAGTATCTGCAGATGCAGGGAGTACCCGCTATCATTACGTCCCATTTCAGTGAAATGAAAAAACTCGCTTACGAGACGCGCGGCATCGAAAATGCATTCGTAGAGTTTGACGAAGAGACACTGACACCGACCTACCACCTTATCATCGGCGTTGCGGGGAACAGCAATGCCTTCAGCATTTGCAAGCGACTTGGTATGCCGCCCCTTGTCCTTTCGCGTGCCAGCCAGCTGAAAGAAGGCTCTCCGCTTCACAATATGGAAGAAGTCATGGCACGGCTGAACCGCCAGACGCGTGAAGTCGCGCATGAAAAAGAAGAGGTGGAAGCCCAGCTGAAGAAGGCTGAGGAACTGCGGAACGAACTGAGGACAGAGACGGATGCTTTCTATAAAAAGAAAGACCAGATCTTGGAGAAAACCAGACAAGAAGCGGAGACTATCAAAAGGGATCTTAGAAATCAGTCGGAAGCCATCATCAAAGATCTCAAGAAAAAGGCCTCGGCGATGGCGAAGGATGATCTCCAGCAGCATGTTTCCAAAGTGCGTGGTGCGATCGACGCCATGGCACTCCCCGGAAGAGAAAACCGAAGAAATCCGCTTCCCAAGGAGCAGATCAAAAAAGGCACCTATGTCTATATCGATACGCTTGACAGTGATGGTACCATCACCAAAGTGTCGGGAAATAAGATCACCATCGCCTGCGGTCTGATGCATGTCACCGTGACTCCGGAGCATTGCTTCGAGACGAAGAAACCAGTGAAGAAGGTCAGGAAGCCGGTCAGTCGTCCGTTCGCTGCCCGGGGTGCGGCGAGTGTTCGTACCGTTCATACCACGCTCAATGTCATCGGGAAAACAGTCGATGAGGCCGTCCCTGAAGTGGATCGTTTTTTGAATGAATGTTTCATGGCAGGCGTTTCGCCGGTGCAGATTATTCATGGCAAAGGGACCGGTGCACTGCGTCAGGGGATCCAGGAGTATCTTCGTACGCTGAATTTCGTAAAGGAATTCCATGAAGCTGACTATAGAAATGGGGGCGCGGGCGTGACAGAGGTCTTCTTCTGACGGTAGACTGTAAGACAAAGAGGATATGATTTTCTCTTCATGGAAGCGTCAACAAACATAAAAAAGGAGGAAGCCTACCCTTTATTTCTGATACCCTAAAAACGAGCCTCTCCGGCTCGTTTTTTACGTTAAATTTTGCACTGGGTAAAGGAACGTGATAAAATAGGTAAAATATTTTTGTCAGCACGGTTCAGCTTGGCAGACCGTGAGTGAAATGAGGAGGAGTATCGTGGGCGAGCTCAATTTACTGCAGAAGAAAATTATGAAAGACGGCGTCTTCAAAGCGGGGAATGTACTTAAGGTCGACAGCTTTCTGAACCATCAGATCGATGTCCCTTTCATTAGTGAACTGGGAAAGGAGTTCAAGAAACTTTTTGGTGACCGCCAGGTGGATAAGATCCTGACCATCGAAGCGTCCGGTATCGGCATTGCCTGTCTCACTGCAGTATATTTCGGTGTTCCGGTTCTCTTCGCCAAAAAGTCGGCAGGCAGCAATATGGATAAGGATGTCTATGCGACCGAAGTGAAGTCCTTCACACATAATAAAGTGAATCATGTCGTAGCCTCCAAGAAATATCTGAATGCCGGTGAACACATCCTCATCATGGATGATTTTCTGGCAAATGGCTGCGCTGTGCAGGGGCTGATCGACCTTGTCAAACAGGCCGGCGGCATCGTAGAAGGTGTCGGTATCTGTATCGAGAAAGGATTTCAGGGCGGCGGTGATGAGCTCCGTGCTTCCGGTATTGATGTGAAATCGTTGGCTATTATCGAAAAGATGGATGCAGAAACAGGCACTATTACTTTTAGATAATGCGCAAAGATGCAAAGCAGTGAATTTCTGTAGGGAGTCCAATAATTATTACAGTTAGGAGTGTATTGTGGAAAAAGATCCGATTTATGAACCCAATGGGAAAATCACAATCAGAAAAGCGGTTCCTTTCGGACTGCAGCATGTACTTGCAATGTTCGTGGCCAATATCGCGCCGATCCTCATCGTAGCCGGTGCTGTCAAAATGGATCCGGCGGAGTCGGCGGCACTCGTGCAGTCTGCGATGATCGTAGCCGGCATCGGCTCTCTTCTCCAGCTTTTCCCGATCTGGCGTTTTGGCAGCGGTCTGCCGATCATCATGGGGATCAGCTTCACCTTCGTTTCCGTGGCCTGCATCATCGGTACCAAGTATGGCTATGGTGCAGTCCTTGGTGCTGCGCTCATTGGCGGCATATTGGAAGGTATCCTTGGCCTTGGCGCCTCCTGGTGGAGGAAATTTATCCCGCCGATCGTGTCTGCGTCCGTCGTGACGGCTATCGGGTTTTCCCTGCTTCCCATCGGGGCCAATTCTTTTGGCGGCGGCTTTGGCAATCCAAATTTTGGCGCCCAGAATTACCTGATCGTCGGCACCATCACGCTTGTCGCCTGCCTTGCGTGGAATCTTAAAGCACACTCTTTCTATAAGCAGCTTTCCGTTCTCTTCGGGCTTGTCGTTGGCTATATCGCCGCGTACTGCTTCGGCATGGTCGATCTGTCTCGTCTGACGGAAGTCCCACTCATTTCCCTTCCCGGGATCATGCCGATCTCGCTTGAATTCCATGGAGATGCCATTTTCTCCTTCTTTCTGATTTTCCTCGTCTCCGCAACAGAAACGCTGGGGGATACCAGTGCTCTTGCCATGATGGGGTATAGCCGCCAGGCGACGAGCCGTGAAGTTTCTGGCTCCATCGCGGTCGATGGCTTCGTAAGCTCACTGTCTTCCCTTTTCGGCTGCATGCCGATCACATCCTTCAGCCAGAATGTCGGTCTTGTCGCTATGACCAAGGTCGTAAACCGTAAGGCTATCGGATGCGGTGCGGCACTTATGATTCTGGCAGGCATTATCCCCGGCCTCGGCGTCATCCTGGCGTCCCTTCCGGATGCCGTTCTCGGCGGCTGCACGCTCATGATGTTCGGCTCTATCGTTGTTTCCGGTGTCCGTATGCTCGGAGAATGCGGTTACTCGCAGAGAAATATGAGCATCGCCGCCCTCTCTCTCAGTATTGGTCTCGGTTTCACACAGACCCCACAGATTTTCCATATCTTCCCGGAACTCTTCCGCAGTGTTTTTGCGGAAAACTGTGTGGCTGTGGTCTTTGTTGTTGCTGTTATTCTGAACCTCGTCTTCCCTAAAGAAGAAAAGGAAAATCTGATTGTAGAATAATCGAATTTAGAAAAGCCGCCCGGTCTTTGAGGCCAGGCGGCTTTTTGCGGGGGCGAGAGGCCCATTCGTACCTTCTCTGGTTCAGCTTTTTTTCAAACGCACCCTTCTGTTTTACAGGTGTATTCTCATTTAAAATCAAACATAAAAAATGTTTAGATATACTATAGCAGGGTTCCTTGAAAATGTACCGATTTCCTTGAGAATATCAGTACAAAATGGTGCAAAAAACTTGACCAAAATCAGCTTGGGCGATATAGTTAAATACAGTGGATAAATATAAAATCGAATAGGTGATAAAATGTTTAATTTACCAGAAAAATATGTCATGATTGACGGCTTCAAGATTCCTGCAGACAAAGGCGAAGAGTACAAGCGTCTTCGCGACAGCATGGCGAAGGAAGCGGATAAGTTTTTCCATACCTTCTGTGAAGAAGTGAAGAAGCAGAAGCTGGTGGACATCCTTGGCGAAGGCATCGTCGGCTATTCTTCGACCGGTGAAATGCTGGCAAGAATTTCCCTCGATCCTTTTGAGCTGTCTGCGCTGAATGTAGCAAAACAGAGAAAGAAGCTGCATGAATATATGCTTGCGACCAATGGTTACGATGATGATGACTACCAGCAGCTCCTGAAGGAATTCAAGGAACGTCAGGCGGAAAGAAAAGCAGCCAAAGAGAAAAAAGCGTAATGCGTTTCAGGGTATCCATGCATTTGACCGGCATGGATATGTTTGATATGAGAAATGGCATTGTAATCTTGCGGAAAGACGCGGATCGACATGTCACTTCGCTCATGATGCGCTCTTACAAATGCCTGCCAGCTCTTAACCGCTAACATAATAACAATAGGAAGGAACATACTGCTATGATTCATTTGATTCTGGACAGTACCTCCGGCGTTGGTGCAGATTTTCTAGCCCTTCACCCGAATGTACACTGTATTTCCCTGACCATTGAAATGGGAGAGAATTACGTACCGGAAAGCGAGGCAACCATTAAGGCTGTCATCGATTATTCCGAAGCGACGAAGAAATCGGTACCTACGAGCCAGCCGAGTACCGGCGATTTTCTGAAGCTGTTCTCCGATATTCCTGCCGAAGACCCGATCATTGTGCTCTGCATTTGCTCCACCATCAGCGGCACGTATAACGGGGCGCTTTTGGCTGCCCGACAGTCGGGACGCAAGAATATCACGGTCATCAATACGAGAACGACGGCGATCGGCATGATCCATCTGCTGGAGGATGGTCTGGATATGATCGAGAAGGGGCTTTCCTATGAGGAAATCGCGAAAGCGCTCGAAGAAGCCTCGATGCGGACGGGACTCACCGTCGCGCTCGATACCATTGACTATCTGAAGCGCGGAGGACGCATCGGGAAGGCTGCCGGCCTCATTGGAAGCATTCTCAAAATCAAGCCGGTGATTTACCTGAATGAAAACAATGAAGTAGATGCTTTAGGGAAGGTGCGCACGACTAAAAAAGCAAATGCTCTCATGATCGATTATCTGAAAAAGCAGGAGCCGCTCAAGAGACTTGGCATCGTACACATCGAAAATGAAGCCGGAGCGAAGGTGCTCTATGACAAAGCGAAGGAAATGTATCCGGACATGGACATTACACTCACGACGGCGACCCCGGTTCTGACAGCTTATCTGGGACCTGGTCTTACTGGATTCATTTTTGAAAGAGCCAAATAAATGGGGGAGAGAATGATGTATACCGTTATTGATGGGAATTGTTTCAAAAATATGCTGGTAGGAGCGTATCAGCTTTTCCAGAAAAAATATGAAATTATCAATCAGCTGAATGTTTTCCCTGTGCCGGATGGCGATACAGGGAATAACATGCTGAATACCTTGAAATCCATGTACAGTATGATTGCGGAAGTTAGCCCGGAAGAGCCGGTTGGCATCATCGCTGAGAAAGCTTCTGCTGGTGCTATCATGGGGGCACGCGGAAATTCTGGTGTCATCCTTTCGCAGATCATTCATGGCATCAGCCGCGGCCTGCATGGCAAGAAGACCGCTTCCTGCGGACAGATGAGCAAGGCTTTCCAGTACGGTATCCTGTATGCATATCGTGCTGTCACCAAGCCGGTGGAGGGTACCATCCTTTCCGTAGCTCGCGGCATTGCGAAAGGGACACATGATGTATACCGCGTGGAAACGGATTTCAGCAAAATTTTGGAAGCATCTATCGATGCGGGAGAAGAAGCACTTGCTAAGACGCCGGAGCAGCTGCAAATTTTAAAAGATGCGAATGTTGTTGATGCCGGTGGTCAGGGACTGATCTTCTTTTTGATGGGTTGTCTGAATGGGCTGACCGGGAAAGTCGAGGATATCGAAGTCGATGTGAAGCCGGTCATCAGCCGTCTGGAAGCAAAAGGAGAGTCCTTCTCCATTGAGTATCCCTACTGCACGGAATTCATCATCAGCCCATGTAAAGTAAGTGCTCGTGAAGTCCGCCAGAAGCTTTCTTCCTGGGGTGAATCTATGATCGTCGCTGCGGGTGATAATCTGGTGAAGGTCCACATCCACGCCCAGCGTCCGGGCCATGTCCTGGACATGGCAGCAGACTGGGGTACGCTCCATGACATCAAGTGTGATAACATGGTCGACCAATTTCATAGAAATAAAGAAAAGCAGAAGAAGATGGAAAAGAAACCGCTTGGTATCCTGACCGTGGTCTCTGGGGAAGGATGGACAGAGCTTTTCGAAAAATCAGGCTGTGACGTTGTCTCCGGCGGCCAGTCCATGAATCCATCCGTGCAGGAACTCTCGGCAGGTATGGAAAATGGACAGTATGAGAAATATATCATCCTGCCAAATAACAAAAACATCATTCTTGCTGCGCAGCAGCTGAAGAAAATGCTTGGTGAAAAAGTCCATATCGTACCATCCACGAACCCGATGGAAGGGCTGGCAGCTGCTATGGTTTTTGATGGTAAGGCCACTATCGCGGAAAATCTTGATGCTATGGCCGACCGT
>OHZK01001005.1_pt1 | contig 11744 bp, 8 predicted proteins | sample 1580401 | NCBI WGS metagenome assembly OHZK01 (sample SAMEA3882530, study PRJEB24775) | human gut metagenome | biome: human-associated habitat; feature: intestine environment; material: feces | place: Netherlands | collected 2009/2010
GCCCGCCGCGGTGAGGGGCACTATGCCGCTGTTATGCATGCTATGGATCTGCTCAAGGAGCACGGCATCGTGTTCGGCACGTCCATCTGCTACACCCGCGATAACATCGAAGCTGTTACCAACGATGAGTTCATGCGTTTCCTGTGCGAGAAGGGCGCACACTTCGGCTTCTACTTCCACTACATGCCCGTGGGCAACGAGGCAGCACCGGAACTGATGCCTACCCCGGAGCAGCGCAAATATATGATCGACCGCATCCGCTATCTGCGCTCGGAAGAGTGCGATATCCCGTTCTACCCGATGGATTTCCAGAACGATGGCGAGTTCGTGGGCGGCTGCATTGCCGGCGGACGCAACTACTTCCACATCAACTCTGCCGGTGACGCAGAGCCGTGCGTGTTCATCCACTACTCCAATGCAAACATCCACGACCAGAGCATTCTGGAAATTCTGCACAGCCCGCTGTTCATGGCTTACCACAACGGCCAGCCCTTCAACAAGAACCATCTGCGTCCCTGCCCGATGCTGGAAAACCCCGAACTGCTGCAGAAGATGGTGCACGAGACCGGTGCCCACAGCACCGACCTGCAGTCGCCGGAGAGCGTGGAGCACCTGTGCGAGAAGTGCAAGAACTATGCAGCCAACTGGCAGCCAACTGCGGACGAGATCTGGTCCCACACCAAGATCCGCGAGAGCCGCTACGAGAACTACAAGGACTGGAAGCCCTCGCAGCCCATTGAAAAGTAACGAAGGCAGACATCATAATGCAAACAAAGCCCAGGCGTTCCATTGAAGTGCGCTCCGTCAAGTAGACAGAGAAATAATATAAGTTTTTGTTCGCCGTTTCCACAAGGAAACGGCGAATTTTTTGTACAAATTGGCGTTAGGCCGCTCGATTCATGGCACGGACGTGAGCTTGCAGCGTCCAACACGGGACATTTTTTGATATTTTACTTCCGCTGTATCGTGATTGTTCTTGCTTGACATGAAAATACCCCCAGAGTACGCAGAGTTTTCTTTTTACTCTGTCTACTCTAGGGGTAGTATATCATGTTGAGGATACAGGCCGGGGGCTTTCCATATATGCGTCAGAAAGAGGAGAGAGGCTTACTTTTTTTCGCCCTTGGGCAGCAGACCGGCGCGCTCCAGAGCCGGGCGCAGGGCCAGATACAGGATGACCACGCAGATGGTGGAGGCTACGCTGTTGACAAAGGTGACACCACCGGCGATCTTGGACAGGGCCTGTGCCACGGTATACTCCTGGCCAAAGATGTAAATGTTGCGGAAATAGCCCAGGAACGGGTCGGTGATGACGTTCAGCAGCAGGCCGGAGCCGCCTGCCACGATGACCTTGAGCAGGTAGCCCTTGCTGTGGCGGTCGAGATCGCGCAGCTTGAACACCTTGTGGGCCACGGCACCGCAAGTGATGCCGATGATGAACTTCAGCACAAAGGTGGTCACGGCATAGCCCGGGTCACCGGCCAGGATATCGGCCAGAGCCAGACCGATCGCACCGGCCAGGCCGCCGGAAACGCCGTCCAGCAGCAGGGCGGTCAGGGCGGTGAAGGTGTTGCCCAGATGGAACGAGGAGCCGCCGTAGAACGGCACACGGAAGAACAGGTATGCCACCAGGCTCAACGCGGCCATAACGCCGGTCAGGGCCAGCTCCTTGGTGGTAAAGGTGCGCTTGTACAGCACACTGCCGAACAGGATGACAACGATCACCACAGCCAGCAGCAGCCACATTGCAGTTGTAGACATGATTTTTCCCTCCGATTTTTTTCGGGGCGAACCCCCTCTATCCTGCTCTGCAGGATCGTTCGCCCGTTTCAAAGCCACTTACCCATAAAACTACTTGACATTTGGGTGTGTGGTTGGTATGCTCCTATTATACGCGAAACTGGCACCATGAAAATACCCAGAATAAAGTTTTTTTATGGGGTCAGTTTGGCAAAGCACCCAAAAAGGGGAGAGGTCTTATGTTTCATCTGACAACTGCACTGGATGCCGCCAGCGGGGTGCCGCTGTACGAGCAGCTCTATGAGAGCCTTGCCGCCGAGATGCGCAGCGGGGCCATTCCGGCGGGCACCCGGATGCCCGGCAAGCGGCGGCTGGCGGCAGAGCTGTCGGTGTCTGTCAATACGGTGGACGCGGCCTATCAGATCCTGGCGACCGAGGGCTACATGGAGCCGCGGGAGCGCAGCGGCTTTTATGTGCAGGAATATCTTGCCCTGCCCACCCGGCCCGAGGAAGTGCCGCCCCCGGTATCTGCCGCTCCGCCGGAAGCAGCCGAGCCGCCCGTCCGGTTCGATCTGTCCACCCGGGGCGTGGACCCGGGGCTGTTCCCGTTCCGCACCTGGGCCCGACTGCAGAAAGAGCTGCTCTATTCCTCGCCCCAGCTGCTGACCCATGGCGATGCACAGGGGGACGTGGAGCTGCGGCAGGCGCTGGCGGACTATCTGGAGGAATACCGGGGCGTGCGGTGCACCGCCGAGCAGGTGGTGGTGGGTGCCGGTATGGAGTATCTGCTGAGCCTGCTGGCCCCGCTCCTGCCCGGCAAAACAGCGGTGGAAAACCCCGGCTACCAGCGCGCGAAGCAGGTGCTGGAAAACAACGGCGTGGCGTGCTGCTGCCTGCCTGTGGATGCGGACGGCCTTTCTGTTGAGGCATTGTCCGGCTCGGGTGCGGCGGTGTGCTATGTCACGCCCAGCCACCAGTTCCCCACGGGCGTGACCATGCCGGCGGGCCGCCGCACGGAGCTGCTCCACTGGGCATCCCGCTGCCCGGGTCAGCGGTATATCATAGAGGACGATTACGATTCGGAGTTCCGCTTTGATACCCGCCCCCTGCCCAGCCTGCAGGGCATGGCCGGGGCCGACGGCCCGGTGGTCTACCTCTCCACCTGCTCCCGCAGCCTGGCCCCCGGCATCCGCATCGCTTACATGGTGCTGCCCCGGCAGCTGCTGCCCGCCTGGCGGGCAAAGTACCGGATCTATTCCGGCACCGTCAGCCGGTTTGAGCAGCAGACCCTGGCCCGCTTCATCCGCGAGGGCTACTTTACCCGGCATCTTGCCCGGGAGCGCGTGGCATACAAGGCCCGGCGGGATGCTTTGGCTGCCTCTCTGCGCGCTGCTTTTGCGCCGGACGAGCTGACCCTGACCGGCCTGCATACCGGCTTGCATCTGTTGGCAAGGCTGAAAAATGCCCCGCCGGATGCCGCCCTTCACGCCGCCGCAAAGGCGCAGGGCGTGGCCCTGAGCCTGCTGAGCGATTATGACCTGACCGGCGGGGAACAGGACTTTTCCGGTACGTTTGTGCTGGGTTATGGCTCCCTGAGCGAGGCATCATTCCCCGAGGCGGGCGAAACGCTGAGGAAGGTCTGCACCGCCGCCCGGGAAGCATCTGTGACCGTGTAAGTGCCCGCTTTTGCATCCCACGCCCCGGGCAGGGCTTCGGCGTGGGGGAGGGCGCTGTTGTTGGCCAGAAACTCCAGGACCGTGCCCAGCAGGGTGTAATCCTGTGCTGCAAAGTCGGTGAGCAGGGCCGTGCTGCTGGCCCGCAGGGCATCCGGCAGGGTGGCGGGCAGCAGGGCGAGGTCCTGCCGGAAAAAGGCTTCCCATACTGCCGCCCGGGCGGCGGCCCGGCGGGCAGGCGGCAGGGTGCCGTCTGCATCCCAGCCGGAGAGCAGTGCGTGGGCCTCCTTGGCCGAAATGCTCTGCACAGCGGCGGAAAGTCCGGTTTCGGTCAGCTCATCGGCAGTCAGTGCCCCCGAAAACCCCACCCGCACCGGCCCGTAACGGGAAGCAGTCTTTTCCAGCACAGCGGGGGACAGCGCCAGATAAAGCATATCCTCCGGCAGGTCCAGCACCTCCAGAAGCGCCTGACGGCACCGGGCGGGCCCCGCCGCTCCATAGCAGTGGGCAAGGCTGGCAGTCTCTCCGTTGAAGGGAACCGTCAGCTCCCCCGGCACGGCCAGCAGGTTCAGACTGTTCTGGGCGGCGTTCAGGTAGACCAGCAAAAAGCCCGGCTGCTCTCCGGCGGTGCAGAGAAGCAGGGTCATCCGGTGCTCGGCCCGGGGCAGCTGGATGGGCACCCCGCTCTGGGGCTGGGCGGTCTGGATGCGGGTGCGCACCATCTGCCGGGTGAGCAGGACTGTGCCGCCCACCAGCGGCAGCAGCACCAGAAGTGCCGCCCCCAAAGCAGCCCAGAAGGGCCTCCAACCGTTCTTGTGCATCCCGTGTTCCTCCGTTCTGTTTTGGAACAGGGTGGGCCGGGATGCGCTTTTTTATACAGAAACCGCTGCCCGGGCATGAAAACGCCCCCTGTGCCATACAGTAGAGCACAGGGGGCGTTTGTGTATGTGGGAGAGCTTGGCGCGGGTGAATGCGGTGGTCGGCGGTGTGGTATGGGGGCCGGTGGGGCTGGCACTGCTGTTTGGCACCGGCTGCCTGCTGACAGTGCGCACCGGATTTTTCCAGCTGCGGTATTTCGGGTACTGGATGCGGCACACCATCGGGGCCATCTTCCTGGACCGGAATGTCACCGCCCACACGGACGATGAAGCCATCAGCCAGTTTCAGAGCCTTTGCACGGCGCTGGCGGCGACCATCGGCACCGGCAACATCGTGGGCGTGGCGGCGGCCATTCTGGCAGGCGGGCCGGGGGCTGTGTTCTGGATGTGGGTCATGGCCCTGCTGGGGATGATGACCAGCTATGCCGAGAACGTGCTGGGCATCTGCTACCGCCGCCGGGATGCCGCCGGAAGATGGTGCGGCGGGCCCATGTACTGTCTGGCCGAGGGGCTGGGCGGCGGCTTTGGCCGGGCACTGGCGGTGCTGTTTGCCTGCTTTTGTGTGCTGGCCAGCTTCGGCATGGGGAACATGAGCCAGATCAACTCCATTGCGGGCAATCTGCAGGCGGTGTTCCGGGTGCCGCCGGTGGCAACGGGCATCGTACTGGCCCTGCTCACCGGGCGGGTCATACTGGGCGGGCTGAAGCGGGTGGCCGCAGTCACGGAGGCCATCGTCCCGCTCATGGCCCTGTTCTACCTGTTCGGGGCGCTGACCGTGGTCTGTGTCCATTGGGCGGCTGTCCCGGCGGCATTCGCGGCCATCTTCCGGGGGGCGTTTGGCTTGCAGGCCGCCGGGGGCGGGGTGCTGGGTTACGGCATGGCCCGGGCCATCAGCTGGGGATTCAAGCGGGGAGCCTTTTCCAACGAAGCAGGACTGGGCGCGTCGGTGCTGGTGCACTGCGCGGCCAATGTGGAGGAGCCTGTCCAGCAGGGAATGTGGGGCATATTCGAGGTGTTTGCAGATACCATGGTGGTCTGCACCCTCACGGCCCTTGTGGTACTCACCAGCGGCCTTGTGGATCTGGACACCGGTGCGGCCCTGACCGGCGTGGAGGGCTCCGCAATGGTGGGGCAGGCCTTTTCTACGGTGTTTGGGGCGTTCGGGCCGCAGTTCATCGCGGTGTCGGTCCTGTTGTTTGCCTATTCCACTACGCTGGGGTGGAGCCATTACGGCACCCGGGCAGTGGTGTATCTGCTGGGGGAGCGTGCCGCTGCAGGATATAAATTGGTGTTTGCGGCCATGGTGCTGGTGGGTGCTGTGATGAAGCTGGATCTGGCTTGGGCGCTCTCCGATACCTTCAACGGCCTGATGATGCTGCCCAATCTTGTGGGCGTGGTGGGGCTTTCGGGGGTGGTGGTCCGGGAGACACAAGCGTACCTGAAACGAAAATGACCCTCTCCGTCCCTGCAGTCTGTCTGTCAGATGCGGGATGGAGAGGGTCATTCTTTATCGCTTCTTTTTATTCGGCTTCGGGGCAGGCCGCTTCAGGCTCCGCACCGCGTCCCGCCCGGCGGCGATGCCGCTGCCAAAGGCCCAGTGCAGGTTGAAGCCGCCGCAGCTGCCAGCGCAGTCCAGCGTTTCGCCCACAAAGTAAAGGCCGGGGCAGCCCTTGAACTGGAAGCTGGGGGTCACTTCGGTCAGGCTCAGGCCGCCGCCGGTGGTCTGGGCCTGCTTCCAGCCGCAGGGGGTCAGGCCCTCGAACAGCCAGTGCTTGGCCGCGTTGGCCAGTACCTGCCAGGCGGCATCCGGCAGGGTGTCCACCGGTTTTTCAGGCAGCTTTGCCGCTGCCCACAGGGCGCGGCCCAGCTTGGGATTGAGCAGACCTGTCCAGAAATCCGCAGGTGCCTTGCCCGGCAGCAGGGGCACCCGGGCCGCAAACAGGGCGGTCAGGGCAGTCTCGTCCAGCATGGGGAAGAGGTCCAGCTCCACAGCCGGGCGCTTTGGCCCCCGCCCCGGGGCCAGATGGCCGGACAGCTGCATGATGCAGATGCCTGAAAGCCCGTAGTCCGTGAACTGCACCTCGCCGTTTTCCACAGCCACGGTGCAGTGGCGGTCGAGGTCCAGCAGGGTGGCAGCGGCCTTGGCCCGGATGCCGGCCAGAGATCGGTTGGGCTTTGCTGTCTGCAGGGCAGTCAGGCAGGGGTACAGCGGCTCCAGCTTTCCGCCGCACTGGGCGGCGAATCGGGTGCCGAAGCCGTCGGTGCCGAACTGCGGCCCGGCATTGCCGCCCATGGCGCAGATGACGGCATCGGCCCGCAGGGTCTGGTCCTGACCCTCGGCATCCTCGCACAGGATGGTGTAGCCGCTGCGGTTCTGGCTCAGGGTCTGCACAGTGCAGCCGGTACGCACCTCCACGCCCAGCCGGGCAAGGTGGCCTTCCAGCAGGGCCAGCACGTCTGCGGCCTGGTTGGAGTAGGGATACACCCGCCCGGCCTCATCGGTGCGGGTGTACAGGCCCAGCGCCGCGAACCATTCCAGCGGTGCGGCGGCATCCACCGCGGCCAGCAGGGGCCGCAGGGCGGCGGGGTCAGCGGTGAAATACTGCTCCGGTGCAATGCCGGTGTTGTCCAGATTGCAGCGGCCGTTGCCGGTGGCCAACAGCTTTTTGCCGCACCTGGGGTTGCGGTCCAGCACCGTCACCCGCACTGCCCCTGCCGGGGCAGACTGGGCGGCGGCCAATGCGGCGGCAAGGCCCGCTGCACCGCCGCCCAATATCACGATCTGCTGCATAAGAGCACCCCCTCAGAAATCCATACATTTTATTATAACATACACAGCAGCAAAAGGATAGAAGAATGCCCCAAATTTGCAGCGAATAATCTTTGACGAAAGCCTTGACAGAAAAAGCAGAATTTGGTAGTGTTGATTCGACGGAATTGCGTGGTTTCGCAGGCTGTGGAAATGCGGCCGGAAAAGGGCAGAGAGTTGGGACTCTGCTGAGGAGAAGCTGAATATGTGGAAGAAAAAAGAAAGATGGACGGCAGCTGCGCTGCTGCTGGCGATGGTCGTGGTGACAGGTCTGTGCTGGTACGTCCTGTACATCCGGCAGCAGTTCTATGACGAAGGCACCCGCAACCTGCTGGAGACCTATGAGCAGGTGGATAAGGCGTTTACCATCTTCAGCCGGAGCAACTGGAACATGCTGAACGAGTGGGGCAAGAGCCTGCAGGCTGCCAATGAGGAGGGCCTGGCGGAGGAACGCCTGCGCAGCTATGAGGCCGAGCGGGAGATCTGGCGGTACAGCAGCGTGTATCTGTTCAATGAAAACTGCGAATATTGGAGCATCCGGGGCAAGCATGAAAAAGTGGATCACCTCTGGACGGCTTTTGAGGAGATGTACCGCACCGGCAAGCCTACGGTGTCCAGCTACATCATGCGGAGCGGGGAGCGCCGGGTGGTATACTCTGCGCCCATTGCGCCGGTGGAGATCGACGGCACCACCTACACCAGCCTTGCCGTGAGCTATCGGAATAAGACCATAGAGGAATTGATCGGCGGCAGTGCTTATGGCGGCCAGAGCGACTGCTACATCATCCATCCCGATGGCGATGTGATGCTCTCGGAGGAGCCCAAGAGCGAGATCGAGGACTGGATGGACAACCTGTTCGACTACCTGCAGAAGTATGCGCAGGTGGATGCGGGCACACTGACCCGGGCCCGGCAGGACGTGGCAGAGGGCCGCAGCGGCAGCCTTTCCTACTGGCTTGAGGGCAAGAGCTATTATCTGGTCTACCAGCCTGTGGGCTTTCAGGATCTGTCCATTGTGGGCATCGTCGGCCGTGACGTGGTGGACAGTGGAATGCGGAAGATCCAGAACGCCACCATCCTGCTGCTAGCTGGGCTGTTCTTCTGCGCAGGCATCGTGCTGGTGCACGGTGTCCGCATCGATGCCCGCCTGCGCGTGGAGGAAAAGGAGCGCGCCCTCCGGCAGGAAGAGGAGGCCCGCCAGCAGATGGAGGACCTGGCCAACACCGACGGCCTGACCGGACTGTATAATGAACGCTATTTTGACGCATTGTTGAAAGAAAACGAGCTGAACAGGACACCGTTTGTCCTGTTCTACCTCGACCTTGACCGTTTCAAGCCTGTGAACGACCGTTACGGCCACGATGTGGGCGACCAGCTGCTTAAGGAGGTGGCCAGCCGCCTGCGGGGCTGCGTGCGGGAGAGCGATGCGGTGTTCCGCATCGGCGGGGATGAGTTCGCCCTCATCGTCAACGGAGCCGTAACGGAGGGGTTCTGCAAGAGCCGGGTGGAAAAGATCAAGGCAGCCATCCGGGAGCCTTACCGCCTGCAGGATGCAGAGGTGCAGGTTAGCACCAGCTGCGGCTGTGCGGTCTACCCCTGCGACAGCGACGATGTGCGTGCCATCCGCATCCTGGCCGACCACCGGATGTATGAGGATAAGCAGCGCTCCGGCCGGAGCTGCGAGTGACGAGAACGATAAAAGATTTCTCCCAGTTTCTTGTGCTTTCTCCCAAAATGAGCGTATAATTGGGAGAAGGAAGAACAGGCTGGGAGAAGGAATGGGTGAATCATGCGTACATTTGATTATAAAAAGATTGCAGAATACTCCTGGGATAATGAGGTCTTGTCTTATGTTGCGAAGATCCATGAATGCAAGGGGCGGCAGGAACTATATCTGAAACAAAGGCCCGCTGAATTGGAGCGGCTGGTGGAGATCGCAAAGATCCAAAGTACAGAGTCCTCCAATCGGATCGAAGGGATCATCACGACCAATGCACGCCTGAAACAGCTGGTTGAAGATAAAACGACTCCACGTAACCGGGACGAAATGGAGATATTGGGATATCGGAATGTTTTAAATCTCATCCACGAGAACTATGCCTATATTCCGGTAGAGCCGGGGTACATCCTGCAACTGCACCGTGATCTGCTGAAATATACGAATTTGACCTATCGAGGACATTTTAAGACTACACCCAATGAGATCGATATGACCCTTCCCAGCGGGGAACGCCATGTGCTGTTCCGCCCGCTGGAACCATACGAGACACCGGGTGCTGTGGAGGCACTTTGCTGCACTTATCAGGATGTGTTGCACAGAGAACTCGTTGATCCCCTGCTTTTGATCCCCTGTTTTATCTTGGATTTTCTCTGTATCCATCCTTTCAATGATGGTAACGGCAGAATGAGCCGGCTGCTGACCCTTTTGATGCTGTATCAGAATGGATATGTTGTGGGGCAGTACATCAGCATTGAAAAAGCAATTGCAGAGACTAAGGATGAGTACTATGCAGCATTGGCGCAGGCTGATCAGCACTGGCATGAGGAGGAAAATGACCCGACACCGTTCATCAAATATATGCTGGCGGTGATCTGCTCCTGCTATCAGGATTTTGAGCAGCGGGTCGATCTGGTTGGCGGGGGACAGAAGCGCGTGACGGCGTACGAACGAGTGCGCAGTTATGCGATGGAAAGGCTGGGAACCTTTACAAAACAGGAGGCCGCAGAGGCCTGCCCGGGCTTTGGTACAAGCTCGATTGAAAGCGCGCTGAAAAAACTGACAGAGGAGGGCGTTCTGGAGAGGATCGGCGCGGGCAGAAAGACGCAGTATGTGCGCAGGTAAGGCTCCGGCCGGAGCTGAATGAATAATTCCCTTCCTGTTTCCACAGAATAACCATACTTCACAGAAATCTGGAAGCAAAACCGGAACATGGAAAGGAAGGAAACCTTATGAAAGCAACCGGCATCGTGCGCCGCATCGATGAGCTGGGGCGGGTGGTCATCCCCAAGGAGATCCGCCGCACCCAGCGCATCCGCAGGGGAGACCCGCTGGAGATCTTCACAACGGGGGACGGCGAGGTCATCTTCAAAAAGTATTCGCCCATGGGGGAACTGAGCGGGGTGACGGCCCAGTATGTGGATGTGCTGAGCAAGTGCTTTGCCCTGACGGCCTTTGTCTCAGACCGGGACCGCATTCTGGCGGCATCCGGTGCAGGCAGGCGGGATCTGGCAGACCGCAGCGTGAGCCAGCCGCTGGAAAAGCTGATGGACAGCCGCAAGCCCTACCAGAGCGATGGCAGCCCCGAAAAGGCATTGCTGCCCTGTGAGGGCTCACCCCGGGCGCTGCTGTGCGCTGTGCCCATCATTGCGGCGGGGGATGTCACCGGCAGTGTGGGCCTGCTTACGGAGGACCGCACTGCCCAGCCCGATGCCGCCCAGCTCAAGGCGGTGAACGTGGCGGCGGCATTTCTGGCAAAGCAGATGGAGGAATGATCTATTATATAGGAGAGCCGCCGCAGGGCGGCTCTTTTTTGTGCGGCCTTTATGACAGAATTATGAATCTTTCAAAACTTTTCTGAGAAGCTATTGACAGCGCCGCAAAATTGGATATAATGGTCTTAGCACTCAGGAAGAAGGAGTGCTAAAGAACAAAAAGCGAACGAAGGAGGCAGGCGCTATGACGATGGATGCACGCAAACAGCGTGTCTTGCAGGCGATCGTTGCGCTGTATGGCCTCGAGGGCGAGCCCGTGGGCAGCAGTGTGCTGGCAAACTACTTTGATATGGCAGTTTCCAGTGCCACGCTGCGCAACGAGATGGCCGCGCTGACCAAGCTGGGTCTGCTGGAGCAGCCCCACACCAGCGCAGGCCGTGTCCCCAGTGCCAAGGGCTACCGTTATTATCTGGATCATCTTCTCACCGATGACCAGCCGCTGGATCGTGTGACCCGCGCCCGTGTGGACGCGGTGTTCGCAAGCCTTGACCACGAGCCGGAAAAGCTGGCACAGGGCGCTGCCAAGGCGCTGGCCGCCATCAGCGGCTGCACCGCCGCCGTCAGCACCCCCTGTGCTGAGGATCTCTGCATCGCCCACTACGAGGTGGTGCAGGTGGGCCGCAGTGCCGCAGCGGTGCTGGCTGTGACCACTGCCGGTTATGTCCGCACCCGTGTTGCGCGGGTCCGCACCGGCCTTTCCCGGGAAAATGCAGCGGCGCTTGCCGCCCTGCTCAACCGGAACCTGACCTTTGTGGCTCCTGTTGATCTGTCGCCCCGGCTCCTTGCAGAGCTGTGCAGCCAGATCAGCCCGGAGCTGGTGCCGGTGATCAGCGCCGCCGCCGCCATCCTGCAGGATTCCACCCAGCCCCATGTGTATCTGGGTGGTGAGCAGTACCTGCTGGACTGGCCCCAGCTGGACGGCAAGGTGGGCAGCATCCTGAGCCTGCTGAACGACGAAGAGCAGGCCGCCGCCCTCATTGCACCCCCGGCAGAGCAGAGCGAAAGCATCCTGCTGGGCGAGGATCTGGAACCTCAGATCCCCGGCCTGTGCATCGTGAGTGACCGGTATCTGGTGGGCGGAGGCCTTTGGGGCTCCGTGGCCCTCATCGGTCCCACCCGGATGCCCTTCCAGAAGCTGATGCCGCTGCTCCA
>OHZK01001022.1_pt1 | contig 11471 bp, 10 predicted proteins | sample 1580401 | NCBI WGS metagenome assembly OHZK01 (sample SAMEA3882530, study PRJEB24775) | human gut metagenome | biome: human-associated habitat; feature: intestine environment; material: feces | place: Netherlands | collected 2009/2010
GATGTCCCGGGTTTCGATTTCGCTGAGCATCTTCTTGCCAAAGGTGGGGAAGAGCTTCGTCCGGATCATGTGTTCCTTACTCAGCCAGGTGTTTTCCTTCAGTCGAGGTCTCATGTCATTCTCGTACAGCTTCAGGAAGGCTTCAAAGGTCATGTCTGGATCTCCCTCGGTCTGCAACCGAAAGTTACGCTCCCACTCCTGTGCTTCTCGCCTGGTGGCAAAGCCGCGCTTGCATTTCTGCCGCTTCGTGCCCTTCCAGTCGTGATACCGAACCATCACATACCAGGTACCGTTTTTCTCATCCTTGTGTGTTGACATGTGACTCACACTCCTTCTGATTTGATGTACCGTACAGTCGTTCCTGAAAATACAGCCGGTTCACTCGCCCGGCGATGGTCATATATCCCTTCTCACGGAGCTCCGCATTCAGTTGTTTGATCAGCCTGTAGGCATAGGATCTGGACACTTCGAGCTCCCGAGCCACTTCTTCTGCTCTCATAAATTGGTTTTTCACGGGTTCCTCCTTTTGCAAATTAAGCAATAACGCTTAATTTCAATACAATTATATTAAACATTATCGCTTGTGTCAATAGGCTTTCAAGGAGTATTCCAAACTTTTTTGTTAAATTACCATCTTGACGATCTTAAACGGATTTGCTATGATAAATTATCCTGTTCAAGAGGTGATTTGATGGCAACCGGCGAACGTATCCGTTTCTTTCGCACTTTACGGGGGATGACACAAAAGTATTTGGGTCTTCTGCTGGGCTTTCCGGAGAGCTCGGCCGATGTGAGACTTGCCCAGTATGAATCAGAGGATCGCACACCCAAGGCAGAACTGACCGGGCAGATGGCGGAAGCGCTGGACGTCTCTCCCAAGGCCATCGCCGTGCCGGACATTGATACCATGGACGGCTTGATGCACACGCTTTTTGCATTGGAAGACCGAAAACTTCTTCGCATCACCAACACGGATGGTTTGATCTGTCTGCGTGCTGAGATTTTTGATGGCGGCATCCATGCAGCCGATCTGGAGCAGCGTCTTCGTGCCTGGCAGGAGCAATCTGCCAGGCTGGCTGCCGGTGAGATCACCAAAGAGGCATACGACCGCTGGCGGTACCACTACCCCGATTACGACGACACGCGCATCCATGCCGCAGTCCCGCCCGAAGTACCCGCCACGCGCAAACGCGGCCGGAAGCCAAAGCCGAAAGCCTGAAAGAATGGACATGAAGAAAGCCCTCCGCTTGTGGAAGATTTCCTCCACAGCGAAGGGCTTTGAAATAGGTTGTTTTCACAGAGGATGATCACCGGGAGGCGTTTTTCTCGCCTTCACCCCAAAACCGCCGGCGCAGTTTTCTGTAAGGACGGCTTTGGAGACGGTTATCATTTGGTTATCAGAGTCGATTTGGGCTGGGCCAAAACGCTATGCCGCAAGGGTTTTCGCCTTTTCGGCGGTCATTCCCACTCGGCAAAGGGAACCGTTTTCTAAACGTATTTGTTTAGAAAATCAGCGGATTTCGACCGATTTTTGTGGAAAATCGGCTCATTTATCCTGAAAATGAAATTGTTTTAGTAGCGGAAAAGTAGCGTGTCAAATTGACCTCGAAAATGGGGGTAATTTGAGGGAGTCTCTATGCGTCCATTGTACCGGGAGACAGCACGAATGTCAAGCCAAAAGATGAAGGACGAGCGAAAAAGTTGTTACCGCGTATGACGAGTCACGAAAGAAAAGAAAGTTTCTATGCGGACATTTATGCGGACGTTTATCGGGACTTCTTGGACACGACCCAGCGTCCGGTCTTGTTGGAACCCTCGCGATGAAGCCTGTTTTGCGCCTTCAAAGATGCAATCAGACGGCGAATTTGACGATCGCTCAGACCGAGATGCTCCGCCATGACGGGAATGGTCATGCGCGGATCGGACTTGAGCAGAACGAGCAGTTGATCTTCCGGCGATTTGATATGCTGCTTCACATAGACGTTTTTCAGCGCTTCGAGAATCATTTCGAACATGAATTCAATGAATACGGTTGCACTACCCTGTGTGTTGGCGGCGTTCAAGGCGGCATAATAGTCGGCTTGATGCTCCAGAATCATGGATTCAATCGGCAGATAGGTGAAGATAGGCTCCCATTTGCGTAGAATCAGCGTTTGCCAAAGTCGCCCTGTTCTGCCGTTTCCATCTGCAAAAGGATGGATGAACTCAAACTCATAATGAAAGACGCAGGAAGCGACGAGCGGATGCGCAGTCGTGTTTTGCAGCCATTCAAAGAGCTGCTGCATGGCTTCCGGGACATATTGGGCGGGCGTACCGGCATGAATGAGCTGATCCCCTGCATAAACGCCGACACCTGTATTGCGGAATGTACCTGCGCCCATGACAAGCCCATCCATCATAACGCGATGGACTTTGAGCAGATCGTCGATGGAGTACGGATCGAGCGACGGAAGCAAATCATACGCCCGAAAAGCATTCTGCACTTCCCACACTTCCTGCTGCGGGGCGAGAACGCGCTTACCGTTCAGCAGCGCCGTCACCTGATCGAGCGTCAGGCTGTTATGCTCAATCGCCAGCGAAGAATGAACGGAACGGATGCGGTTGGTGCGATGCAGCTGCGGCTGAGCAGACAGATTGCCGCGTACCGTGATTTCTTTGACCGTCGCTGCAATTTCGGTGGAAAGGCGGAGGATTGCGTCCGTCAGTTGATAGGGCGGGGTATAGGCACACATTGTTGGATACCTCTGAGAGATAGATTTATGTTCGTAGATAATGAGTTTATGGGAATGAGAGCTAGCTGTACCTATTCTTATTCCTGAATATTTGAGTATCTAACAGCTTCATCTATTTTGTACATCAGCATACTTGCAAAGACTAGCTGGCGCATTGATTCGTCGGCAGAGATTGTAATGTTTGCGTGTGCTTTAGGATTGCGCAAAGCCGACATTGCTCCTGATAGCATTTCCATGTACCCTTTTTGAATGTTGAATCCAGTATCGTTGGATCGGTCACATATCTCAATGATAGGAGATTTTGCAGAAAAGACCGTTTTCATCGCGGTATCTCCGTCAGGAGTTTTTTCCTGAGGATGCACGATGGAAAACATTTTTTTAACGCGGTCGTTGATTTCGATAAAAGCATCACAAGCAGCATCTGAATAATGCCCATCTAAATATAAACGCTTAGATACCTTTTCGATACGCGGATGGATCAATCCCCAAACGTGATTTGCTGGTTGGGTATCTGCTCTGAGTAAAGCTATCAGAATTTCAAAAATTCGTCCCCAAATCGCTGGATTTGTAAAACCATATCCAGTAAACAGGCGATCTTTTAACGTAAATAGCTCGTCGCTGAAAAAAGGGTATTCGCGGGCAATATCTTGAGAAATATGAATCAATGTATTTTTGACATTTGTGATGTCGCTAGGGGAAATTCGCAGGGAGGACCAATTATATTGAGAATCTAAATTGGTCATCCAATTTAAAAGATGCTGAATCATAGGAATATTCATGTTTAACTTCCCCCCTTTTGGAATGTAAATGCAGAAGCGATTCAATTTTACAACTTCTTCATCAATTCCATAAACTCCCTAACCGGATACGCGCCGTCAAATCCGGTATCATTCTCGTCAAACACCATATAGTAGCGGTACTTTGCGCCCGCCATATCTGCCCATTTACGGCCGAGCTGCAATTTGATACGGCTGTCGCTGTTGTCACGGTCATCGCCCTTTGTTTCGACGAGGACGATTTTACCGCTGGTTGTGGCGACGATGAAATCCGGGTAGTGGTTGATAAACCCGTTGAGAACAAAGCTGGCTTTGTTGCTGTCGATGACGCGGTGCCACCAGCGGACATTGGGCAGACCGGCGATTTCGCTGATGACGCGATGCTCAAAATTGTTGACGTCGGCTTCCTGCTCGTAGAGCGATTTGTTGATGGGAAGCATGGTGGACGTCGGAGAGATGGATTTCGGAAAACGGTATTGAGGTTCAACGATGATTTCTCCGGATTCGATTTTTGCGATAAACTGTTTTTCCCGATAGTCATCGATCATGCCGTTGATTTTCGATTTGATGGCGTCGGCATAGAGGAAGGGATTGGATTCCATGCGTGCCAGATCGTCGGAACTCATCGGCTCGACGATGCGTTCGATATACTTCTTCAAATCGCTTGCGCCGACCGAATCCATGCGATTCAGTTGAGCATAGAGCAAATCACGATACATCTCCTTCTTCTTATCCGGCGGATAGCTCTGAATCAGAAGCGTGTACGCCTGCACGGATTTTTCGGAAAGGGGAATATAGCGGGGCAGACCTTTGTTGCTGTCCAGATCAAGCATGGTTACGTTGTTCTGGGACGGGCTGAATGTGATCTGCGTATCCTTATCGGCGAGCGTGAAGCCGTCTGCAAGGGATTCCTTGGTGACGGGCTGATGATCGTGATCGAACAGCAGGGAAGCGCCGATATCTTCCATGAATATAGGCAGGCGCAAATCAAGTACATCCGCATATTCAGGCTGCATTTCGTAAAATTTGCGCATATCATTGCCTCCGGTCAGGGGAATACCTGCTTCTTCCGCTTGTCTGATTTCTTCGTCAAACGCCACGCCGCGCTGTTCAGCCTCATCCATCATTTGGGAAATCGCGGTGGAAGCGGTTGCCGTTGCATCTGGGTTTTGCACTTGAGCTTGAAAACGCTCACGAAGAGCCTGCGTATCAAAGCCGAGGAACTCCTCTTGATCGTCCGACAGATTCTGCGGCGGGATGTCCTCGACGGTCTGCTGCACAGGCGGCGCAACGGGTTCTTCGGGCGCGTCCTCGCCGATTCGATAATCCTTTTCGGAGAAACCGGCGCGATTTAATCCTTTTACAACGCTTTCGACCGTTTCGCGGAAATCGGCAGAGCAGGTCATGACATATGCCATGTTCAGCAGCGGACGGGCGTGCTTGCGGGCATAGGGTAAACGAAGGACACGACCGACGATCTGCTCGACATCGACTTTAGAAGTACGGTTCGCCAGCGTTGCCAGAATATAGGCGAACGAACAATCCCAGCCCTCTTTCAGCGCGTTGACAGTGATGATATAGCGAATCGGGCAGGAAGGAGAAAGCAGCTTGACGTTTTTCAGCTCGTTGATCTCGGAGGTTTTGATGGCGATTTGCTCCTTCGGCACGCCGATTTTAATCAATTCATTTCGGAGCTGCTCAAACGTCGTGGCGCTGTCCTTGCCTTTGGGTTGAGCCTGAAAAAGAACGATCGGGCGAACGTATGAACCGGTCAGCTCGGCTTCGAGTCGAGCTTCCTTTTCAAGGCTGGATTGAAGCTGAAGCGCGTCAAGCAGCACGTCTGACTTGGTACGCCGATTATAGATGATAACCGGCAGCTTAACCATGTTTTCTCTTTTGAGTTCGCGCGCGTCCACGATGGAGATGATGTTGCTGTTGCTCTTGGGCGTGGCGGTCAAATCCAGCACGAAGGAAGGATTCAGATTGTGCAGCATCTCGACGCTCAAATCACTTTGGGCGTTGTGGCTTTCATCGACGATGACGACAGGGGAGAGCTGATTGATGACCTGAATCAGCGCGGTTTCATCGACGCTGGGAACGAGCGCATCGCGATCCGAATAATGGGAAACGAATTGCGCGAGGTTGCCGTTCTCCTGATAAATCTTGCGGCCTTCCTTGCGCGTGATTCTCAACGAATCGTAGGTCAGAACGAAGATGGAGAGATTCTCCCGCACGCTGGACGGGGAAAGCGCTTGCCCGTTCAACGCCTGCGTACCGTCGTAGACCTCGACGCGCGCGCCGAAATCGAAGTTGATTTGCTGGCGATAAGGGTCTTGCGGATCGCGAAGGTGGGCGATGGTTTGTTCCAGAATCGCGGTGGAGGGAACGAGCCACACGACGGCTTTGGTATTCAATGCGCCTATGCCGTCGAAGATATGCTTGATGGAAGCGCACGCCAAAAGCGTCTTTCCGCCGCCCGTCGGCACCTTGAAGCAGACATGGGGCACGCCGGACAGCACATCGTTATATGGCGGCAGGGTATTGTGTCCCAAGCCGATGGAGATACCGAGTGTATGCCAGTGTTCGTTATAGGCTGTATTCAGGTTTTTCGTGCTGTTCAGAAGGGAGATATACGCATCCAATTCGTGAAGGACGCGCTTTTGATAATTCTTGAGTTCCATGCTGCCCCTCCTTTACAGCGCCGCGATATCGCGCGGGATTTTCTTAAACGTGATATGGAAACGCGCCATGTCCTCAGCACTCAGCGTATTGGAATCCGCATAAATCAGATAGCCTTCCGCACGGGTTTGAATGGTTTGCAGGAAAGCGCGGTTGAGCGTCGTCATCCGATCCGCTTCATAATAGAAATAGTAGGCGTGGTTTTCGTGTACGCCAAGCAGGTATTTTTCGTTTTCGGATGCGGCAGGAAGGGCGCATCGGGTTTCCGTATAGTAGACGTATGCGCGGATTTTCTCCTCAGCGGCGTTCGGATTGAGCATTCCGTTGATGAGCAGCGCATCGCCCAGCTCATAGAAGCTGAAGCCGCCGCCCGTTCCTTCCACGGCTTTGTTGCCCTCGCCGTAACCGTTGATGACACGGCGCACACGTTCGGCGGTGATGTTTTCGGCGTAGTCGCCCATTTCGACGAGGATGAATTTGCGATGACCGCCATCCTGCTTGTTCACGTTGAGGACGGCGTGGGCGGTGGTGCCGGAACCGGCGAAGGAGTCGAGGATGATATCGTCTGGATTTGTTGCTTGCTCAATCAATTCTTGCAAGAGGCCGCTATTTTTAGGAAAATCAAAGCGCAGGTCTCCCCAGATGTGCAGTTGTTCAGTGCTTCCAGTTCGAGTAAAGAAATTTTCACCAATGATAGACGAATATCCAGTATAACTACCTTCAAGATCGGCGAGATATTGCTTTTTCCTAGGACGACCAGTAGGAGAATCAGGCCATAAAATACGTCCATCTGCAATTAATTTTGCCATTGTATTTCGATCATAGCGCCATCCTTTGGCGGGACGACCGTAGTTTATTCCTGTGGCGGGATTGATTAAATCATAATGCAAATTAGGGCGAGCTTCTTCACTGGCTAATCCTACCATATTAGCACTTGTCCACGGACCGCGAGGGTCATTGTCTGGATTCTTATATTGATCTTCTTTTCTGTGACAGCCACGAAGTTTTGCTCCATAGCATAGTACATATTCGTGGTCGATAGAAACGTTTGTGACATTTCTGTTGTCTTTGTTTTGACGACTTTTCCAAATAAGTTGTGCAATGAAATGAGATTTTCCGAAAATTTCGTCCATAATGAGACGAAGATAAGTTACTTCAATATCATCAATGCTGATAAAAATAACGCCATCCTCTGCCATTAACTTTTGCAGCAGCTTGAGCCGCGGATACATCATGCAAAGCCACTTGTCGTGGCGGCTCAAATCCTCGCCATCTGCGCCGACAACTTTCCCCAGCCATGCCTTGATATGCGGATCGTTGACATTGTCGTTGTACACCCATTTTTCGTTGCCCGTGTTATACGGCGGATCAATATAGATGCACTTCACCCGTCCCTCGTACATCGGCAGCAGCGCTTTGAGCGCGTCCAGATTGTCGCCGTGGATAATCATGTTGCCGTCATCGTCTCCACCGTTCGACGCAAAGGTGTATTGCTTTTCCAGCGTACGGAACGGCACATCGAGATGATGATTGACGACTTTATCTTTTCCGATCCAGTTAAGGGTTGGCATTGTCATTTTCTCCTGTCGTATTTTTTTCTTCTTCTATCTTGGTACGCAACATTTTGATATTCCGGGGAAGCGAATATAGATAATTGATGATGCTCTGGATGAATTCGATGGTTTGATCGACCTGATAACTTGAAAATGTCTTTTTATCAGCATGTGCAGCACTATTTCCCAACTGCCGGATAATCCAGCATGCGTCGTCAAACATTGGAGGGAGAGTGCCGCTGCTAATCATATCTTTTATCATTTCTTCAAGCGTTTTTCCCTTAGCGTTTTTGTCTTTACAAATGGCTTCCAACACTCTCCGTAAAGCCAATGAACAAATAGCAAGGTCAATTTTTTTAACCTTTAATGCAGATTCAAAAGCCGTTCGGATGTTATCGGGAACGCCTGTGCAATTTATAGAACAAATTGGATATATTACATTAGAACTGGTAGTACAGCCATAAGAATTATCGACTGTTTCAAAAAGAGTTAATTTACCGCAAACGGGACAACTGAGCAACAGCCAAGTATATTCATCTCCAGGGGTACAATCATCTCCAATATCATCCCAGTATTCATATTCTTGATATATTTCTCGATGAAGGATTTTCATGAGACCAGTGTTCAGACAGTGATAACACGTATGTAGACGATATGGATTTGCATCGCCCATAAAAAAACCTCCTGTGAAAATTTCTCAAATGCGTATGGAAATATGCCGAGAAAGGTGTAAAAGGAAACTGAATATATACATTAGATACTATTCAATATTCTAGCATGATATGCTACACTTCGCAAGTTAATGCGCTAAAGAATCCGTCCCCGCCGACTAACCGACGAAAACGGACTTGCTATGAATTTTTCCGGCTTATTCTTTGTTTTCCAGCAACCTCATCGCCCTTTTCCGAACCTGTTCCTCCATGAGCTTGAGTCTCTTGGGCGGCAGGTTATACCGCACATGCCGCTTAAACCGAAAGCCCAGCAGCTTTCGGAGCTGTTCTCGGTTTTCGTCGGTCATAAAGCGTTTGGCGAGCGTGTCGATGTATTGCTGAAATGCTTCTGCGCTTTCGTAATCCTCCGGCCCTGCCTGATTGAACAGAGAATTTCCGTGGTCAAAGAGCGGGGCGGGCGCGGCGATGGTGTTGGTTTTGTTGTCGATCATAAAGCCGAAATTGCCGTAGTGCCTGTCTGTGTTGCAGATCACAGCGTCAAACACCAGCATATCGCGGAAAGCCTTCTGGAACGGTTCGCCGAGTTTTTCATAATAGGCGGCAACCGCATCGAAACCGCCTCTTTGCACCAGATTGCCGATGGGCATATAGGCGTGGTCGATGTCGGTGAACAGCTCGCAGGTGGAACAGAGCCGACCTTTCCATTGTGACAGACCGTATGGAATCGCATCAATCCCCATGGCGGCGGCGACCTGCGCGGCGTAGTATTCGCAATATGGCTCTGCGCCTGTGTTGTAGCCGCCGTCTGTGCCGCCCTTGTACAGCATGACTTTTCCGCTGATTCTGCGCCAGCACTTGGGCAGCATACCGTTTGTCGTAAATTCCGGGCTGGAAGCCAGCGACGAGCGATTGCTGCTTCCGTAGCCGGTGAAGGCGATGAGCGCCAGCACTTCGCTGAAACGGTTTTCAAAGAGATTGTACTTTTCAAAGGTGCCTTCAAAGCCTTCTTCGACGACCCAATAGCTGTCATCCACGGAGAGCCCTTTGCAGAGCGAGAGAATCCCCATCGGGCGGTTGGCGTTCAATCCGCATTTTGCCAGAAGCCGATTGACGTAGGCACGGTTGCGGGGAATGGTGCGGCGGCGCATCCAGCGGCTGATCCCTTCCGGCGACAGCTCCATATCCAGCGGCAGAAGATGCCTTTGATCTTCGTTGATCCAATGCACTTCGATTTCGGGCGTGCTGGAATCGTTGGTCGCGGAAAAACGCAGAAGCGGAATGTCATACTGCTTCAAAATAAGTTCCATATTGCCGCCTCCCTGTCCTTGTTTTTCTGATTCCTACTCTACCACGAATGGCGCGAACGTTCAAGATTTTTCAGAGCATAGATTATACAGGATGCAAAAAGAAAATCCGCTCCCGCCGACCATCCGACGGGAACGGATTTCCTTCTATTCAATTACCGCGTAACCGCTTTCAGATATTCCTCGCTCTTCCCGCTCATAACCAGTCCGACATACGCCAGCGGGTCGTTGTAGATGAGCCAATCCAGCTCGGAACGCTGCTGCATGGTGTGCGCGACCGCGTCCTCAACAGCGGGCGTATAGATGGAAAGCACAAAGCCATCTTCATATTCGACATCCACGCAGGCGGTGTCGATGTTAAATTGGCAGGATATAATTCTTCTCATAGCGATTCCTCCTTGTGTTTCGGTTGTTCTTTCGGTGTTTCTTTTAGCAGCTTTTGCAGAACATCGTTCCCGATTCTGCCAACCAGCGCATCCAGCTTGTCCTTTGCTTTGTGCAACTCCTGATTTTCCATTTTCAGCCTGACTGTTTCGTGAGTATGGTTCCAGTTTGCCGATTTGAAAGCGGTATTTTCCTTTTCGAGCTTCTGCACCTTGGCTTTCAGTTCGGTGTTTTCCCGAAAGAGTGAACGGGCGTATTTCAGGAGCTTTCCCAGAATCGGAAGTGCCTTTTTCTCCCGAAACGCCTTGCCGGATTCCAGCATTCCGGCTTCCGGAAGCAGCCGTTCGGGATCGTCGTATTTCCGGACAAACTTCTCGGTATTCTTGAGAATGGGCGCGATATCGTCGAGCTGTTCCTGCTTTTCGGAAAGTGTAGTTGCAGCGATAGCCGTTTGTTCCTGTAAAGTGTCAATCTGATTCTCAAGCGCGGCGACTTCTTTGCTTCGTTCCTGCTTCTTATAATCCAGAACGGAGAGATGTTCCTCGTGCGTTCCTTTCTGCTCCCATTCGATATCATGCCGTGCCATGATGGAGGCAAGCACCTGCTTTTCAGCTTCAATCCACTGGTTCAGCTCAGTGTGACTTTTTGTGCCGCCCGTAAAGCCGAGCGCTTCCAATGCCTTTTTGAGCGACACGCGGGTTTCAAGCCCACGCATGCTGCCGGTCGTGAACGGAATGAAATCAATATGAAGATGCGGCGTGGCTTCGTCCATGTGCAGGTGAGCAGAGAACACGCGCAGCGTCGGGTTGCGCTGCTGGAACGACTGCATGTATTCGTCGAGCATTTGCCGGGCAAGCTGACCGTTCTCGGATGTGGCGTTCATGTCGTCCTTGTTGCCGATCTGGATGATGAGTTCTTCAAACGGCTTTTCCTGCTTTCCTGTGCGGATTTTCTCGTAGTAATCGTCAATCACGCGATCTCTGCGGGTCTGCTTTTCGTTGTAATGAGCCAGTGCGTCGTCAAACAGTTCGTGATAGACGGTTCGGATATCTTCGTTGCGGTATTCGACGTTGAGCGGCGTTCGGCTGGAATCGACGTTCTCAGCGATGAAGTCCCTGCGGTTGTGGGTCAGCGATCCTTTGCCGCGCATGGCGGAGATGGTTCTTTTCACGGAGCCTCCTTTCTTGTGCGGGGCTGGGTTGCCGGGGGTTCTGTTACTCTTGTCAAGAGTAACGCAAAAGCACTTTTGACACTTCGCATCAAAAGCGCCCTTGCGCTCTCCGAGGGGGAACGGGGGTTACGACGCGGGCTGGGTGTGCTCCCGATGGCGTACCGCCCTCACGACAGGAACAGGAGCGTGTCACGCTCCTGT
>OHZK01001024.1_pt1 | contig 11466 bp, 9 predicted proteins | sample 1580401 | NCBI WGS metagenome assembly OHZK01 (sample SAMEA3882530, study PRJEB24775) | human gut metagenome | biome: human-associated habitat; feature: intestine environment; material: feces | place: Netherlands | collected 2009/2010
TAAAACGGATCAACGGCATCGAGAATACCTGTTACCGCATGGGCGGCGATGAATTCTGCGTGCTGCTGCGCGACGGCGACAGGGAACACGCCTGTGCACGGGACTTTGTGCGTCGGCTGGACGAGCGGCGCAAGGAACTCGACTTCCTGCCGACGGTGTCGTTCGGCTCGGCAGAGATTTCAAGCGAGAACGTCGTCACGGTCAAGGACCGCGCCGACCACAACATGTACCGCTACAAAAAAGAGCACAAAGCCCACCGTATGTCAGGGGACGCGGGCGAGGAGTAATCGAGAGGATGCCAGCCCATGGGACAGACGGAATGGAGCACGCTGGTCGAAAGCATCTGCGCAGAGCGCGGACTGTCCGTCGTACTTTCGTGGGACATGCCGCAGGGATACGAGACGGCCAACGGCACGTTTGATCCGGTGGCAAAAACGCTTTTTCTCAATCCGGCCGTGCTGCAAAGTGCGCCGGAGTACGAGGCGATGTTCTATCTTGTCCACGAGCTGCGGCACGCGGAGCAGTACCAGCATCCCGAGCGCTACGACGCGATGATCCGCGTAAGCCTTCCCTACGTGGTGCTCTATGATGGAACGTGCTTCCGCCTGCGCGGCGAAACCTGGCAGGAGTGCCGCTTGGACGGCGGAGAAGAGAGGTTTCGCGACGCTTATCTGGGCTTTCCTTACGAGGTGGACGCCAATGAATTCGCGGCGCAGCGGGTGAAAGCCTTTTGCGGCGATTCGCCCGCGCTGCGACAGCTGCGGGACTGCTGGCGGCCGAAAAGGATTTGGTCGAACGAAGACTACCGGCGGCTTTTTCGCGAGATCGACGAGAGAATAGAAAACAGTTCGCGTTGAGCAAGGCAAGCGCTCAGCGGCGCGCGGAGGATACAGGAGAAGACAGCAATGAAAAATTTGAAGGTACTGATGCTCAACGGCAGCCCGCACGCAAACGGCAACACCGCCGTCGCACTGCGTGAGATGGAGGAGATCTTCAAGGCAAGCGGCGTGGAGGTCGAGACCGTGCTCATCGGCAATCAGGCCGTGCGCGGCTGCACGGCCTGCGGAGCCTGTGGCAAGCTCGGCAAGTGTGTTTTTGACGACGTGGTCAACGAGCTCAAGCCGAAGTTTGAGGAGGCGGACGGCCTCGTCGTGGCAAGCCCCGTCTACTATGCGTCTGCCAATGCGACGCTTGTCGCCTGCCTTGATCGCCTGTTTTACAGCACTTCGTTTGATAAGACGATGAAGGTCGGCGCGAGCGTCGTCTGCGCGCGCCGCGGCGGCTGCTCGGCGACGTTCGATGAGCTCAACAAGTATTTCACCATCTCCGGCATGCCGGTCGCGTCCAGCCAGTACTGGAACAGCGTACACGGCCGGCTGCCCGGCGAAGCGACGCAGGATGCCGAAGGTATGCAGACCATGCGCACGCTGGGCAGCAATATGGCATGGCTGCTCAAATGCATTGCCGCAGGAAAAGCTGCGGGTGTGGATTTCCCGGAGAGAGAACCGGCGCAGAAGACCAACTTTATTCGATAAGGAGACAGATGAATTATGGCAGAGTGGAATGGATTGGGAAGATATCCGGAGGATGCGGATGTGAATGATCGTCCGGAAGAGGGTACCTTGCTGGCCTATGTGGACGGAAGCTATCAGGATGCACTGAAAAAATACGGTTTCGGCATCATCGAGCCGACCGTGGGAATGCTGGCGTGCAAGGACGTCGGAAAAGGAAAACTGCCGGACCCGGAGGTGCTGCTCGATTATATCGCGATGGAGCTTGCCCGCGAAAAGACGCTCGCTGGTGTGCGTGTCACCGTGACTGCAGGCCCGACGCAGGAATCCCTCGATCCGGTGCGGTATCTGACGAACCATAGCAGCGGCCGCATGGGATACGCGATTGCGCGGGAGGCGATGCTCCGCGGCGCGCAGGTGACGCTGATTTCCGGCCCGGTTTCATTAGCCCCGGTTCCGGGCGTTGCGATGCGACCGGTGACGACGGCGAAGGATATGCTGGAGGCGGTGCGGGAGACATTGCCGGAGACAGACATTCTGATCAAGGCGGCCGCAGTTGCCGATTACCGGCCTGCGACAGTGGCGGATCAGAAGATCAAAAAGCAAGACGGCGACATGAGTATTCCGCTGGAGCGCACCGATGATATTCTGGGATGGGTGGAAAAGAACCGTCATCCGGGTCTGTTTGTGTGCGGATTTTCGATGGAAACGGAGAATATGGTGGAAAACTCGCGCGCGAAGCTGGAGAAGAAGCATCTCGACATGATCGCGGCGAACAATCTGAAGACAGAGGGTGCCGGCTTCGGTGTGGCGACGAATGTGGTGACGCTGATCACGAAGGACGGCATCAAGGAGCTTCCGCTCATGGGAAAAGACGAAGTGGCGGGCTGCCTGTTGGATGAGATTGCGGCGCGGCGGTGATCATGTTGAAGTGTGACTTTTTTTCGTTTCCTGGTTGACGCGGGAAAAATGAATGCGTTATAATAAGCACAGGCGCAGCGGCGCACTTTACTTTTACGAAAACAACGAACGATAGGATGGATAAACGTGGAAACGGAAACAGGGGAAGGCTATGCAGAGCTTTCTTCCGTTTCTGTTTCGTTTTTTTAAGGAGAAATTCGGATATGATATTTGAAACACATGCACATTATGACGATGAGAAATTTGATGAAGACCGCGCAGAGCTGCTTTCCTCGATGCAGGAAAACGGGATCGGGCGTATCATCAATGTCTCGGCAAATCTGGAATCACTGGAAAATACAAGAAAACTGATGGAAGCGTATCCGTTCATCTACGGCGCGTTCGGCCTTCACCCGGATGAGGTGGGCGATCTGAACGAGGACGTGATGGCGCGGATGCGGGAACTCTGCCGCATGGAAAAGGCGGTCGCGGTCGGTGAGATTGGCCTTGACTATTACTGGGACAAGGAGAATCATGAGAAGCAGGAATACTGGTTCCGCCGTCAGATTGCGCTTGCTCGGGAAGAAAAACTTCCGATGATTATTCACAGCAGGGAGGCGGCGGCCGATACGCTCCGCGTCATGAAAGAAGAAAAATCGGAGGAGATCGGCGGCGTCATTCATTGTTTTTCCTACTCTGTGGAAATGGCAGAGGAATACCTGAAAATGGGATTTTATCTTGGCATTGGCGGCGTGGTGACGTTCAAAAATGCAAAGAAGATCAAAGAAGTGGTTCAGATGGCTCCGATGGAGCGCATTCTGCTGGAAACAGACAGTCCGTATCTGGCACCGGTTCCGTACCGGGGAAAACGAAATTCATCTCTGTATCTGCCGTACGTTGTGCAGGAGATCGCAGAACTCAAGGGAATTTCGGAAGAAGAAGTCATTGAGACGACAGAAAAAAATGCGGTCAGACTGTTTCGAGCAGAGGAATAGGAAGCGATACCAGAGGTGCTTCTTCTGTTTTATTTGTTCGGATCAATTCCGTCTGGCCGGACAAATTGAATAGGAGAAAGCGAAAATGGTTGATAAAACAATGATGGGCGACAAATGCGCCGAGCTGGTGCGCGCCGCGATGATCGGTGCGCTCGCAGTGACACTGGGAAACCCGACAGCCGTTTATGCAGCAGAAGAGGAAACGGCCGATCCGGGACAGATTGGAATTGAGATTGCAGGGGAAGCAGCCGTTGGGGCTGCTTCTTTTTGCGTGGAGGAAGATGCGGCGGAGAAGGCACCTGCGGAAGCGGAAGAGGTGACAGAACCGGAAGGTACGCAGAATGATGAGATGGAAGAGGAAAGTGGATCCGAGGGAAAAGAAGATGAGACAGTCCCGGAGGAACCGGAACCGCAGGAGCCTGACGGCGGAGAGAATGCAGGAATGACGGAACCGGGAAAAACGGGCGAGACAGAACCAGAGGGGCCGGAAAATGCAGAACCGGGAGAGGCAGGCGAGACAGAGCCAGAGGAGCCGGAAAATCCAGAACCGGGAGATCAGGGAGACATGCCGGAAACACCGGGAAACAGTGAAATGGATGGATCGTGGCCGGGCGAAGGGGAAGATATTTCCAACGATCCATGGCCGGGGCAGGAAGAAATCGGCGGCGGAGATGGGGAGCAGATGGAACCGCCGGAGGAAGAAAACGGATCTGCAGGAAGTGATGATGCAACTGGTGGGGACAAGACGGCAGAAGTCTCTTCGGATTCTGACTTATCACAGTCTGCGGAACCGCCAGCCGCCGAGGCTGAACCCGTCTTTTCGGCAGAGCAGGAAGCTGAGCGCACGCGGGAAAGCTACAGTGAGTGGCAGGCGGCAGAAGCTGAAAAAGTCACGATTTCCCGTATGCCGTGGCTGTTTCATACGGTTGAAAAAACATATGCTATCGCCGATGTGAATTCCTGGCTTCACGTCCGCGAAGGAAAAGGCACAAATCAGAAAATCGTCGGAATCCTGCCGAAGGGAAGCCTCTGTTATATTTTAGCGGATGCGGATTCTGACTGGGTTTATGTGGAATCCGGCGATGTCCGTGGATTTGTCTGCGCGCGGTATCTCCTGCGCGGAGAAGAGGCTGAAAAAGAGGTAAACCGTTGGCAGGAGGAAAGTTTTCCCATGGCGGAAATGTGGGTGAAGCCATGGAATAATAAGGCGTACACCTATACATATGCAACGACGAGAACATTTCTTTCTTCTGACGAAGCGCGCGGCGAGGTCCTGCAGTACGCGAAAAAATTCCTGGGAAATCCGTACGTCTGGGGCGGGACGAGTCTTACAAACGGCTGCGACTGTTCCGGCTTTGCCCAGCAGATTTTTGCTAATTTCGGGTATACTCTTCCGAGAACCTCACGCCAGCAGGCGAAAGCTGGAACACGCATTCCGGTGCAGGAGGCAAAGCCTGGTGATCTGCTGTTTTACCAGCGGGAGAGCGGGTTTATTTACCATGTCATGATTTATCTCGGTGATGGAAAAGTAATCCACGCTGGAAGCGAGGCGACGGGGATTCTGATTTCAGATTTTAACTATGAGAAATCGACAGAATTTGCTGTGCGGGTGATTTCGGAGGAAATACGTGAGAGCAAAATAGAAACGGGAGATGTGGATAATGGGAGAAAAGAAGGAAACTCTGTGGATAACCAGACAACAGAAAACGGGAATGGTGGAAAACAGAAGGCGGGAGCAGAAAATGTGCAGAATACAAGTGCAGAAAACAGTACCGCAGGTGATCGGTTGGAAAGCGCTTCGGGAAAATATCTCGGCAATTTTAAACTGACCGCTTACTGCAACTGCGCCGTCTGCTGTGGCCGCTGGGCGGGCGGCCCGACCGCATCCGGAAAAATGCCGGTGCAGGGCCGGACCATTGCAACCGGCGTTCTGCCGTTTGGAACGAAGCTGAATATCGGCGGAAAAATTTACACGGTCGAGGACCGTGGCACGCCGTACGGCCACATTGATATCTATATGGAACGCCATGCAGACGCAGAGGAGTTCGGCGTGCGCTACGCGGATGTATATCAGTCAGAAGAAATCTGATAAAATTTGCCGATCACGGCGGCATGTGCATCCGTGCCGTGGCCGATATACGGAGTCCTTGCAATCGGGAGATCCGGTCCGGCCGCCTGGCGGACAAGCTGCGGCATATCCGGCGTCAGCTGGTCGCGTTCCATCTGGGAAAATGTTCCGAGGAGAATACCATTGATCTGTTCAAAGGCATGCATCATTTTCAGCTGGGACAGAAACGTAACCATCTGCGGAACGCCGCCGCCCATGGCTTCGAGGAGCAGGATTTTTCCGCGGAAATCCGGCTGAAAATCCGTTCCGGCGAGCTTCAGAAAACAGCGGATATTTCCGCCGATCATCACACCTTCCATGTGATCGCCCTGCAGAAATGTGCAAGGGAGGTCGAAGAGGCTGGGGGACTGCCCGGAAAAAGCGTTTTGGAACAGAGTGATCTGTTCGGCGCTGTGGTCGTACAGCAGATTTCGAACCTGATACAGCATCGACTCATTTCCAGTCGCAGTCGTGACAGCATTGACAATCGTCGTGAGATCACTGTATCCCCAGAAGCGCTTGCCGGAGGCGGCGATGACAGAAAAATCCAGATACGGCAGAACTTCATTCGCCATATCGCCGCCGGAAACATCAAAAATATCCGTGATTTCTGGGTCACAGTAAAGGTTCATCAACGCATCCGCCCGCTCCGCGCCCGTGCCGGAAAAGCCGGAACCGTTGTCTAAGAGGCAGGGGCTTAAAACAGGATCGAAGCCCAGCTTCCGCAGAATCTGACAGAGACGCGCCAAATCGGCGGAAAAGGAAGGATGCATGGGGTTGGAGCAGGCGGTAATACCAATTTTATGAGACATAAAGATTCCTTTCTCGGAGTAAAACAAGGCAAAATCTACATTTTCGTGGCACACCGGTACAGCTTTTTCTTTGAATTTGCAAAGCAGATTTAGAGATCGCCGGTGTTTGCAGAATGCCGTTTTGGACAAAAATTATAAAGCTTTGAGGTCATCAATCAGTGTCTGCACTTCCTCTTCCGTCGTTGCCCAGCTGGTGCAGAACCGCGCAATATTTCCGCCGTCCGCGGATTTCCCCATTGGCTCGAAAATATAGCGTTTTTCCAGAGTTTCCTTCTGCGCATCGGTGAGAATCACAAACTGCTGATTCGTAAAACTCTCCACCCAGAATGGAATCCCCTGCGCCGCAAATGCTTTGCGGAGTTTCATGGCAAGTTCATCGGCGCGGCGTGTCGCAGTGAAATAAAGATCATGCCCCAGCAGGCAGTGGAACTGCAGTCCGAGCAGCCATCCCTTTGCGAGGACAGCGCCGTTCTGTTTCATGTAGGCTTTGAACCGCTTTTTCAGCGAGTCAGCTGTAAGCACAACGGCCTCACCAAACAGCGCACCGCATTTCGTTCCGCCGAAATAGAAAACATCTGTGAGAGCAGCGAGATCCTCGAGAGAAACATCATTCTTCTCTGATCCAAGCCCGTATCCAAGCCGTGCCCCGTCCACAAACAGATACATATCATACTTCCGGCAGACCTCGTGAATCTTCGTCAGCTCCTGCAGCGAATACAGCGTTCCCTGCTCAGTCGGAAATGAAAGATATACCATCTTCGGCTCCGTCAGATACTCCGGCTCACCGCCTTCATAATAAGCCGCCGCACACGCCGCAATCTGTTTTGCTGAGATTTTACCGTCTGTATTTGGCAGCTCCAGAATCTTATGTCCGGTATTCTCGATGGATGCCGCTTCATGGCAGTTAATGTGTCCGGTATCCGCCGCAATTACACTCTGCACCGGCGAAAGCGCTGCCGCCGTTACAATAAAATTCGCCTGCGTCGCTCCCGGAAAAAAGTGAACCGCCGCGTCCGCGCTATGAATTTTCTCTCGAATCAGTTCCGCCGCTTTTTCGCACCATTCATCCTCGCCATATCCGCCATAACTGTTCCCGTTAATCGAAGCCAGTGCCTCCAGAATTTCCGGGTGTGCACCGTGATTGTAGTCGTTATTAAATCGTATCATAAATTTATGGTCTCCTTAAAATAAAATTTTACAAAATACTGCTTTTATTATACGTCATCCAGGCGAAAACAGCAATTGGAGAACGAAGAGAGAAAACGCAGAAAAACATTCATTATATATTTTGCATTGACTTTTTATATACCGATTGGTATAATGACAACAGAAACACACATAAGAAGCCTGCAAAATCCAACAAAATTCGTCAAAATTGCCAATTATTCACGCAATCCGACCATCACACACAAATGCAGACTTCTTACAACAATAACCAACAAAAGCATTTCAAAACAAATGCAAACTCACACGTAACCAACCAACCCAACAACCACACCGCGGCCAGGTTCAGCCCTTCGGGGTCTGCCGGGGATTCCTTGCGGGGAAACGCATTTGCAGGAAGCGTAGTAACTCTTAGCAGTTGAAAATTTGCGTTATTCCCCCAAATTCAACTGTCTGAGCTTTAGCGAGTTTTGAATTTGGGGGAATGCTTTTAGCAAATTTCCAATCGCTTAGAGTTCCTAGCTTCCGAAACCGCGTTTCCCCGCAAGGAATCCCCGGCAGTCCCCGGAGGGCGTCCGTCACCGCTCCCCAATCAAGAGGAATCAAAATGGACAATCGTCAGCTAATCATGAACTCAGCTCTGACCCTCTTCTACGAAAGCGGGTACGACGCCGTCGGTGTTCAGCAGATCGTAGACTCCGCCGGAGTATCCAAACCAACCCTGTACTATTACTTCGGCAGCAAACAAGGCCTCCTCGAAGCCCTGCTAAACGAGCACTTTCAGCCCATGGAACAAAAACTCATCGAAGCCTCCGAAACCGGGAAAAACATCCCCGAAAAACTGTACCGCATCGCGCGTGCCTTCTTCAACGGAGCCTCCGAAGACCCGAAATTCCATATGCTGATGATGGCACTGTTCTATTCCGGAAGAAAAAGCGAAGGCTTCCGCACCGTATACCCCATGATTGACCGGTTCTATCACCTGTGCGTCGACGTCTTCGACAACGCCAGCGCCGAACTCGGCAACATGAACGGCCGTCAGGAACAATTCGCCGTAGGCTTCTCCGGAATCCTGATGCACTACCTGATGATGACAGCAGGAGATCAATCCGATCTTTCCAACCTCGTCGTCCGGGACGAAGAAGTCTACCGTCTGGTACACCAGTTCATGTATGGAATTTACTCATAACCCAAAAACAAGGAGGACAAACAAAATGGCACCATGGTATGAAGAGGCAGAATTTTATCACATCTATCCGATCGGACTGACCGGCGCGCCGAGAAAAAATGAATCGGAAGAAACCGTACACCGCTTTTCCACACTGGAACAGTGGCTTCCGCACATCGCAGATCTCGGTTGTACCGCAATCTATATCGGCCCCTTGTTTGAATCAACCACACATGGATACGACACAAAAGATTACAAACAGGTAGACCGCCGCTTAGGCGACAACGCGGACTTTGCCGCATACGTAAAAAAAGCCCACGAACTCGGCATCAAAGTCGTCGTAGACGGTGTCTTCAACCACACCGGCCGCGAATTCTTTGCCTTCCGCGACATTCAGGAAAAAAGAGAACAGTCCCCGTACTGCGGATGGTACAAAGGAATCTGGTTCGGCGGAAACACCTGCTATAACGATGGATTCTCCTACGAAGCATGGAGAAACTGCTTCGAACTCGTCAACCTGAATCTCCAGAACCAGCAGGTCCGCGACTATCTCCTTGATGTCATCGACTTCTGGATCGACGAATTCGACATCGACGGCATCCGTCTCGACTGCGCCGACTGCCTGGATTTCGGCTTCATGGAGCAGATGCGCGCACGCACATCCGCCAAAAAACAGGACTTCTGGCTGATGGGCGAAGTCATCCACGGCGACTATGCGCGCTACATCGGAGACGGCCAGCATCTGCTGCACAGTGTCACAAACTACGAGCTTCACAAAGGACTTTATTCGGGACATAACGATCATAACTACTTCGAAATTGCACATACGATCCGCCGCGAATTTGACGAAAACGGCGGCATTTACAAAGGAAAGAAACTGTACAGCTTCGTTGACAACCACGACGTAGACCGTCTGGCCAGCAAGCTGAACGTAAAAGAAAACATGATTCCAATTTATGCGCTGCTGTACTTCCTGCCGGGCATCCCGTCCATCTATTACGGATCGGAATTCGGCATCGAGGGAAGAAAAGAAGGCGGAAACGACGATCCGCTGCGTCCGGCGCTGAATCTGGAAGAACTGGAGAAAAATCCGCCGGCAGAAAAACTTCCGGTATGGATCAAAACATTATCAGACGTCAGAAAAAAACATCCTGCAGCACGAACGGGAAGATACCGCGAACTCATGCTGACCAACCGCCAGTATGCCTTTGCACGCCTGGATGAGACAGACGCTCTGATCACAGCAGTAAATAATGATGAAAACCAGAGTGCGGGAGTCTGGATTCCTGCATCTTGCGACGGAACATGGAAAAACGCGGTAACCGGAGAAGCCATTTCTCCGGAAAATGGAAAACTTTTTGTTGAAGTACCTCCGTGCGGCTGTGTTCTGATTGAAAAAGAATCATAAAGGGGATTTTTTCTATGAAGGAAACTGCAAAAACAACAGCGAAAACCAGAAAAGCGCCAAAAAAACCGGCGGGCTATCAGCCAAGATTTTCTGAACTGGATCAGTACTTATTCGGCCAGGCAACCCATTACGATATTTTCCGGAAAATGGGTGCGCACCTGGACAAAAAAGACGGCAAAGTAGGAGCCTGGTTCACCGTATGGGCTCCGCATGCGGCGGAAGTATCTGTCATCGGCGAATTCAACGGCTGGGATGCCCATGCCAATGTGATGCGGAAAGTCGGCGAGGACGGCGTTTATGAAGTGTTCATTCCGGGCGTGACCGAGGGAATGATGTATAAATATTACATCCGCACACCGGACGGAAGAGAACTGTACAAAGCAGATCCATACGCATTTGCATCCGAAAAACGGCCGGGTACCGCGTCAAAAGTAGCGGAAATCGAAGGCTACCGCTGGGGTGACAGCGAATGGCTGACGAACCGCAAAAAATTTGACGTTCAGAAATCCGCGCTCTCCATCTACGAAGTGCACCCGGGCTCCTGGATGAAACATCCGTGGTCCGAATCCAACCCGGACGGATTTTACAATTACGTTCAGTTCGCACATTCGCTTGCCGATTACGTAAAAAAAATGGGCTATACCCACGTAGAGCTGATGGGAATTGCAGAGCATCCGTTTGACGGTTCCTGGGGCTATCAGGTAACGGGCTATTACGCACCGACCTCCCGCTACGGAACACCGAAAGAGTTTAAATATCTTGTTGATTATCTGCATAAAAATAAAATCGGTGTTATTCTGGACTGGGTACCGGCACACTTCCCGAAAGATGCGCACGGCCTTGCTGATTTTGATGGCCAGCCGCTGTATGAGTACGCCGACCCGAGAAAGGGCGAGCACCCGGAGTGGGGAACGAAGATCTTTGATTACGGCAAAAATGAAGTGAAAAACTTTATGCTGGCAAATGCGCTTTACTGGGTAGAAGAGTACCATGTAGACGGTCTCCGTGTCGATGCTGTTGCTTCGATGCTGTATCTCGACTACGGAAAAGAACCGGGCCAGTGGGTGCCGAACAAGAACGGCGGAAATGAAAATCTCGAAGCCGTCGAGTTCTTCAAACACCTGAATACCCTGGTGCGCGGACGAAACAAAGGTGTCATCATGATTGCCGAGGAGTCCACAACGTGGCCGAAGGTAACGGGAAGCGTAGAGGACGGCGGCCTGCATTTCTCCTACAAATGGAACATGGGATGGATGCATGACTTCCTCGATTACATGAAGCTCGATCCATACTTCCGCAAATACAACCATAACAAGATGACCTTCGGCATGACCTATGCATTTTCCGAGAACTACATTCTGGTGCTCTCGCACGATGAGGTTGTCCACTTGAAATGCTCGA
>OHZK01001032.1_pt1 | contig 11394 bp, 16 predicted proteins | sample 1580401 | NCBI WGS metagenome assembly OHZK01 (sample SAMEA3882530, study PRJEB24775) | human gut metagenome | biome: human-associated habitat; feature: intestine environment; material: feces | place: Netherlands | collected 2009/2010
CACCGGGCGGTTCGAGAAGTTGAGGTTATGCGAGTCTAGAGAAGCCTAAAGCATCAAAGTAGTCGACTGTAAGTATACGGTTCAGCCCAGCTTCGCTGTGTCTCCACCAGTGCCCCGCGCCTGCGGAGGCGATTATAGACAGTTGTTCCCGTGCGGCAGCGCTTAAGCTGGATAGACCGGAGTCGGTGACGTATCTACGAATCCAGATCTTTGAATATCTTCGGGGTTTGTGCCAGTCGAAAGTAGGACTTCCAGCCTCGAAGGTATATCCGCATCTGTCCGGCAATCTGGGTCATGCCCTAGCCTCCAACGCATCAGGTGATGAGCCGGATACGCCGTGTGAACGTATCGAGCGCCTTCGGAGCAACAGCAATCTTGACGGTGTTTCCTGACCAGCGCCGAAGGCAATAGCCGAGAAACTTACGCCCGAATACCAGACCTACTTCGGTTTTCTTCTCGTTCATGCGCAGGTGCAACTGCTCATACATCTTGCGCATCCAACGCAGTACTCGTTCGCCCGCCTTCTGACTGCGAACGTACACGTTGCAGTCGTCGGCGTTGTCAACACCACGATGTTTGACCGTCTTATATCACTGGCGCTGACAACACGACAGAGTTATCAGGCATGGTGTCAATCTGTTCACAACTTTTCCATTGAAGCAGCCCACCACCGGTGATAACCAGACTTTGCCTGTAGTTTGTATACACAATCCCTAGCATTGAAACAAACATATGAAGTGTACTTCGGATATGACCGTACGTTCAGGAAGTATGGCAGATTGAATCGAAAATTACCTGTAAATACAGACATCAGAAAAAACAGTGCTCGCCGCAGACCGGTGACCGGGCAAAGCCCGCGAACCGGCGAGGAAGCGCAATGTATCTGTAGTCACAGTGAGCAGGTACGCTCTAACGGTTGTGTATACTGTCTTCCTGTAATGATTTATCCACATATCCAGAGCCCCGATCCAGTAAACAGATCCATGAATGATCAATATAGGATCCATTAAAAGATCCTCACATCGCTGCAAGCCTTGTCACTTATGGGCCGGGACCACGTTCACATAAGATATGGCATGTTATGGATAAACTGTAACAGGTTAATGATAAGCTGTATTCAGTAATGCATATACTGAAGTAAGTTAATGACATAAACTATGGTCAGTACACCAGGCTCAGCTGTTAAATACAGGCTGCAGGTTTTTCTTCAGTCAGTTAGCGGAGTTCTGACACACGATTTTCTGTTTATTCTTTTACTGTCCACAGGCTGGAGGCTTTCTGGAGAACGAAAATTCAGACATCAAAAAACTGTTCGGCGAGGTGGATAAGTCGTCCGGTGAGCTGGTGACACTGACACCAAACAATAACAACACCGTACAACCTGTGGCGCTGATGCGTCTGGGCGTCTTTGTACCGACCCTTAAGTCACTGAAGAACAGTAAAAAAAATACACTGTCACGCACTGATGCCACGGAGGAACTGACACGTCTTTCCCTGGCCCGTGCAGAAGGATTCGATAAGGTTGAGATCACCGGTCCCCGGCTGGATATGGATAACGATTTCAAGACCTGGGTGGGGATCATTCATTCCTTTGCCCGCCATAACGTGATTGGTGACAAAGTTGAACTGCCTTTTGTCGAGTTTGCAAAACTGTGTGGTATACCTTCAAGCCAGTCATCACGCAGGCTGCGTGAGCGCATCAGTCCTTCCCTGAAACGCATTGCAGGTACCGTGATCTCCTTTTCCCGCACCGATGAGAAGCATACACGGGAATACATCACCCATCTGGTACAGTCAGCCTACTACGATACTGAACGGGATATTGTTCAGTTACAGGCTGATCCCCGCCTTTTTGAACTGTACCAGTTTGACAGAAAGGTCCTTCTTCAGCTTAAGGCGATTAATGCCCTGAAGCGCCGGGAGTCCGCCCAGGCACTTTACACCTTTATAGAGAGCCTGCCCCGGGATCCGGCACCGATATCGCTGGCACGGCTGCGTGCCCGCCTCAATCTGAAGTCTCCTGTATTTTCCCAGAACCAGACGGTCAGACGGGCAATGGAGCAGTTGCGCGAGATTGGATATCTTGATTACACGGAGATCCAGCGGGGTCGGACAAAATTCTTCTGTATTCACTACCGGCGTCCCCGGTTAAAAGCGCCGAATGATGAGAGTAAGGAAAATCCGTTGCCACCTTCACCTACGGAAAAAGTCAGTCCGGAGATGGCGGAGAAGCTTGCCCTGCTTGAGAAACTGGGCATCACGCTGGATGACCTGGAAAAACTCTTCAAATCCCGCTGAACATAAACTGTAGTCAGATAAGAGAGACTCTTTACTGACTACAGTTTATATTCAGTTTCCTGCTGTACGGTCTGTGGCTGAGCTGCCATCTGCCAGTTCCTTACATAAGTCGCCCCGTAACCCGATGCAGAGGCATTGCTCACTTCATAAAACATGGCTTACTCACTACAGCTTATCTACCTGCTCCAGCTTATGTTATGTCTGTTCTGCTTACCACTGCTTATATAAGGAAGCGTGTATGCCATCACTTCAGGGGAGGCAGTGTACGCAGGATCTCTGCAGCATCCCGCCCGTCACCTGTGAAAGGCACTGCCAGCGTGGCAGCCATATCCAGCGCAATCTGGTATAAACCTCCATCGAACGTGGATCCCTGTGACCAGCCAGTGCCTGGATGACTTTCCGGGGCTGGCGGTGATAGAGCATGTGCATGATATAGCTGTGCCGGAAGGTGTGTGGTGTGACCGGAATCGAAAAGTGTACCCCGTCTGCTTCGGCCCGTCTGACAGCCTGTTTCAGCCAGTTGCGCATGGTTTCGTCGGTCACGGCCCATAATGGTTCACGACGACGGGGCCGGGTGATGATCATCCAGCTTTCCATCTACCTGACATAGCTTATATCTGTCAGCGGAACCAGGCGGACTTCATCTTTTGGCGGGCGTCCGCGTCGCGCACGCACTTTTTCGGACAGGATCCGCACAAACGGTCTTACACCATCCAGATCAAATGATTCCGGCGTCAGCATCCGGGCTTCGCCAATACGCATTCCGGTATTCCAGAGGGTGGCGAACAGCATATGGTGACGCTGATCCGGCATATAGAAAAGAAGGGCACTCACTTCCGGGGCCAGCAGGTAGGCCGGTGTGACCCCCGTGGAAGTGGCCATTCTTCTCAGGGAGAGCGCTGTTGCAAAATCCCCCCCCCGGCGCAATGGGTAACAGGGAAACGCGTTCTGGTGAATTCTGCAGGGGAATGACATTGTTCATCAGTTATTTTTCACGTAGCGCACACACTGGTTATGGATACAGGTATTTTGCACCTGACAGGCCAATTCTGCCATGACAATAAATCGCAGCGCGTGGATCCTTTTCTTGTCTTATCACGCATTTTGCGGGTAAAGCCAAATACATAAAGGATCCTTTTTCTGTTCAGATCTTCCATGAAGCCAGTCATGGCGCGGGTTGATGGCGGTTTTATGGTTTTTGGGAGAAATACAAGAATGGCGCATTGTCAGTGGAGATTTGCTTCATCTCCGGCAGGGCCTGATTATGCGCCATCCTTATATTATAAGAGAGCCGCTCGAGAAGCGAAAATTATTGTATCTTAGGAGCTTGTATATAGATTTGTGTAATTGCCTGATTTTGATATGTTCAAACCAGCATCAAATAAAGGTTAATTTATGGACGAAAAACACTTACAGGCTCTGGCTAACGAACTGGCCAAAAACCTCAAAACCCCTGAAGACCTCAGTCAGTTTGATCGGCTGCTGAAAAAGCTCAGCGTTGAAGCCGCTCTCAATGCTGAGATGACACACCATCCTGGGTATGAGAAAAATCAGTCCAGACCAGGAGCTAACTCCCGCAACGGTTATTCCACAAAGACCGTTATCACAGGCGACGGTCCACTGGAACTGCGTACTCCGCGCGATCGTGACGGTACCTTCGAACCACAACTGGTAAAGAAAAATCAGACCCGTATTACCGGGATGGATAACCAGATCCTCTCGTTGTATGCCAAAGGGATGACTACCCGTGAGATAGCTGCTGCGTTCAAAGAACTGTATGACGCAGATGTTTCACCGGCACTGATATCAAAGGTTACCGATGCCGTGATGGAGCAGGTTGTAGAATGGCAAAACCGACCACTGGATGCTGTTTACCCCATTGTTTATCTTGACTGTATCGTCCTGAAAGTTCGGCAGGACAGTCGCGTCATCAACAAATCGGTGTTCCTGGCACTGGGCATCAATATAGAAGGTCAGAAAGAACTGCCAGGTATGTGGCTGGCCGAAAATGAAGGGGCGAAGTTCTGGCTCAATGTGCTGACTGAACTGAAAAACCGCGGTCTGAACGATATCCTCATCGCCTGTGTGGATGGCCTGAAAGGCTTCCCGGATGCCATCAACACAGTATATCCGGAGGCCCGCATCCAGTTATGCATCGTGCATATGGTGCGCAACAGCCTGCGCTTCGTGTCATGGAAGGACTACAAAGCCGTCACTCGTGACCTGAAAGCGATTTATCAGGCTCCCACGGAAGAGGCAGGTCAGCAGGCACTGGAAGCGTTCGCTGCGGCCTGGGACAGTCGCTATCCTCAGATAAGCCGAAGCTGGCAGGCTAACTGGCCGAATCTTGCCACGTTCTTCGCTTATCCAACGGACATCCGCAAAGTGATCTATACGACGAATGCCATCGAGTCGCTAAACAGCGTGATCCGCCATGCGCTCAAAAAGCGTAAAGTGTTCCCGACAGACGACTCGGTGAAAAAAGTGGTGTGGCTGGCAATCCAGTCTGCGTCCCAGAAATGGAGGATGCCGTTGAAGGACTGGCGAATGGCAATGAGCCGCTTTATTATCGAGTTCGGTGACCGCCTGGACGGTCACTTCTGAGAAAAGGCATTTACACAGAATCTTAAACAGGCTCCATCCGTCCCCCATTTTTCGTTGGCTTTCGATGCACTGAAACTCCGGCTCAGGATATTGGGCGCAGCCTTGCCTACTTCCCCTTTCCAGGAACGATATTTCTTCACCCTTATCACAGAGCGGAGCGACAGCTCTGCCATCAGCCGCTGCACTGTTTTATGATTTACCAACACTCCCTGTTTTCTCAGTGAGAGCGTGATCCTGCGGTAGCCATAACGCCCTTTGTGATAGTGATAAATCTCTCTGATCTTGCCTTTCAGTCCGGCATGCCTGTCCACTCGCTTCAGGACATTCATATTGTGATACCACGTACTGCGAGACATACCCGCTGCACGCAGAAGATCACCGAGCGCATGCTTAAGCCTTAGCTCACTGATTATCCGGGCTTTCTGCCGTTTTTCTCGCTTTGAACTAAGGCCTTCAGCTTTTTTAGATAGGCATTCTCTGCGCGAAGGTAACGGAGTTCCGCCCGCAGTTCTTCGGGAGATAACTTTTCCAGTTCTGCATCGGTAAGTGGAGGTGTTTTTTGAGGTTTGTCATGTCCTTGCTCCGACCTTTTGGCTTTGCCATAAAAAACTGCACCTTAATCAGTTGGGTGTCCAACTTTTGGGGTGCAGTCTATCAGGAGGTGGGGTTTTACTTTTTATATAAGCTTAATTAATATTCTGAAGAATGAAGTCTGCAACTCGATCCGATGCATTCCCATCATCGATAGCCCCTGCATTTTCTATAAATAAATTTACAAGTTCATTGAACTTGTTTTCATCGAAATTGCTAATGGAATCACAAAGCTCCTCTACATTCGACGAAAATGGGAAGGGCGTTGAGTCAATTGGAAAATACAGCTCCCGTTGACAAAGATATGAATCGACGTCGGATGCATAAATAAATCCAGGCCGTCTTAGAAGCAAAATGTCGTAAATCCAACTTGAATAATCAGCAATCCCTGCAAAAGAAGTAACCATTAGCTCTTGAATATCTGGATAGCTCCCAGCATCAATAACTTTAGAAAAATTCGAATAGTTAAATCGATTAGATAAATGAAAATGAGCATTGAAAACTAGCGTTAACACCGTCATCAGAACTTTAAAAAACTCTCGCCAGAGCGAATAACGTCTTCACTCGTTGCACATGCTGATGTGGCCTTATCTGCGAACCCTATGAGCAATGGAGCTTCGTTGGCAGTAAAGCCCGGCAGCGCAGGCTCTGGTACGCGTACCATACAGGCGTGCTGGCCTGCAAAACACTCTGTTTTTCACGTTCTAGTGAGCTTCACGAAAAAGTCATAGGAGCGTTTTATTGAAAAATACATGTTCTACTAATTGGAGGCGTCACCATATCTTCCGGGCACGCTACCGCACCGGCCTAACAACGACCAGCACCGGGTAATTTCACAGAAATCAACTAATTCTCCCCCTCCTTCTTGAGCACCTTGCACAGAACTCCACCAAGCACCACATTCTAAATAACTGCTCGAAATAGTAGCTCACTCAGGGGGAACTCTGTCCGGTTTATGTGATCTGATCAATCGCTGAATATCCAAAATCACCAGCCGGACTGAGCAATGCCGATTATAGCACCAATCTCTAGAACCGAACGACGCCTGATGCAGAAAACTATCCATAAAACAAAGGACAAAAACCACGCCCGGCGGCTCACCGCCATGCTGATGCTACATCGTGGTGACACCGTCTGCCATGTTGCCAGAACGCTCTACTGTGCCCACTTATCGATTGGTCGCTGGATTAACTAGTTTCCTCAGGAGTTCCGAACTGCTGGCGATAAAACCCCATGAGCTCACCGGTTGCCCACTACATGCTTCAACCATCCGGCGGTGGGGACCTGCTGCCGGACGGGTATGGCGCAGAGTCGCGCCGACACTGCGTGTCCGTGCCTCACACAAAGAAGAAAAAATGGCCGCTATTCATGAAACGCTGGCGAAATGCAGTGCGCCCTCCCCCCTTGTATTACGAAGATGAAGTGGAAATTCATCTCACCCCGAAAATCGGCGCTGACTGGCAGTTACGCGAGCAGCAAAAGCGCGTTGCCACTCCGGGCCAGAATGAAAAGTATTATCTTGCCGATGCACTGCATAGCGGTACGGGAAAAGTCAGCTACGTTGGTGGAAATAGTAAAAGCTCATCCTTATTTATCATACTGTTAAAACATATAGAGGCGACATACCGGTGGGCAAAGACAATTACGCTCATTGTCGATAACTACATCATCCACAAAAACAGTGAAACGCTGTGCTGACGTAAGCGCCTCATCTGAACCGTCTGGTCTGTTTCCTCCGGCTCCGCAAAAATAATGTCCATCATTTTTAATGGACACTATCGTATGGAATACTGAACCTGGATCACTGAAGCTTTACGTCTTCACTTTGAAGAACATTTACCACGGATTGTGGCCGGACGTCGCCTGGGCGTACCAAAATCAACAGTTTGTGGTATGTTCGTGCGCTTCCGCAAAGCTGGCCTTTTATGGCCTCTGCCCGCAGGTATGTTGGAGCGAGAACTTGATGCCCGTCTTTACGGGAGTGCCTCCACAGTACCTGTCGTACTTACTGAAAACTCCGTTATGTCCGAAGTCCCGGTGGTAAAAAAACGTCCCCGGCGGCCTTAATGCCAGTCAGTTAAGGATCAGTTGACCGATCCAGTGGCTGTGTAAGAATCCGGAAACGCTCACTCGTTTCCGGATTTTTTTATGCACATTGGACAGGCCCTTGATCTGGTATCCCGTTACGATTCTCTGCGTAACCCACTGACTTCTCTGGGGGATTACCTCGACCCCGAACTCATCTCTCGTTGCCTTGCCGAATCAGGTACTGTAACGCTACGCAAGCGCCGTCTTCCCCTCGAAATGATGGTCTGGTGTATTGTTGGCATGGCGCTTGAGCGTAAAGAACCTCTTCACCAGATTGTGAATCGCCTGGACATCATGCTACCGGGCAATCGCCCCTTCGTTGCCCCCAGTGCCGTTATTCAGGCCCGCCAGCGCCTGGGAAGTGAGGCTGTCCGCCGCGTGTTCACGAAAACAGCGCAGCTCTGGCATAACGCCACGCCGCATCCGCACTGGTGCGGCCTGACCCTGCTGGCCATCGATGGTGTGTTCTGGCGCACACCGGATACACCAGAGAACGATGCAGCCTTCCCCCGCCAGACACATGCCGGGAACCCGGCGCTCTACCCGCAGGTCAAAATGGTCTGCCAGATGGAACTGACCAGCCATCTGATGACGGCTGCAGCCTTCGGCACGATGAAGAACAGCGAAAATGAGCTTGCTGAGCAACTTATAGAACAAACCGGCGATAACACCCTGACGTTAATGGATAAAGGTTATTACTCACTGGGACTGTTAAATGCCTGGAGCCAGGCGGGAGAACACCGCCACTGGATGATCCCTCTCAGAAAGGGAGCGCAATATGAAGAGAGCAGAAAACTGGGTAAAGGCGATCATCTGGTGAAGCTGAAAACCAGCCCGCAGGCACGAAAAAAGTGGCCGGGACTGGGAAATGAGGTGACAGCCCGCCAGCTGACCGTGACGCGCAAAGGAAAAGTCTGCCGATGACGGACGCCATGCGCTTCCCCGGAGGAGAAATGGCGGAACATCTGAAAGGTTACTGGCCGAATCAACTGAGTTTCTCAGAATCATGCGGAATGGTGATGAGAATGCTGATGACATTACAGGGCGCTTCACCGGGACGTATACCGGAGCTGATGCGCGATCTTGCAAGTATGGGACAACTTGTGAAATTACCGACAAGAAGGGAAAGGGCCTTCCCGAGAGTGGTAAAGGAGAGGCCCTGGAAATACCCCACAGCCCCGAAAAAGAGCCAGTCAGTTGCTTAACTGACTGGCATTACCCCGGCGGCCTAATTTTCCTTATGAGTTTAAAATCGCCTTAGTGGAACAGTCACTGCAGCCCGGAGCCTGTGTGGCGCAGATCGCCCGTGAAAACGGAATCAACGATAACCTGCTCTTCAACTGGCGCCATCAATACCGGAAAGGTGGCCTGCTGCCTTCCGGAAAGAATATGCCTGCACTGCTTCCCGTGACGTTAACGCCGGAGCCGGATAATAAAATCCCGGCTCCGGCACAGGAACCAGAGCAGATAAATACACCGTCTGACAGTCTGTGCTGTGAGCTGGTTCTGCCGGCCGGAACTCTCAGGCTGAAAGGTGAACTAACACCGGCGTTATTACAGACACTTATCCGCGAAATGAAAGAGAGCAGCCACTGATGATATCTCTCCCTGCCGGTTCGCGTATCTGGCTGGTTGCCGGTATCACCGACATGCGAAATGGCTTTAACGGCCTGGCCTCAAAAGTTCAGAACGTCCTGAAGGATGACCCGTTCTCTGGACACCTGTTTATCTTCCGCGGACGCCGGGGTGACCAGATAAAAGTGCTGTGGGCTGACAGTGACGGACTGTGCCTCTTCACCAAACGCCTGGAGCGGGGCCGCTTCGTCTGGCCGGTCACCCGCGATGGAAAGGTTCACCTTACTCCGGCTCAGTTGTCCATGCTTCTTGAGGGCATCAACTGGAAGCACCCGAAACGAACGGAACGCGCTGGAATCCGTATATAACCCGTTGTAAAGTGAGGATATGGACACCTCACTTGCTCATGAGAATGCCCGCCTGCGGGCACTGTTGCAGACGCAACAGGACACCATCCGCCAGATGCCCGAATACAACTGCCTGCTCTCACAGCGGGTGGCGGCTTATGCTTCTGAAATCAACCGGCTGAAGGCGCTGGTTGCAAAACTGCAGCGCATGCAGTTCGGTAAAAGCTCAGAAAAACTTCGCGCAAAAACCGAACGACAGATACAGGAAGCACAGGAGCGAATCAGCGCACTTCAGGAAGAAATGGCGGAAACGCTGGGTGAGCAGTATGATCCGGTACTGCCATCCGCCCTGCGCCAGTCTTCAGCCCGTAAACCGTTACCGGCCTCACTTCCCCGTGAAACCCGGGTTATCCGGCCGGAAGAGGAATGCTGTCCTGCCTGTGGTGGCGAACTCAGTTCTCTGGGATGTGATGTGTCAGAACAACTGGAGCTTATCAGCAGCGCCTTTAAGGTTATCGAAACACAACGTCCGAAACTGGCCTGTTGCCGGTGCGACCATATCGTGCAGGCTCCGGTGCCTTCAAAACCCATTGCACGCAGTTATGCCGGAGCGGGGCTTCTGGCCCATGTTGTCGCTGGAAAATATGCAGACCATCTGCCGTTATACCGCCAGTCAGAAATATACCGTCGTCAGGGAGCTGAGCTGAGCCGTGCCACACTGGGGCGCTGGACAGGTGCTGTTGCTGAACGGCTGGAGCCGTTGTATGACGTCCTGCGCCAGTATGTGCTGATGCCCGGTAAAGTCCATGCCGATGATATCCCCGTTCCGGTCCAGGAGGCGGGCAGTGGTAAAACAAGGACTGCCCGGCTGTGGGCCTACGTCCGTGATGACCGTAATGCCGGTTCACAGATGCCCCCGGCGGTCTGGTTCGCGTACTCACCGGACCGGAAAGGTATCCATCCACAAAATCATCTGGCCGGTTACAGCGGTGTGCTTCAGGCCGATGCTTACGGTGGTTACCGGGCGTTATACGAATCCGGCAGAATAACGGAAGCCGCGTGTATGGCTCATGCCCGGAGAAAAATCCACGATGTGCATGCAAGAGCGCCCACCTACATCACCACGGAAGCCCTGCAGCGTATCGGTGAACTGTATGTCATGAGGCAGAAGTCCGGGGATGTTCAGCAGAACAGCGTCTGGCGACAAGAAAAGCCAGAGCTGCGCCACTGATGCAGTCACTGTATGACTGGATACAGACTCAGATGAAAACACTGTCGCGTCACTTGGATACGGCAAAAGCGTTCGCATACCTGCTGAAACAGTGGGAGGCCCTGAACGTGTACTGCAGTAATGGCTGGGTGGAAATCGACAACAACATTGCAGAGAACGCCTTACGGGGAGTGGCCGTAGGCCGGAAAAACTGGCTCTTCGCGGGTTCCGACAGCGGTGGCGAACATGCGGCGGTGTTGTACTCGCTGATCGGCACATGCCGTCTGAACAATGTAGAGCCAGAAAAATGGCTGCGTTACGTTATTGAGCATATCCAGGACTGGCCGGCAAACCGGGTACGCGATCTGTTGCCCTGGAAAGTTGATCTGACCTCTCAGTAAATATCAATACGGTTCTGGCTAGCCGCTTACGTGCTGACTGAAAGCAAACCCGAAGGAAATTATATAGCTGTCGGGCACGACAACGTCCAGAAGCGTAATGCGCAGCCTAACAGGGTGGGGGGCCGTCACGACATATCGCTCTCAGGCCCCACCAGAAACTCGGAGGCAAACTTGCGTCGGTATCTGAACGTATTCAATTTCGACCAATTAACACCAGTCTTGAGCACCTTGGCCGGAACTCCACCAAGCACCGCATTTGAGGGAAACACCTGACGTGTGA
>OHZK01001044.1_pt1 | contig 11323 bp, 7 predicted proteins | sample 1580401 | NCBI WGS metagenome assembly OHZK01 (sample SAMEA3882530, study PRJEB24775) | human gut metagenome | biome: human-associated habitat; feature: intestine environment; material: feces | place: Netherlands | collected 2009/2010
GTTCGAGGCTGTTCCAGTCGACATCGTCGTTTTCGAGGTCGATAAGGTTCAGTCGCGTTACCGGAGGATTCTGATTGCGGATGGTCTGCTCGGCTGTGGAGTTCCATTTGTTCGTCGTCGAGATCCACAGCCGTTGCACGAATCCCGTCATGCCGGATTCGGTCTCGAAGCGTTTGCCCGAGGTAGAGAGGAATGTATCCACGTCGGGCTTGTTGATGAAGGCATTTGCCGCGTAGCATTTGCACTGGATGGCCCAATATTCGCCCTCGACGGTGCGGGCCACAAGGTCGATACCGGTGTCCTTGCCACCGAACTGGTCGTGGAAGGGAAACTCCGTCCAGAGCCACACCTCCTCGAAGAGGTTGGCATACAAGGTCGTGGTTTTCAGATAGGCCTGCATGAGGCGTTCGAAACGGTATCCTTTGTCGCGCTCGGAAAAGGCGTCCTGGCGGAATTTATTCAGAATTTGGGCGAATGTGCTCATCGTGCAAGATTATATATACTCTAACAAAAGTAATCATTTCACCTCAATAAAAACAGAATCGAGGGGATTTATTCGCCCCTCGATTCTGTGAATCGGATTGTTTGATGGCTGTGAAGTTACCGCTTGACGGTATGTCGTCGGATGACGGGACGTTCGGGGCGGACGGGGTAGCCCAGGCGGGTCATGAGCTCCACATACCGTTGGCGGAACCAGGTGTGTGCGGGTTGGCGGTCGATGAGCAGCTGGAAGCCTCCGGGACCGTTCGGGTCGCGTTGCAGGCGGATCTCCGTATTCGAGACGTCGAAGCGGCGCGAATACTCCGGAGCGCGGAGCTCGCCCGAGACGTAGAGGGGCTTCATGGCGATGATCTCGCGGGCGCCCGACTCCGGGATTCCCATGTCGCGGCAGTATTCGCCCCAGCGGATGAGCGTCTGCGTGTCGGGCAGCCAGTGTTCGATGCGGTCGAGCTTCGCCTGCAGCTGTTGTTCGGCCTGCTCGTGCCGGGCCTTCTCCTCACGGTTGGCACGGTTCAGCGTCCCGATCTGTTCGTGCAGAGAGGCGTTCTCCGCGTTGAGGCGGTCGATCTCCTGCTGCTGCCGCTTGACGCGGGAGGTGCCGATCATCGCTCCGATCCCCTCGACGATATTCGACCCGACCTCCGCCGCAGCGTTTTTCAACCGGGCACCCTTCAGCTCGCCCTTCACGCTCTTCAGTTCGGCCTCGGTGCGGTTCAGTTCGGCGCTCTTCTGCGCCTGGAGCGTGGCGGTCTGTTCATACTCGGTGCGCACCTGCCGCTCCTGTTGTTTGAGCTGCTCGACAGCCTTCCGCTTCTGCTCTTCGAGACGGAGCAGCGCGTCGATGTTCTCCTGCAGATCCTGCTGCTGGGCGATTCTCTGGTTGAAAAAACATCCTTTACGATTGGCCACCACGCCGCGCCGCAGCATCTGCAGGGGGCCATGCGTGTCAATGGACACGTGCGCGGCTATATCAACGGTTACGTCGATGCGGAGATCCACGGCCGCGTGAACGGCACGGTCAGCGCTTCGATCGATATCGGAAATGTGCAGATGGAGGAGGCTCCGGCGCAGACTGTGCCGGCGGCGGATCTGCACGGTGAGGAGGGTTCCGATGAAAAGACATAATGTGCGCCGTCTGCTTGCGCTGGTGCTCGTGGCGGCTCTGTGCCTGCTCTGCGGCGCGGCTGCCCAGCCGAACGCCACGGAGATCCACATCTACTCTGCGGACGATCTCGTGCAGCTGAGCAAAAGCTGCAAGCTCGATACATACTCGCAGGGCAAGACGGTCTATCTGGACAATGATGTGGACCTGAGCGGGTCGGACTTTGTGCCGATCCCGACCTTCGGCGGCATGTTCGAGGGGCAGGGCCACACGGTCAGCGGGCTGGAGCTCTCGGGCGATGCGTCCCATATGGGCCTGTTTCGCTATGTGCAGGCGGTCGGTACGGTCCGTGATCTGAAGATCACCGGCAACATCGACGCTGCCGGTACCCTCAATGAGATCGGCGCTGTCGTCGGCACGAACTACGGCACGATCTCCGGCTGCTCGTTCAACGGCACGATCTCCGGCGAGAACAACGTCGGCGGCATCGCGGGCACGAACGAAAGCAGCGGCATGATTTATAACTGCAAGACCGAAGGCTTTGTCGAGGGCGACCATTACGTCGGCGGCATCGTCGGGCAGAACATCGGCACGATCTCCTACTGCTCGAACACCACGGGCGTGAACATCAACGCCAGCGAGGCCGTTGACAACGCGGAGGATCTCGACTCTCTGACGCTCCCGACCGCCTCCGACGACGAGGACGACGATGCGCCGAAGAAGGCCAACACGTCCACGGACGTCGGCGGCATCTGCGGCTTCTCGTCCGGCGTCATCATCGGCTGCACGAACTGGGGCGGCGTCGGCTTTGAGCACGTCGGTTACAACATCGGCGGCATCGTCGGCCGCCAGAGCGGCCTGGTCTCCGGCTGCACGAACTGGGGCACGGCCTCCGGCCGCAAGGACGTCGGCGGCATCTGCGGCCAGATGGAGCCGTTCATCACGCTGGATGTGGAGTCCGGTTCGATCGGTGCGATGGCCAAGGAGCTCAATACGCTCCATGATCTGATGGATACCCTGCTCAACCACACGGGCGCTGCAACGTCGTCCCTGGCCGCCACGGTCGGCGTGCTCAGCGACAGCGCGGCCCGCGCCACGGAGAGCGCGCGCTATGTGGCCGAGCGCACCACGGACTACGTGGACAACACGGTCTCGACCGTCAACGAAGTGTTCATCCGCATCAACACGGCGGAGAAAATGCTCGCTCCCGCGATCACGGAGTTTTCCACGGCGGCCGTGTCGCTCGACAAGGCGATCGACTACTTCAACAAGGGCTTTGATTATCTCGACATCGTCGATGAAATGACCGAGGCCGACAAGACGGCGTTCAAGGACGCGGCCAAGGATCTGAGCGTCTCGTCCGACCAGCTCAACGCGGCCATGGACTACTGCGCCTGGCTCATGAAGGTCATGGACAACGCCTACGGCACCGGCTCTTACGACCTGATCGCCAGCCGTCCGGACAACTGGCAGCAGATGTCCGATAAGTACGGCTATGAGTACAACCCCGACAACCTCGGCACCTATGAGTCGCAGCGTGACGCCCTGCTCAAGGGCATGGGCGACGCCGCCAGGGCGATCGGCGCGATCTCCGGCGATATCTCCACGATGACAAAGATCATCAATCTGTACTACCTCACTGAGGACTCCACCGGCCACACCCGCCTGGATTACATGAGCGCCGCGTTCAAAAATGCGTTCGACGCGCTCAAAGCTTCGAGCGGCAACTTCTCGACTGGCATGAGCTACCTCGACCAGGTCACGAAATACCTTGCCAGCAACGATCCGCTGGATCTGCCCGATATCAGCAGCGATTACCGCACCGCGATGGAGCAGATGTTCGACGATCTCGGCAGCATTTCGGCCGGCCTGTCCCGCCTGAGCGTGGAGACGGCCACCTACAGCAACCAGATCGTCAGCGACATGAAGGCGGTCAACGACCAGTTCAACGTCGTCATGATGCGCCTGTGTGATATCCTCGAGCTTGCCCTGAGCAAGGACAAGAAGGACATCATTGAGGACGTCTCGGAGGAAGATCTCTCGAGCACGACGGACGGCAAGGTCTACAACTGCGACAACTACGGCAAGGTCGACGGTGACGTCAATGTCGGCGGCGTTGCCGGCACGATGGACATCGAATACGATTTCGACCCGGAGAGTGACTCCAACATCATCAAAGACTCCACGCTGACGGCCAAGTACTTCACCAAGTGCGTGCTGCTCGACAGCAAGAACTACGGCGACGCCACCTCGCGCAAGGACTGCGCCGGCGCGATCTGCGGCTACGCGGATCTGGGCGTCATCAGCGGCTGCGAGGGCTATGGCACGGCCGAGAGCACGGCGGGCGATTACGTCGGCGGCATCGTCGGCCAGTCGAAGGGCTCCGTGCGCAACAGCTTTGCCAAGAGCGAGCTGACCGGCCGCAACTACATCGGCGGCATCGCCGGTTACGGCATGAACGTCAGCGGCTGCAACACGCTCGTGAACCTCAACGGCTCCGGCAACTGTGTCGGCACCATCGCCGGCGAGATTGACCCCGACGGCAGCGCGTCCGATAACTACTTCGTCCACGAGACGGAGGCCGGCATCGACGGCATCAGCTACGCGGGCAAGGCCGAGGGCATGAGCTATGAGGCATTCATGGCGCGCGACGGCATCCCGGCGGAGTTCTCCAGCTTTGCCGTTACCTTCACGGCCAACGGCGAGGTTGTCAAGACGATCACGTTTGCCTACGGCGGCTCGATCGACGAATCTCAGATTCCCGACTGCCCGACGGTGGAGGGCAACTACGGCACGTGGCCGGAATATGACTACAGCCACCTGACCTTCGACCTCGAGGTCAAGGCAGAGTACACCGCCGTCTCGACGGTCGTGGCCGGCGACCTGTATGCCGACAACAGCCGCACGCCGATCGTGCTGGCCGAGGGCGCCTTTGACCCGGCGACGGATGTGCACATCACATCGGCCGAGACCGACGGCCCGACGCTGCGCGGCAACCAGAAGCTGTACATGAAGTACAACGTCGAGATCCTCAACGACACGGTCGAGGACGACACGGATAACACCGTCTCCCTGCGCGTCTACGCACCGGATACCGGCGCGAGCTACACGGTCTATACCTACCAGAACGGCACGTGGGCGAGCACGTCCAGCAGCCGCGACGGCAGCTACCTCGTCTTCAAGACCATGGACCGCGACCTGCAGTTCGCCGTTGTCAAGGCGCACCACGGCCCGCTGTTTTACATCCTCATCGTGCTGATCGTGCTGGCCGTGATCGTTGCGGTGCTGCGCCTGCTCTACTGCCGGAAGCTGAAGAAGGCCGTTGCGGCCGGAACGATGACCGAGGAAGAAGCGGCGACGCTGCGTAAGCAGGGCCTGCGCATGTGGCTGGGCGAGGAGCGCGCGAAGCTCCAGGCCAAGCACGCCGCCTCCAAGGAGGCCAAGGAAGCCAAGCGCGCCGCCGCAGCGGAGGCGAAGGCGGCCGCCGAGGCGCAAGCCGCGGCCAAGGCCGCGGAAGAAGCGGCGGAAACTGCGCCGGCAGACAGCACCGAGGCAGCGCAAGCTCCGGCCGAGCCGGACGCTCCGGAAGCGGAAACCGAGGCCGAGCCGGAAGCGGCCGCTGAAGGCAGCGCCGAGTCGGCGCAAGCCCCGGCGGAGGAAGCGGACACGGACGACGCCGACGCGCCGCAGCATCCCTGACGCGAATCATCCCTTACCCCATAAACTGCGAAAATCCCCGATTGGTCTCCAATCGGGGATTTTTGTGCGCACACGGCGGCAAAACCGCCCCGGCCATACCGGCCGGGGCGGTCGTCAGATATCGGATCGGGTCAGCTTATGCGCGCTTCCACTTGACGCCCTGCGGGGTGTCCTCGAGCACGATGCCGGCTGCCTTGAGCTCGTCGCGGATGCGGTCAGCCTCGGCCCAGTTCTTGGCCTTGCGGGCGGCCTGACGCGCGGCGATCTTCTCCTCGATGGCCTTTGCCTCGGGGTCCTCGCTGCTGTCGGAGCCGAACGGGATGCCCAGCACGTCGCACAGTTCGAGGAAGCGGTCAAGGCACGCCTGCGCCAGCGCCTTGCTCGGGTCGGTGGCGGGGGAGACGGCGGTGTTGATCTCGCGCACCATCTCGAAGATGACGGAGATCGCGTCGGCGGTGTTGAAGTCGTCGTCCATGACGGCGTCGAACTTCTCGCGGTACTGGTCCAGCCCCTGTACGAAGGCGTCGTCCGCCTCGCTCATCGCACCGTCGCGGCCGTTGGCGATGAAGAACTCGAGGTTGCTCTTGGCGGTGCGCAGGCGCTCGAGCGCGGCCTTGGCCTGCATGAGAATCTCGCCGGAGTAGTTGAGCGGGCTGCGGTAGTGGCTCATGAGCATGAACATGCGGATGCAGTCATAACCGTAGACGGCGGCGGCCTCGCGCACGGTGAAGAAGTTGCCGAGCGACTTGCTCATCTTCTTGTTGTCGATGTTGATAAAGCCGTTGTGCAGCCAGTAGTTGACGAATTTGCAGCCGTTGGCGGCCTCGGACTGCGCGATCTCATTCTCGTGGTGCGGGAAGGCGAGGTCGCTGCCGCCGCAGTGGATGTCGATCGTCTTGCCGAGGTAGCGGTTGGACATGGCCGAGCACTCGATGTGCCAGCCGGGGCGGCCCTTGCCCCACGGCGAGTCCCAGGACGGCTCGCCGGGCTTGGCTGCCTTCCAGAGCGCGAAGTCGAGCGGGTTTTCCTTGATGTCGTTGACGTCGATGCGCGCGCCGGACTGCAGATCCTCGATCGGCTGGTGGCTGAGCTTGCCGTAGTCCTTGAATTTCAGCGTGCGGTAGTACACGTCGCCATTGACCTCGTAGGCGTAGCCCTTGTCGATGAGCGTCGTGATGAGGTCGATGATCTGCTGGATGTTCTCGGTGGCCTTCGGGTGCACGGTCGCCTCGCGGACGCCGAGCGCGTGCGCGTCGGTAAAGTACTCGGCGATGTATTTTTTGGCGACCTCCTCGCTGGAGATGCCCTCCTCGTTGGCACGCTTGATAATCTTGTCGTCCACGTCGGTGAAGTTCTGCACGAACGTCACCTCGTAGCCGCGGTACTCCAGATAGCGGCGCAGCACGTCGAACATGATGATCGGGCGCGCGTTGCCGACGTGGATGTAGTTATACACCGTCGGGCCGCAGGCGTACATACGCACTTTGCCCGGCTCGATCGGCACGAACTCTTCCTTCTGCATGGACATGGTGTTGTACAGTTTCATATTCAGGCTCCTTTGAGACGTATTTGCAATAAAAAAGCGCCCCCATGCCGTCCGGCATGAGAGGCGAAGTCCTTCGCGGTTCCACTCTCGTTTCTCGCTCGCCGCACCGTAACGCGGTGCCTTCGGGCAGGCATTTCCTCCCGCCGCGCTCCCGGACGCACGTTCCGCCCCGCCGGCCAGCACCCTCGCAGCGTCCGGACGCCTCTCTGAGACCGGGTGATAGGCGTACTCTTTCCGTTCATCGCATTCATCATCTTAGCATATGCACCCGGCAATGTCAAGGTTGCGCGCCGCGCGCCGGTGTGGTATGCTGGAAAAAACAGCGGCCGGCGCATCCTGCGCGGCTGCATAGGAGGATCGCACATGAAAAAATATCTTTCGCTCCTGCTCGCGTGCGTGCTGGCGCTGGCGCTGCTGTGCGCCTGCGGCAAAAAGGACGCGGCGGAGCAGACCCCCGCGCCGGAGACACCGCCGACGCAGACGGCCGCCACCGGCGGCGTGGACACGTCCTGCAAGCTCTATTTTCCGAACGACGCGGCTGACGACCTGAGTGCCGACACGGCGCAGATCCCGGACACGGAGCCGGCCGTCACGGTGGCGTATGCGCAGGCGATCGTCGCGCAGCTCATTGCGCATGACGCCCTGCCGAAGGACAGTGAGGTGCTCGCCATCTCGAAAGACGGCGACGCGCTCAGTCTCGACATGAATGAGGCCTTCCTTGCCGGCCTGCGCGCGAGCGGCTCGACGGGCGAGTTCCTGTATATGGGCAGCCTTGTCAACACCTTCCTCGATAACTTCAACTGCACGACCGTGCGCGTCACAGTCGAGGGGCAGCCGTTCTCCACCGGCCACACGGAGTACGACAAGCCGCTGCAGGCGTTCACGTTCTGAGGAAAGGCCAAAAAAGCCAGCGGGCATCAGCCCGCTGGCTTTTTGCATTTTATGCGGCTTTCCGGAACACGTCGTGGTTTTTCACGAAGTACTCCACACCGGAGTACACCGTCGTCACGACGATGACGACCCAGCACACGGTGTTGAGCCAGGAGATGTCCCACAGCAGCATCAGGCAGATGGCCACCATGGTCGAGGCGGTCTTGATCTTGCCGGACCAGGCAGCGGCGATGACGCGGCCGTTATCCACGGCGATCAGCCGCAGGCCGGTCACGGCAAACTCGCGCGCGACCACGAGCAGCAGCGCCCATGCGGGCATCTGGTGCTGCTCGACGAACAGCAGCATGGCCGCCACGACCAGCAGCTTATCGGCCAGCGGATCCATGAACTTGCCGAAATCCGACACCTGATTGTAGTGCCGCGCGATGTAGCCGTCGGCGAAGTCGCTCAGGCTCGCAAGCACGAACACGCCGAACGCCCAGTAGGTATGCCCGGGGAAGCGTAGGTACATCAGCACCAGAAACACGGGAATCAGGATCACGCGGAAGATGGTAATTTTGTTTGCAGTCGTCATGTCAGCACCTCATTCGTGGATTTGTTCGCCGGCAAGATCGCCGTCGTCGCAGCCGGTGATGTGCACCGTGACCATGTCGCCGGGCTGGGCTGCGCCGGTGAAGTAGACCGTGCCGTCGATCTCCGGCGAGTCGGCATACGTCCGGCCGGAGCACATGCCGCTCCTGGCCCGGTGCTCGCACAAAACGGTCATGTTCCGCCCGATGCAGGCGGCGTTGTAGTCGTCCATGATGCCGGCCTGCAGCTCGAGAATGAGATCGGCGCGGCGCTGGGCCTCGTCCGGCTCGCAGCGGTCGGTCATCACGGCGGCGGGCGTCCCCTCCTCGGGGGAGAACGGGAACACGCCCACGCGCTCGAGCCGCACCTCGCGCAGCCACGTGCACAGCTCCTCAAACTCGGCCTCGCCCTCGCCGGGCAGGCCCGTGATAAGGCTCGTGCGCAGCACAAGACCCGGAATGCGCGCGCGCAGCTTCTGCAGCAGCGCGCGGATCTCGTCGCCGGTGCAGTGGCGGTTCATGCGGCGGAGAATGTCGTTGTTGATGTGCTGGATGGGGATGTCGAGATACTTGACGATCTTGTCCTCGTTTGCGATGAGATCGATGAGTTCGTCGTCGATAATCTCTGGGTAGAGGTAGTGCAGGCGGATCCAGCGGATGCCGTCGATCTTCGCCAGTTCCCGCAGCAGCAGCGCGAGACTCGGCTTTCCGTAGAGGTCCATGCCCCAGCGGGTGATGTCCTGCGCGATGACGATCAGCTCTTTCACGCCGAGGTCGGCGAGCTCCCGCGCCTCCTGCACGATGGCGTCGAGCGCACGGCTGCGGTAGCGGCCGCGGATGGCGGGGATGGCGCAGAACGCGCACCAGTTGTCGCACCCTTCGGCGATGCGCAGGTACGCCCAGCCCGGCCCGGTCGTGACCACGCGGCCGATCTCCTCGATCGGGCCGCTCTTGTCGCCGAAGTACAGCGGACGTCCGTCGTGCATCACGTCCTCAACGGCCGCACAGATCTGGCCGAAGCTGCCGGTGCCGAGCATGCCGTCCACTTCCGGCAGGCTCTCGAGAATGTCCTTTTCGTACCGCTGCGACAGGCAGCCGGTCACGAGGATCTTTTTCAGTCCGCCGGCCTTTTTCACCTCGGCGAGCTGCAGGATCTGGTCGATAGCCTCGCTCTTGGCGCTGTCGATGAAGCCGCAGGTGTTGACGATGGCGACGTCGCACCCGTCCACCTCGCCGACCACCTCGTGGCCGGCCTGATTGAGCAGATAGAGCATCTGCTCGCTGTTGACCTGATTTTTCGCACAGCCGAGCGAGATCAGGCAGATTCGATATGGCATGGGTCAATACTCCTCAAAGTTATCCTGATAGCGCGCGATGGCCGCGCGGATCTCGTCGCGCCCGAAGCCGCGGCGGTAGAGATAGTCCGACGCGCGGCGCAGCTCGTCGCGGTCGGGTGTGTCGCTGCGCAGGCGGCGGCGCAGCAGCGTGTCGATCTGGTCGTCCTGCTCCGGCAGCTCCTGCAGCGCATCGTCCCACAGCTCGCGCGGGATGCCGCGGCGGTAGAGCTCGTTGCGGATGCGCCCGGCGCCGTAGCCCTTGGCGGCGTAGTGCCGCACGCACATGGCGGCGTACTGCGCATCGTCGAGCAGGTGCATCTCCTGCAGCCACGCGGCGGCGTCCTCGGCGTTTTCCGGGCTCTCGCCCTTTTCCTTCAGCCTGTCGGTCAGCTCCTTGACCGACATGGCGCGCGCGCCGATGATGCGCAGCGCCCGCTGCCGGCAGCGCGAGCGCTCGGAGGCCGCGCGCAGCGCGTCCAGCTCCGGGCTCGTCAGTTCCTTTCCGCTGCGCAGGTGAAAATCCGTCACGACGGCGAGCGTCGTGCGCACCTCCTCGCCGGTGTCAAACCGCGCCAGAAAGCGCTCCGGCGCGGTCTGTTTGAGCTCAATGAGCCGGGCCATCAGCCCTGAAAGTCATCGGCTGCCACTTCGACGGCGCGGCCGGAAGCGATGGCGGCCTTGCGCGCCTGCGGGCTCATGAGCTTGTGGGCGTTGGCGCGGATCTCGGCCTCGATCTTGTCAGCGACGTCGGGGTGCTCGCGCAGATATTCCTTCATGCTGTCGCGGCCCTGCACGCGCACATCGCCGTAGGTGTACCACGCGCCGGCCTTGTCGATCAGGTCGAGCTTGACGCCGAGGTCCACGATCTCGCCGATCTTGGAGATGCCTTCGCCGTAGATGATGTCGAACTCCGCCTCCTTGAACGGGGGCGCGACCTTGTTCTTGACGATCTTGGCGCGCGTGCGGTTGCCGATCATCTCGCCGCCGACCTTCAGCGTCTCGATGCGGCGCACGTCGATGCGCACACTGGAGAAGTACTTCAGCGCGCGGCCGCCGGGCGTCGTCTCGGGGTTGCCGTACATGACGCCGATCTTCTCACGCAGCTGGTTGATGAATACGACGATGCAGTTCGTGCGGCTGACCGTGCCGGCCAGCTTGCGCAGGGCCTGGCTCATCAGGCGCGCGATCACGCCGACGGACGACTCGCCCATCTCACCTTCGAGCTCGCTGCGCGGCAGCAGCGCCGCCACGGAGTCGACGACCACGACGTCGAGCGCGCCGGAGCGCACGAGCTGCTCCGTGATCTCGAGCGCCTGCTCGCCGGTGTCCGGCTGGGAGATAAGCAGACTGTCGATGTCCACGCCGAGGGCGCGGGCGTAGGCGGGCTCGAGCGCGTGCTCCACGTCGATGAACGCGACCTCGCCGCCCGCCTTCTGCGCCTGGGCGAGCACATGCAGCGCCAGCGTCGTCTTACCGGAGGATTCAGGCCCGTAAATTTCGATGATACGGCCCTTGGGCAGGCCCCCGATACCGAGCGCCAGGTCGAGCGCCAGCGAGCCCGTGGAGATGGCCTCCACATTGCTCACGGTGTTGTCGCCAAAGCGCATGATCGAGCCCTTGCCGTAGGTGCGCTCGAAGATGGCCATCAGCTCCTTATCCTGCTCCAGTGAGCCCGCCG
>OHZK01001045.1_pt1 | contig 11318 bp, 7 predicted proteins | sample 1580401 | NCBI WGS metagenome assembly OHZK01 (sample SAMEA3882530, study PRJEB24775) | human gut metagenome | biome: human-associated habitat; feature: intestine environment; material: feces | place: Netherlands | collected 2009/2010
GCGAGCCCCTCAAGGACACCGCCCGGGTGCTGGGCCGCTACTACGACTGCGTGGTCTGGCGCACTTACCGCCAGTGCGATCTGGAAGAGTTTGCCGAGCTGGCCGGTGTGCCCGTGATCAACGGCCTGACCGACTACGCTCATCCCTGCCAGGTACTGGCCGACCTGATGACCATCCGGGAGCGCCGGGGCACGCTGGAGGGCCAGAAGCTTTGCTTTATTGGCGATGGCTGCAGCATGGCAAACAGCCTCATCGTAGGCGGCCTGCTGGCAGGGATGCGTGTGACCTGCGTCTGCCCCGAGGGCTACCGCCCTGCCGCTGACGTGCTGATGTTCGCCCACAAGTATGGCGAAAAGTTTCACCTGCTCACCGACCCCGCCGAGGGTGTGAAGGATGCCGATGTGGTGGTGACCTCTGCATGGAACACGGCCCCCGGTACCCCCGAAAGTGAGCGCCGCCTGCGGGACTTCGCGGGCTTTCAGGTGACCAGCAGGCTGATGGAGGGGGCAAAGCACGATGCCATGCTCCTCCACTGCCTGCCTGCGCACCGGGGCGAGGAGATCTCCACCGCTGTCTTTGAAGAGCACGCCGACGAGATCTTTGACGAGGCCGAGAACCGTCTCCATGTGCAGAAAGCCGTGCTGGCCATCCTGCTGGCCGGTCTGTAAAAACGAGAAAGAGCCCTGGGGCTGCAGAAAATTGCAGCCCCAGGGCTCTTATTGTTTCTCTCAGGTTCTGCGGCTCAGGCCGGGGCCTTCATCAGACACCAGAGTAGGCGGAGAAGCCGCCGTCAATGGGCAGGCAGATGCCGGTGATAAAGCCGGCAGCCTCGTTGTTCAGCAGGAACAGCAGGGCACCCACCAGATCCTTTTCGCTGTCGCCGAAGCGGCCCATGGGGGTGGCAGCCAGGATCTTTTCGGTGCGGGCGGTGGGGGTGCCGTCCTCGTTGTAGAGGAGCCGTGCGTTCTGCTCGCTGGCAAAGAAGCCCGGGGCAATGGCGTTGACCCGGATGCCCACCTTGCTGAAGTGCACTGCCAGCCACTGGGTGAAGTTGGTGACGGCAGCCTTGGAGCCGGAGTAGGCCGGGATCTTGGTCAGGGGCAGGTAGGCGTTCATGCTGGAGATGTTCATGATGTTGCAGCCGGGGCGGCCCACCATCTGCCGGGCAAAGGCCTGCGTGGGCAGCAGGGTGCCGATGAAGTTCAGGTTGAACACCATCTCCACGCCGCTCTCGTCCAGATCGAAGAAGGTCACGGTGTCATCGTCCAGATCCGCCATCTCGAAGAATTCCTTGTCGGTGTTGGCCCGGGGGTTGTTGCCGCCGGCACCGTTCACCAGAATGTCGCAGGGACCCAGATCCGCCATTACCTCCTCTGCCACCTGCAGGCAGTTGGCCTTGTTCATAACATTGCAGGTGTAGCCCTTGGCCACGCCGCCTTCTGCCTCGATCGCATTGGCCAGCTCCTTCAGCTTCTCCATGTTGCGGCCCAGCAGAGCCACTTTGGCTCCTGCCCGGGCCAGAGCCTTGGCGAAAATGGAACAAAGGGTGCCGCTGGCACCGGTGACCACGGCAACCTTGCCGGACAGGTCGGTGTTCAGAACATTCTTTTCCACGAGGATACTCCTTTTTTGATCAGATGGTTGTGGTGATACGGATGATTATTTTCAGGCGGACAAGGCATCAGACCCTGCCAGCGCCCTTGTCCAGGATCTTATTGAACTGGAGGAAGAAGGTGGTGGCGGTCACGGCAGCGGCGATGATGTCACTGACGGGCTCGGCAAGGAACACGCCGAACACGGGGTTCGCGACCACATGGGGCAGGATGAAGATGAGAGGGATGAGCAGGATGAGCTTGCGCAGGCAGGCCAGCAGCAGGCTGACCTTGGCCTGACCCAGCGCCATAAAGCTCTGCTGGCAGGCGATCTGGACACCGGTGGAGAAGATGCCCGCCATGTAGATGCGCATGGCCCAGGTGGTGTAATCGATCAGGGAGGCATCCGAGGTGAAGATGCCAGCCACTGCACCGGGAACCAGCATCATCAGTAACCAGAAGATGGTGGTATAGCTCAGGCAGAGGGTCAGCTGGAAGCGGAATGCCTGCTTGACGCGGTCTTTCTTGCCTGCGCCGAAGTTGAAGCTCATCACCGGCTGGCCGCCCTGGCAGATGCCCGAGATGGGCATGGTGCACAGCTGGGAGGCGCTGGTGATCACGGTCATGGCACCCACGGCCACGTCACCGCCGTAGCGGGCCAGGCTGGAGCTGAAGCTGATGGACAGCAGGCTCTCGGTGGAGAGCATGACGAAGGTGGAAATGCCCAGTGCCAGCACGGGCAGGATGATCTTCCCTTCCAGCTTCATGTCCTCTTTGCGGATCTTGAGGATGGTCTTGGGGCCGGTGAGGAAGCGGATGACCCAGATGGCACCCACTGCCTGGCTCAGCACGGTGGCAATGGCAGCACCCTTTACGCCCATGCCCAGCCCAAAGATGAGGATGGGGTCCAGCACGATGTTGATGACCGCGCCGATAACGGTGGTCAGCATACTGATCTTGGCAAAGCCCTGCGCGGTGATGAAGGTGTTCATGCCAAGCACGATCAGCACGCAGATGGTGCCCAGAATGTAGATGCGGCTGTAAGCCAGAGCGTAGGGCAGGGTGGTGTCACTGGCACCAAACAGCCGCAGCAGGGTGGGTGCGGCGGCGTAAAAGACGATGGTCAGGACGACCGAGAAGAGCAGCAGCATGGTAAAGCTGTTGCTGACAATCTTTTCTGCCTGCTTCTTGTCGCCCTGGCCCATGGCGATGGCGGTGCGGGGCGCACCGCCGGAGCCGATGAGCATGGCAAAGGCGTTCAGGAGCATCAGGATGGGGGTAAACAGGCCCACGCCGGTCAGAGCCGCCGCGCCGATCCCCGAGATGTGGCCGATGTAGATGCGGTCCACGATGTTGTACAGCAGGTTGACCACCTGCGCCACAACGGCGGGGATCATCAGCTGGAGCAGGAGTTTTTTCACGTCACCCGTGCCCATATCCTGCTGTTTTTTCTGCGTTTGTGCCATGGAAAGTGTCTCCTTTGGTTTGAGCGAGACGGAGAGGGCTGCCCTCAGAACGTCAGGCCGAAGTTCATCTCGTAGTAGTTGCCTGCGGCATCACGGTAGGCGTAAGCCTTGCCGTTCTCGTCCTTCATGCTGTCGGGCATGTAGGCATCCTTTGCAAAACCGGGCACGTCGTTGGGGCTGATGCAGACACCGTCCGCGTTCACAGCCAGCACCTCGTCGCCCTTGGGCAGGGTCAGGGGCAGCTTGCCAACGGGAGCAAAGCGGCCGAACATCACATCCAGCGTTGCGGAGGGGTAGGTGTCAAAGCCAACGGTCAGAGCGTCGGAGACCTTCTCCACATTGCCGACCTCCCAGGCCAGCGGGCAGTTGATGTTGGAAACGACCTTGCCGCCGTGGGCGTGGACCGCAGCAGCGATACCGGCCAGACGGTTTGCGCCCACCAGAGTGGTCTCCTTGTGGGTCTCGGTGGTGGGTTTGCCGCTCTCGTCCACGTTGCAGACCGTCTTGTCCTCGCAGATGTCCAGCTCCAGGTAGCCCGGGGTGGCGTTGAAGTATGCACCGGACTGGGGGCTGACCATCAGCAGGGCCACCTGGGCCTCATCGGGGGTGTCCACCAGAGTGACATTGCCCAGCATCTCGCGCAGGGCCTTGGTGGCGGCCTCACCGGCCTCGGCGCTCTTGCCAAAGGCCTCAGCGTAGACCTTGGTGCCGTCCTTCAGGGGCAGGGTGCCGTCGTTCTTCAGCAGAACAACGGACTCGCGGTGCACGCGGGAAGCTTCCTCCCAGTCGGCCTTGGTGGCAACGACCTCGGCGGCCTTCCTGGGGTCGGCGTAGGTGTCCTCGAACATGCCCTGACGGAACAGCTCAGTCAGGGTGCGGCTGACAGCGCGGTTCAGGCTGGCATCGGTCAGCACCAGATCTTCCTTCTTGAAGCCGGCGGGCACCGCGTGGGTGTCGTAGTAGTCGTTGGTGCCGCGGGCGTAGCTCTCCTCGCCCAGCTCGTTGTCCAGCAGGCCGGAGATCAGGTCCACGCCGCTCTGGGTGACAGCATAGCCGATGCGCTCGGGCTCGTCCAGCATGTCAACGCCCCAGCACATGTTGTGGACGATGCCGGTGTCGGAGTTGATGTAGCCCTTGAAGCCCATCTGGCCGCGCAGCAGGCCGTCGATGAACACCTTGTTGTAGGCAAATCCGTAGGGCTGGAGCTCGATGGGGTTGCCGTTGAAGTCCTCCTGCGGAGCGCTCTTCTCGGCGCTGGGCTTGGAGTAGTAGGGCATGATGGACTCGGCATTGTGGCGGATGGCTGCGCGGAATGCCGGGATGTGGTACTTCTGCAGGGAGCCGGGGGTAGCGTAGATGTTCCACTGGCCTGCTGCATAGTGGGGGTCAAAGCCGTTCTCACGGGCACCGCCGCCGGGGAAGTGCTTCACAGTCATGGAAACACCCTCGGGGGTAACGCCGTTGCTGCCGCCCTGGATGCCGGGGATCAGGTGGTCGAAGATCTCCTCAATGAGCTCGGGGTCCTCGCCAAAGGTGCCGAAGGTGCGCTGCCAACGGGGGTCGGTGACGCAGTCGGCCATGTACATGTAGCCCTTCTTCAGGCCGCAGGCATTCCACTCGCGGCGGATGGTGTCAGCGAACTTGTCGATGATGTCGATGCGTGCAGTGCCCTTGACGGCAGCAGCAATGCCCAGGGTGCCGGGATAGGTGGCAAACACGCCGGTGGCATCGTTCATGCCGAACACGACCTCGCCGTTCTCGTTGCGGCTGTTGGACATGACCTGCATGGGAACAAAGTGATCACAGGTCTCGGTCAGGTACTGCAGCTGGTTCAGGTAATCTGCCAGATCCTCGGGCGTGGGGCTCTCGCGCAGGATGACGTGGCGGTTGAAGCTCTTCTTGACCATGTCAGAGGTGCTGGGCAGGGACTGGGAGCCGAAGATGCTGTCGGAGACGTTCACGGGTGCCTCGTCCAGCAGGCCGCTTTCGTCCGCCACGGGCTTGTGGCCGTTGGCTGCCAGACGGGGGGAAGGATACTTGGGGCCCATGCGCCAGTCGGAGGTGAAGATCTGGCCGATCTTCTCGCTGGTGGTCAGAACCTTGACATAGGCCTCGGCGCGCTCAGCCGGGGTCAAGCGCCAGTCGTTGACTGCGCTGACGGTGCCGGTGCCGTCGATGTCCTTGAAATACAGGCCGTCCTGCTCGATGACCTTGCGCTCCACGGTGCTGATGGTGGGGCCGTTGGGGTTCTGGTAGCGCTTTACGCGCTCGGATGCTTTCACTGCCATAGTGTTTTCTCCTTTTCTTTTGAACGCAGCGGCCCATGCCACAGAGCCGCAGATGCTATACCTATTATAATAGGCCGCCGCGCGGAACAACTAGAAAATTTTTTGGATATTTCCGCACTTTCCTTGTATTCTTTTTTTGCGCACGGTTGGAATACAAGTCTGTTTTGTGGAATGTGCTGTACTAGTATCTTACAATCATGTGCAAAATGACGAACGCTGTTTTTTAAAACTGTTGATTTCGCCCAAGGAGAGTAAAATTGTCCTGTTTTACCTCAAAATTTTACTAACAGAAATTTGACGGATAGTTCATAATGTATACATAAAAATCCCCCGGTTCGCGATGTGGCAGCCGCAGCCCACGGGGGACCGAATGAAAGGCCGGAGTGAGTGGCAGCACACCGGCCGCAGAATTGAAAGGAGAGCTTCTCTATGGCAAAGGTCAAACAGCCGCTTGAAGAAAACGGCATCCACAGAGCGAAAATGTGGGAGATCATGATGTACGCTCTGAACAACACCTCCACCAACACCTACATGATGGTGGTCGGTTACATCAGCTACTTCCTGATCGGTATCGTCGGTCTGGCATCCGTGCTGGCCGGTTCCATTGTTACCATCATGCGTATCTGGGACGGTGTCACCGACCCGTTCGTTGGTATGATGGTCGATAAGACCAACGGCAAGTTCGGCAAAAACCGTCCGTTCATTGTCATCGGTCAGATCATCATGTTCGTCACCACCTTCGTGATGTTCAACTTCATCCCCAAGATGGGCACTGGTGTCCGCTTTGTTGCGTTCATCATCATCTACATGATCTACATCCTGGGCTACACCTGCCAGTGCGTTGTCACCAAGTCTGCTCAGACCTGCCTGACCAACGATCCCAAGCAGCGCCCCATCTTCGCAATGTGCGATACCGTGTACAACATCATCCTGATGAACATTGTCATCCCTGTCATCGTTACCGACAGCCTGGTTCCCAAGTTCACCCTGACTGCTGAGAACAACGCTGCAGAGATCGCTTCTCTGGTGGCACAGAACCCCGCTCTGGCAGGCATCGTGGAGAAGTCCGGCGGCAGCCTGTCCGCTTTCTACAACCCCGGCCTGTTCACCACCATGCAGCTGATGTTCGGCGGCCTGTCTGCAGTGTTTGCAGTCTGCGCCATCATTGCTCTGTGGCGTAAGGATAACTCCAAGTACTTCGGTCTGGGCACCGCCCAGAAGGTCGGCGTGAAGGATTACGTTGACACCCTGGCTCACAACCGCGCCATCCAGATGCTGGTGGTCTCCGCGTCTACTGATAAGCTGTTCATGTCCACCATGAGCAACTCCACTGTTATGATCTGCCTGTTCGGCATCATCTTCGGCAACTATGCCGCATTCTCCAGCTACTCTCAGATCACCTCTATCCCCATCGCTCTGATCTCCATCCTGCTGATGAACAAGATCGCACGTCAGATGGGCCAGAAGGCATCCATGATGACCGGTACCTATGGCGGCATCATCGGTTCTGTCATCATCACCCTGTTCCTGGTCTTTGTGAACCCCAAGGGCGATGCTACCAAGTTTGCGCTGCCTGCATTCCGTATCATCCGTCCCGACACCTGGGGCACCCTGTTCACCGGCTGGAGTGCAGTGGGCCTGATCTTCATCCTGCTGGTCATCGCATGGCGCGGTGTGCAGGCTCTGTCCTCCTCTATCGTTATCACCATGACCGCTGACTGCGCCGACTACGAAGTCTACCGTACCGGCAAGTACGTCCCCGGCCTGATGGGCACCCTGTTCAGCTTTGTGGATAAGCTGGTCTCCTCTCTGGCAACCACTCTGGTGGCCCTGTTCTACTCCATGGTCGGCTTCAAGGACGCTCTGCCCGATACCCTGACTCCGTACTCTGACGGCATCTTCTGGGCAACCATCGGCTGCTTTGTCCTGCTGCCCATCGTTGGCTGGCTGTGCAACGTTGTTGCCATGCACTTCTATCCCCTGACCAAGGAGAAGATGGAAGAGATCCAGGCTGAGATCGGCCGCATCAAGGCTGAGGCTGCTGCAAAGCAGGCTTAATGCCAACCATCTCCCTGCGGAAATTTTGAATGAGGGACAGCGCTGCTGTCCTGCATCGTAACCGGAAATGTCCTGCGGCGGGCCATCCTCTGCCGCAGGACTTTCTGATACCTGAGACCCGGAAGGAATACCACTATGGCAGAAGAAAACAAGCTGAACCAGACCCCTGAGATCACCCCGGCCCCCTCCGCTGAGACCCCGGAAAAGGCCCCCACCACCGGCGAGCTGCTGGGCGATGTGGAGCACTACGACGAGGAAAAGGACGATTGGAGCACCGGCTATTACGGCACCGGCAGCCGCCAGCAGGTAACGGACGATGTGTTCCACAAGCTGGAGACCGGCGAAGAGTTCACACGGGATGACTTTATCAAGGCGGAGCTGGCGCTGCAGGATGCCAAGCTGGAAGCCGGCATCGATCTTGAAAAGGAGAAGAGCCCGGGCCTCATTGGTAAGTATCACGATTGGAAAAAGAACCGCGTAAGGCACAAGGTGAACAAAAAGAAGTACCTTCTGCTCTGCCTGTTTCTGGGCTGGTGCGGCGGCCACCGCTACTATGAAAAGCGGTATGCGCTGGCGGCCTTCTACACCCTGTTCTTCTGGAGCGTGGTGCCCTTCTTCCTCTGCGTGACCGACCTTCTCATTGCCCTGCCCATGCAGGCCGATGAGAACGGCGACATCCTGATTTGACATCTTCCTCTATTCATTCATTTACCTCCTAGCGCCAGAAAGGGCCTGCGGCATTTGCCGTGGGCCCTTTCTGGCGTTTGCAGGCCCGTTCTCCGGCGCAGAACATAGTGGCAGCTAACTGGCGTTGTGCTATACTAGTATATCAATTGATTGTGCAATAAGCACAATAGAAATTTTCACATTAGTGAAACTTTTCCCATAATCGTAAAATCGACCTGTTTTACCTTAAAATATTACTAACGGATATATCAAAAAACGTTCATAATATAGACATAAAGTTCCGGACGGGCTGGTACGCAGTGGCAGCTGTAAGCCCCATGGAGAAAACGGAGAATGTTCCTATGTGAACAAAGGAGAGAATGAAATGGCAAAAACCAGAAGTCTGCCGGACAAGTTCTATGATAAGGACTATGAGCACAACGGCATCCACCGCGTTCCCCTGTGGCGCATTGCAGGCTACGCGTTGAACAACACCGCAACCAACGTTTATCTGATGATGATGAACTACGCCACCTACTACCTGATGGGCTGGGTCGGCGTTGGCATGATGGTCGCTTCTTCCCTGACCATGATGATGCGTATCTGGGACGGTGTCACCGACCCGTTCGTCGGCTTCATGGTCGATAAGACCAACGGCAAGTTCGGCAAGAACCGCCCGTTCATCGTGATCGGTCAGATCATCCTGTGCGTCACCAGCTGGGTCGCATTCCATGTGACCCACAAGCTGCCTCAGGGCGTGCGCTTCCCCTTCTATGTGGTCGTTCTGATGGTCTACTACCTGGGCTACACCTGCCAGTGTGTCGTTACCAAGTCCGCTCAGTCTTGTGTGACCAACGATCCCAAACAGCGCCCCATGTTCGCTTCTTTCGACGGTGTGTATAACACCTTGGTGTTTGCTATCCTGGGCATCGTCATTCCCCGTATCGCCAACAGCTACAACGATGTGGGCGGTTACGCATCTCTGGAGTTCTTTGACACCCTGTGGAAGATGACCGCTGTCATGTCTGCGATCTTCACCATCATCGCTGTGATCTCCATCGCTCCCAAGGATCGTTCCGAGTTCTTCGGCACCGGCAAACCTGTCAAGGTCGGCCTGAAGGATTACTGGGATACCCTGAAGAACAACCGCGCCATTCAGATGCTGGTCCTGTCCGCATCTACCGATAAGCTGGGTTCTTCTGCAAAGTCCAGCGCCGTCATGGTCGCCATGTTCGCCTGCATCGCCGGTTCCAACCTGCTGCAGAGTAACGTTACCGGTCTGGTGACCATCCCCAGCACCATCGTGTGCTTCCTGTTCATCAGCTTCTTTGCTACCCGTCTGGGTCAGCGCAAGGCTATGTTGATCGGTTCTGTGGGCGGTCTGATCACCAATGGTATCCTGGCAGCTCTGTGGCTGCTGGGCGATCCCACCACCATGACCTCCAACCCCGAGACTGGTGCTCTGAACTGGGGCTACTTCCTGATCATCTATCTGGTCTTTACCATCATCACTGCTGGTTTCCAGGGTATCTCCGGTAACATCGTCATCCCCATGACCGCTGACTGCGCTGACTACGAAGTCTACCGTACCGGCAAGTACGTCCCCGGCCTGATGGGCACCCTGTTCAGCTTCGTGGATAAGCTGGTCTCCTCTTTCGCTCCCATGGTCGCCGGTATCATGTTCAGCATGTGCGGCTTCACCGACCACAACCCCGTTATGGGTGACCCTGTTACCCCGGGCCTGCGTATGGGCGTTGTCTTCTGCGCATACGGCATGATCATGATCGGCCTGGTCTGCAACCTGATCGCCATGAAGTTCTATCCCCTGACCAAGGAGAAGATGGCTGAGATCCAGGATGAGGTCGCTCAGATCAAGATGAAGACCATGGCTGAGAACGCCTAATTGGTACTTGCAATTTTCTGCGGAAACCTGTAAAATCAAATAGGAAAACCGCTCGCCCTTGCGGCGGGCGGTTTTCTGCTTTTGGAACAAAATTCAGACAAGAGGTACATCGTAAATGGAAGAAAAGACACAGTGGGTAAAGGACCCGGACCATGGGTTCATCTGGAACACCATCGACCACCTGTTATACTGGAGAGAACACCGTGAAAAGCACTGTGTCAGCCGTAAGAAGTATATGCGCCTGTGCATTCTGGGTGCGTTTGGTGCGCACCAGTTCTATGCCAAGCGCCCGGTGCTGGGCCTGCTGTTCGCCTTTGCGGAGGACATCCTCAGCTTCTTCCTCACTGGAGGAGGCGGCTATCCCTTTTTCCCCGGCTATACTCTGACCACTATGCTGGGTGTGCTGACCTACGCTCTGTTCCTGTACCGGGCGCCCCTGCGGGTCTGGCGGATCTTCTGCGCCAAGCTGGTCACCAATGTGCAGAACGTGGTGCTGGGGGCGCTGTGGATCGCCATTCTCAACAGCAACGGCCGCTTCAGCCTGGAGGCCTGGTATGCCAGCGCGTCTCTCAGCGCGGTGAAAAACCTCATCATGCTGCCGGTGCAGACGGTGCTGCTGGTGCTTCTACTGCGGGCGCTGCAGCCAGCCCTTCAGCGGACGGGGATGCTGCCCCGGCAGGGGGCGGGGGCCAGGCCGGACTGAGCGGACAGGGGGACCATGTGAGACGAAAAACCGGCCGCGGCAGGCGGCCGGTTTTTGATTTGCGGAGCCGCGGAAAATGTTCAAAAATCCGATGGCATTTGTTTACAATTTGTTTATATCCATCCGTTGACAATGAAGGCGCGTGGTGGTAAACTCGTTTTAGCACTCCGGAGAAAGGAGTGCTAAAACCAGCGTGAGACAGCTTGGACCAGAGGTGCTTTTTGTGGAACTCACGGACCGGAAAAAGCAAATACTGAAAGTGGTGGTGGAGGACTATGTCCGTACTGCAGAGCCGGTGGGTTCCAAGGCCATTGCCGCGGAGATGGGCGGCGTCAGCTCCGCCACCATTCGCAACGAGCTGTCGGATCTGACGGAGCTGGGCTATCTGGAACAGCCCCACACCTCCGCTGGGCGGGTGCCCTCTCCCAAGGGTTACCGGCTGTATGTCAACGAGCTGATGGAGCGCCAGCGGCTCTCCATCGCAGAGACGGAGCGGATCAACCAGTCCCTCCAGATGCGGATGGAGGAGCTGGACCGGGTCATCGACCAGGCCGGCAAGGTCCTCTCCCAGATCAGCGACTACCCGGTGTTCTCCATTGCGGCCTGGCCAGAGCGGGTGACAGTGAAGCGGTACGATCTGCT
>OHZK01001048.1_pt1 | contig 11285 bp, 10 predicted proteins | sample 1580401 | NCBI WGS metagenome assembly OHZK01 (sample SAMEA3882530, study PRJEB24775) | human gut metagenome | biome: human-associated habitat; feature: intestine environment; material: feces | place: Netherlands | collected 2009/2010
GAAGCAAAGCTGGTCTGGCGGCGGGCGTTGGCATCAAAGGGCGACACGCGCACCAGACGGTGCACACCGTTCTCACTCTTGAGCAGGCCGTAGGCGTTGGCACCCTTCACCATCATGGAGGCGCTCTTCATGCCGGCTTCATCACCGTCCTGATAATCCAGAACCTCCACGGTCATGCCGTGGTTGGAAGCCCACTTGTTGTACATGCGGTACAGCATTTCGGCCCAGTCCTGTGCCTCGGTGCCGCCGGTACCGGCATGGAAGGTCAGGATGGCGTTGCTGTGGTCGTACTCACCGTTCAGCATGGTCATCAGCTGCAGCTCATCCACTGCCTTGCCCACAGCGTTCACAGACTCCTCTGCTTCGGGGATCATGGCGGGGTCGTATTCTTCATCCAGCATTTCCAGCATGGTCTCGGCATCATCGTACAGGCCCTGCAGCTTTTCAAAGCGGCTCAGCTTGCCCTTCAGGTCGCCCACTTCATCAAAGACCTTCTTGCTCAGCTCAGCGTCATCGTAAAAGCCGGGGCGGCTCATGGTGTGCTCCAGCTCCTGCACGCGCTTGCGGGAAGCGTCGATGGCCAGCGCTTCCTCCAGGTCCTTCACAGCGGTGCCGTAATCGGCCAGCTGCACTTTCAGTTCGTCAGTAGTAATCATATTTTAAGAATCCCTCAAAAGATACAGTTTATACACAGATACTTCATTAGTATACCCAGAATCCATGATAAAGTAAAGAGGAAAAATACTCAACCTACTGGAATTTTGAAGATTTTTGCCTTTTCTTTTCTCTTTTAAGGGAGTATAATAAGTTCAACTAGCATACCGGGAGGATCTTATGCCCAAATATTATGGCTGCCCCTGTGAGGGCTGCGGCAAGCCGCTGACACTGCAGGACGACATCGTTGTCTGCCCCGACTGCGGCGCGCCTTATCACCGCGATTGTTATGAAAAGCTCGGCCGCTGCATCCATGCCCCGGCCCACGCCGCCGGATACGAGTGGAAGTTCCCTTATCAGGAAAGTGAGCTGTGCACCTGCCCTGCCTGCGGCGAGCGCACCCTGCGCAGTGAATCCGTCTGCCGCTGCTGCGGTGCGGCCCTGCCCCCGGAGGGGGCACAGGAGCCCGCCGACCGTGTCGATTCGGATGAGCACAGCGAGGAGTTTGATTACTCCACCTTTTACCGCCAGTTCCAGGAGACCGGGGCCCCGCAGGTAGACCCGCTGCGTCAGACCTATCAGGCCGCTTTTGGCAAGGAAGAGGTCATGGACGGCATCCCCTGCAAGGACTGGGCGGATTTCATCGGCCCGGCTTCCCCTGCCTACCTGAGCGCCTACTGCCGGATGCAGCTGTCCCACACCAAGACCTCCATGAGCTTTTCGGCCATGCTGTTCGGCCCGTTCTATTTCTTCTACCGCAAGGCGTGGAAGCCCGCGTTCGCCTTTCTGGCCGCCGAGCTGGTGCTGGCCCTGCCCACCTTCATTGACCTTTTGCAGATCACGGACAGCAGCCTGGCCCCGGGGCTTTCCACCTCCACCCTGCTCACCCTTTCCCGGGTCTGCTCGGTGCTCAGCTTCCTGCTGATGATCGTGCGCGGCCTGTACGGCAAGTGGCTCTACCGCCAGAGTGCCGCCGAAAAGATCCGCCGCATCCGTGCAGAGTTCCCGGACGCGGCACAGCGCAAAGCCGTGCTCTGCGCTCAGGGCGGCACCAGCTGGGCCGCCGTGCTCGGCTGTCTGGTCCTGCTCATGGTCATTGGCAGTGCGTTCACCCTGCTGCTTGGCCCCAATGTGGATGCCCTGATCCATCTGGTCTACGGCTGAGCGTTCAGCCTGAAATGATATGATGAAGGAGTTCCGAACCATGAAAAAAGTTACGAAGGCTGTCATCCCTGCCGCCGGTCTGGGCACCCGTGTGCTGCCCGCCACCAAGGCCATGCCCAAGGGGATGCTCCCCATCGTGGATAAGCCCGCCATCCAGTATCTGGTGGAGGAAGCTGTCAAGTCCGGCATCACGGACATTCTGATCATTCTGGGCCGCAACCAGAGCATCATCGAGGATCACTTTGACCGCAGCCCCGAGCTGGAAGAAAAGCTGGCCGCCCCCGGCAAGGAAAAAATGCTGGAGGAGTGCCTGGGCATCTCGAACCTTGCCAACATCTTCTTTGTGCGCCAGAAGCAGACGCTGGGCCTGGGCCACGCCGTGAGCATGGCAAAGGCCTTTACCGGTGACGACCCGTTCGTGGTCATCTACGGCGACGACGTGATCTGGGGCGAGGACCCTGTCTGCGCCCAGCTCATCCGCGCCTATGAGGAGTTCGGCCGCCCGGCTGCCGGTGTCTCCGCTGTGCCCTGGGCCGATGTGAGCCGTTACTGCAGCCTGAAGACCACCCCCATCCACGACAACTATTTCTTTGTGGATGACATGATCGAGAAGCCCAAAAAGGGCCAGGAGTTCAGCAACTACTCCATTCTGGGCCGTGTGCTGCTGACCCCTGAGATCTACGATATCCTCGCCCACACCAAACCCGGTGCAGGCGGCGAGATCCAGCTGACCGATGCCATGGCCGAGTATGCCCGCAACTACGGCGGCATGACGGCTGTGGAGTTCACCGGCAAGCACTACGACATGGGCAACAAGCTCAAGGTCGTGGAGGCGCAGGTGGAGCTGGCATTGCAGCATCCTGAGATCGGCGAGGAGTTCCGCGCCTACCTGAAGGAGTTCTGCAAGACCCTGTAACGTTCTGCTTTCTTTCCATGACCCAAGACCGCTCTGCCGCCGGGCAGGGCGGTCTTTTGCTGCAATAACCCCGGCAAGGAATTGGTTGATACAAAACAGTTCCTGCGGTATACTGGGGATGAATGTTTTTTTATGTAAAGATCGTGTCAAAGAGAAAGCGAGGTTTTTTCATGGCAAATGCCGACCGCAGCGCGGAGCAGTTCCGTAAAATGACGGAGACCCCCATCCCGAAATTGATCCTGAGTCTGGCGGCTCCCACGATATTGAGTATGCTCATCACCAGCATCTACAATCTGGCCGACACCTTTTTTGTGGGCCAGATCTCCACCAGCGCATCCGGTGCAGTGGGCATCGTTTCCAGCCTGATGGCCATTCTCCAGGCGCTGGGCTTCATGCTGGGCCACGGCTCCGGCAGCATCATCAGCCGCAGCCTGGGCAGCCAGAACACCGATGCCGCCACCCGGTTTGCTTCCACCAGCTTCTTCACAGCGCTGGTGTTCGGCGGCATCATCACAACGGCAGGCCTGCTCACCCTGCCCGATTTTATGATGCTGCTGGGCAGCACCGAGACCATCCTGCCCCATGCCTGTGCCTACGCGCGGTACATCCTGCTGGCCGCTCCCATTATGATGTCCAGTCTGGTGATGAACAACATCCTGCGCTATGAGGGCAAGGCCAGCTTTGCCATGATCGGCCTGGTCACCGGCGGCCTGCTGAACATTGCGCTGGACCCGCTGTTCATCTTTGGGCTGGGCATGGGCACCGCCGGTGCGGGCCTTGCCACGGCCCTGAGCCAGACCATCAGCTTCTGCATCCTGCTGTCCATGTTCCTGCGGGGCAAAACGGTCAGCCAGTTCCGGATCACGGCAGTCACCCACAGCCCGGCGGAGTTCGGCACCATCCTGATGACCGGTATGCCCAGCTTTGGCCGTCAGGGCCTGAACAGCATTGGCGGAATGCTGCTGAACATTGCCGCCCGCGGCTATGGCGACGCTGCCGTGGCCGGTATGAGCATTGTTTCCCGCATCTTCATGTTCATCATCTCGGTGGCCATCGGCACCGGGCAGGGTTTTCAGCCGGTGGCAGGCTTCAACTATGGTGCCCAAAAGTACCGCCGGGTGCAGCAGGCCTGCCTGTTCACCATGGCAGCCAGCTTCTGCTTCCTCTCTGTCATTCTTACCGTCTGCTGGTTCAATGCCGAGACCCTCATCCGCCTTTTCCGCGATGATCCCGAAGTCACCGCCGTGGCCCTGCCTGCCTTCCGCTACCAGTGCTTTGCCATGCTGCTGCAGCCCGTGATCGTGGCGGGCAACATGCTGTTCCAGTCCATCGGCAAATCGGGCCGGGCCACCTTTCTGGCCTGCTGCCGTCAGGGCGTGTTTTTCATCCCGCTCATCCTCACCCTGCCCCGGGCCTTCGGGCTGCTGGGCGTTGAGATCTGCCAGCCCATCGCCGATGTGCTGACCTTCTTTGTCACTGTGCCCTTCCTCTTCCCCTTCCTGCGTCAGCTGGTGCGGATGGACGAAGCTGAGGCTGCCGAGGTCTGAGCGAACCCTGTAACAAAACTGTAACCATAACCGGACGTTCGATTGCAATTGAACGTCCGGTTTATTCGTATTATAATCAGGATAGGAAAGTTAAATTCTGCCAAACCTGTGAGGTACGCTTATGAAACGTTCTGTTCTCCGCATCGGCTGTGCAGTGCTCAGCCTGTCTGCCGCGGCAGGGCTGCTGGCCTCCTGCTCCCTGCTGCCTCCGGCCTCGCCCCTGCCCGATTCCAAGCCCGCGCAGGCTGAGGAGGTGCCCGGCACCGCTGCAGCTTCACTGGACGACGGCAAGCTGCGCATCCTGTACAGCAACGGCTCCAACGGCGGCAATACCGTGCTCTGCGGCAATACCGTGTTGTATCAGGCCGCCAGCAGCGAGACCGTGTATCTGGTGCCGGATACCCTGACCGGCACCGTGCGGTACTATCTGCGGCAGTGGTCGGACCCCGGCACCCCCACCGGACGGGCAGCCGCCCTGTACGACCGCAGCGGCAAGGAGATCCTGACCTTTGACCGTGCCTACGATGCCGTCCTGACCGGCAGCCTGCTGGTTCTGACCGCACCGGAACAGATGGCCTATGCCCCCTGCAACAACCACGCCGCAGGCGATTGCCGGGTGATCGACCTTGCCACGGGCGAGGAGCTGGCTGTGCCCGAAAACGCCTACGGATGCAGCATAGCAGGCAGCTATCTGGCCTTTGAAGTCTGCAATGTTCCGGCAGACTATGTGCAGGAAAACGAATGGGGCGATGATCTGACCGCCTACTGCGCCGTGCAGGTGCAGGATCGGCAGGGCGAGGTGGTCTATCAGGCAGAGCTGTCCGGCCTTTCCAGCTTCTATGCCAGCAGCAGCGACAGCTCCGCCCCCACCGATTGGCTGGTGGTGAGCCACTACAACGAGGATGGCACGACGGGTGCCGACAGCCTGTACAACCCCACCACCGGCGAGGAGCTGACCGGTTACCAGCAGTACACCGGTGCAGGCACGGTCAGCCTGTATCACGATGGCAGATATCAGCTGGTGGATCTGGTCAGCACGGAGCAAAGCGCTGTGCTCTGCGAATACGACCAGCCCATCCGGTATTATGTGCCCGGCGCAGCAGTCACGGAGCCCGAAGTTTCCACCCCCGAAATGGCGGGGCGGTATCTGTTCCACGATCTGCTTACCGGCGAGGAAAAGGAACTTTACGATGTGGGCACCGACGATGCCACGCTGGCCATCTACGCCCTGGACGGCACCGTGCGGGTGTTCGACCGGCAGACCGGCGTGCTTCTGACCGACACCGCCATCGACCCGGTGGAGAACCAGGTGCGGGCCCATGTCTATGCCGAAAACGGCTGGGTCTGGGTCGCGCAGGACGACAACGACAACTATGTGAACACGGCCATCCAGATCTGCGGGCCGGACGGCACCCACAAAACGCTGGATCCCCGCACGCTGGAAGAAGCCTACACCCATTATTATCCCCTGTTTTCCACAGCCGATGGACTCTATTTCTACGGCTGCTGCAACGGCCCCGGCGGCAGCTGGCTGTATGACATCCTGGACAGCGACGGCAATGTCGTCGTGGGCGGGCTGCGCAGCTGCAGCACCTATTATGCCGACAGCGCCAACGGCCTGCCGGAGGGTGTGTTTGCCGCCAGCAAGGGCTTTTCTTACGGCTGGATGGATCTTTCCGGCCGGTGGCTCTATGCCGAAAGCATCTTTGCTTCCACCGCTGATGAGATGGACAACTACTACTTCTGAGGGAGGATTTCCGTATGAAAAACGTTAAGATCACCCGCCGCAGTTTTCTGTTGGGCCTGGGAGCCGCCTCCTCGGCCCTGCTGCTTTCCGCCTGCGGCAGCACCGATGCCCCGGCATCGTCCGCCAGCACATCCGCCTTGCCGCAGCCTGACTCCGGGGCTCCGGCTTCGTCCGCTGCCAGCGAGGTCCCGCCGGAACCCGTCCTGCGTGTGGACGAGTTCCCCATCACCGACGGCAGCACGGCCTGCATCCCGCTGATCGCGCAGATCATGGCCGATACCACCGGGCTGGATCTGGAGACCGCCCGGAGCGCCGTGACCACCAACACCACGGCCCAGGCCTGGCGCAACCTGGGCCTGTACGGCAATAATTACGGCGATTCGGTCAAGCTCATCATCGCCTACGAAGCCCCGGAATCTGTCAAGGAGGAGCTGAAGGCAGACGGTGACCCGCTGGAGCAGAAGGCCATTGGCCGGGACGCGCTGGTGTTCATCGTCAACGAGGACAACCCTGTGCAGAGCCTGACCCGGCAGCAGCTCAAGGACATCTACGCCGGAACGATCACCAACTGGAAAGATGTGGGTGGCAAGGATCAGGAGATCATTGCCTTCCAGCGGCGGGCGGACTCCGGCAGCCAAACCCTGTTCCAGAAGCTATTGATCCAGGGCGGCCCGCTGATGGAGGCCCCCACCGAGCTGGCCCCCACCGCCATGGGTGAGCTGGTGGATAGCATTGCAGAGTATAACAACTCTGCCAACGCCATCGGTTTCTCGGTCTACTACTACATCGACCAGATGTACTCCAAGCCCGGTCTGCGGCTGCTAGCCGTGGATGGCGTGACCCCTTCCAACGAGACGATCGCCGACCAGAGCTACCCGCTGTGCAATGAGTTCTATGCCGCCATCCTGCAGGATTCCGCTGCCGACAGCCCGGAGCGCAGGATCTACGAATGGCTCTCCACCGATGCAGGCCGTTCCTGCATTGAGCACTCTGGCTATGTAGCCGTCCAGTAATTCCCAGAAAATTCGGCACATTTCATTGACTTTGCTCAAATCCTTTGCTAAACTTAAGAAAAGTTTGTCAGCTTTTTTCGTTTCACGATCTTGAGCAAAGGAGATGCCGCATCATGTCCCATCCTTCCGACACCCCGCACTCCTCCCATGTTGAGAGCCGCAGCCGCAAGGCACTGCGCAGCTACATCATTCAGGCCTCCACCCTGCTGGAGATCGTGCTGTCCGGGCTGGTGCTCATTGGCCTGCTGCTCAGCTTCATTCCCCTGCTCAAGTGGATGCCGGGCCTGCTGTTTGATGGCAACGATGTAGAGATCCGCGGCTTCCTTGAGCGGGCGCTGGACATTGTCATCGGCGTGGAGTTCATCAAGATGCTGGCCAAGCACAGCCCTGGCAGCAGCCTGGAAGTGCTGCTCTACGCCATTGCCCGCCATATGGTGGTCGGCCACGAATCAGCTCTGGACAACCTCATCAGCGTGGGTGCCATTGCGTTGATCTTTGTCGTGCGCAAGTTCTTCTTTGTGCCGGCCTTTGGTGCCCACCTGCCTGATGGCAAGCCCGCCCCGGACCTGACCCCCAACCAGAGCGGCATCCCCGCCGAGGAGTTCCGCACCCGCCTGCGCCAGCGCATCCATGCAGAAGCTCTCGCCGACGAAGATGACGACGACGAGGATGAGACTGAGGAAGTGTAAGATTTCCGAACACACAAAACCCGAGGATAGCTGTGATGCTGCCCTCGGGTTTCTTATTTGTCCGCGATTCCGTTTTCAGGCTTAAGCGTTGGTCTCGCCGCCCTCAACGACCAGCTCATCCTCATAGTCAAGGCCGTAGGTATCCACCAGCGTCTCCTCGTAATCCTTGTGGAAGAAGCTCTCCTCGCCCAGGCTCTTGATCTCGTCGTTGATCCAGTCCAGCAGGGTGGTGTTGCCCTTGCTCACAGCGGGGGCGATGGTATCCTGGCTGCCCAGAGAGGGGATGCCCACCGTGTAGCCGGAGTTCTGCTTTGCAAAAGCGATGACCTCGGTGTTGTCGTTGGCCCATGCAGCGCCATTGCCGTTTTCCAGCGCGTTCTTGGCGGTCGCATAGGAATCATACTTCTGCAGGGGAATGTCGGGATATTCCTTGGTCAGGTAGGTCTCGGCGGTGGTGCCGGAAATGACGATCATCTGATCGTCGGCGTTCCAGTTGTCCAGGCTGGTGATGACATTGCTGTCGGGAGAGATGACACCCAGTGCAACGTTCATGTAGGGCAGTGCAAAGTCCACCTCCTCAGCGCGCTCGGGCGTGACGGTGAAGTTTGCCAGAATGATATCGACCTTGCCGGTCTGCAGATACTCAATGCGGTTGGCGGCTTCCGTGGAGACGAAGTTGGCTTCCACACCCAGATCCTCGGCCAGACGGCGGGCGAAGTAGACATCATAGCCCTGATACTCGCCGTTCTCATCCACATAGCCAAACGGGTTCTTGTCGGAGAAAACTCCGATGTTCACGGTGCCGTCCGCCTTGATCTCGTCCAGCGTGCGGAACACGTCACTGCCCGCAGCTGCGGCACTGCCGGATGCAGCAGAGCCGGATGCGGCAGAAGAGGAGGATGCGCTGCCGCCGCAGGCAGAAAGCAGAGCGGCGGTGGAAACTGCGCCCAGACCCAGCAGGAAGGCACGGCGGGAGATCTTGTTAATTTTCATGGTAGTAACTCCTTTCCTTTCTTTCCCATATAAAAATCTATCCATGATCTGTGACATCATTTCACAGCATCAGACAAAAAGGTTCAAAGTGGAAATGGGCTGCTGCGCATTTCTCACTGCTTTGCAACCGCATCAAAGGTGAAAGTGCGCAGGAAGCGCTGTGCACGTTCGGTCTGCGGGTGGTCGAAGAAGTCCGCCGGGGGCGCTTCCTCCACAATACGGCCATCGTCCAGAAACAGCACCCGGCTGGCAATTGCCCGGGCAAACTGCATCTCGTGGGTGACGATCACCATGGTCTTGCCCTCACGGGCCAGGTCGAGCATGACATCCAGCACCTCGCGCACCATTTCAGGGTCAAGGGCGGCGGTCACTTCGTCGAACAACAGGATCTCGGGGTGCATACAGAGCGCACGCACAATGGCGACACGCTGCTTCTGACCACCCGAAAGCTCCCGGGGGTAGCTGTTCTTTTTGGCCAGCAGGCCCACGCGGTCCAGCAGGGCCTCGGCTTCCTGCTGCACCTCAGCCCGGGGGCGTTTCTGCACCTTGGTGGGAGCCAGCAGGATATTTTCCAGCACGGTCAGGTGCGGGAAAAGCTCATAGCTCTGGAACACCATGCCGATGCGCTGGCGCAGACTCGTCAGCCCCTTGCCGCCGTAGGCGACAGTCTCATTGCCCAGGCGGACGCGCCCGCTCTGGATGGGCTCCAGTGCGTTGATGCAGCGCAGCAGCGTGCTCTTGCCACAGCCGCTGGGGCCTACCACCACGACGACCTCGCCGGGACGGACGGAAAAGCTGACGTCATCCAGCACGGTATTTTCCCCATAGCCCTTGACCAGATGCTCTACGGTCAAAATCGGTTCTGCCATGGTTCCTTACCTCCATTTTTTCTCTAAGTACGATGCCAGCAGGCTGATAGGCCAGCAGGCGAGGAAATACAGCAGGAACACGACCAGATAGATGCCGAACGCAGCGTTCGGGCTGGCCATGCGGTTGGCCTCAATGATCTGCTGCGCGACCTTCAGCACCTCGACGACGCCGATCATCAGCACAAGGCTGGTGGTCTTGATCATGCGGGTGATCAGGTTGATGCTCAGCGGGATCAGGCGGCGCACCGTCTGCGGAATGATGATGTACCAATAGGTCTGCGCCTTCGTCAGGCCCAGCGCCTCGCTGCTCTCACACTGGTGCTTCGGGATGGAGATCAGCGCGCCTCTCACAAGGTCGCTCATCTCTGCCGTGCCCCACAGCGCAAACACGATGACGGATGCCGTCTCGCCCGAGAGGTCCCAGCCCCACGCGCGGGTCGTGCCGAAAAACACAAGGAACAGCAGCACCATCTGCGGCATAATGCGGATGATTTCGAGATAAACCCGCAGGATGGCTTTTACAACGGGATTTTTGCCGCTCATCAGCACGCCCAGCAGGATGCCCAGCGGGATGCTGATGGCGACGGAAAGCAGGCTGATGCGCAGGGCCACCCACAGGCCGCCCAGCAGGCGGGCCATGTTTTTGCCCTTGAGCAGTACGTTAAGCCCCAAATCCGGCATAGCGCAGCCTCCTTTCCAGCAGAGACCCCAGCAGCGAAACCGGGAGCAGGATCAGCAGGTAAAAGACTACAAGAAGGAACAGGCTCTCGGTGGTTTTGTAGTACAGGCCGATGAGGTCCTTCGCCGTGAACATCAGGTCCATCAGGCTGATAGCGCTGAACACGCTGGTTTCCTTTAAAAGGAAAATGACATTGGCGACGAACGCCGGGACGCTGGTAGACATGGCCTGCGGCAGGATGACGTAGCGCATCGTCTGCATCCGGTCCATGCCGAGGCTGTAGGCGCTCTCAGTCTGGATCGGCTCGATGGATTCCAGCCCGCTGCGGAATGCCTCCGCCATGTAGCTGCCGCCCAGAAACGCCAGACCTGCAATGCCGCAGACCGCAGCGTCAGTCCTGATGCCGATCTTCGGCAAACCATAATAGATGAAAAACAACTGGACCAGGAGCGGCGTGTTGCGGCTGAGCTGGATGTAAAAGCCGACGACGCGGCGCAGCACAGGCACCTTATAATACTGGACCAGCGCGCAGACCAGCCCGATGACAATAGCCAGCGCGATACCTGCCAGCCCCAGACGCAGGGTCAGCCACGCCGCTTTTTCAAACAGCGGCAGGTACTGTGCGACCACATTCCAATCCACAAAAGTCTCCCCTTCCCTATCGGGTCACGAACAAATTTAGGTACAAAAAAATCCGGGCCTTCTCTGCGAAGGTTCCCGGACAAAGGTCAGGTTCAACACATGGGGGTTCTGGTAGGCCCCACAGACCATGCCCGGTGACAGCGCATACGACAACAACACATAGCGGACATAGCGGTATTCCCCTTTCCTGTTTTTGGTTTGCATTGTTCAAACCCGATGCCAGTATAATATACCTATTTACCTAGAATGTCAATAGGTTTTATGCTTTTTATTTGACCCCTTCCGCAAAATAATTGCGCCGCGTTTGTGTAGAGTGCACAAACGCGGCGCAATGTGTTTTATGATGTAGGGGCGCACAAAAAAAGGGCGCTG
>OHZK01001049.1_pt1 | contig 11278 bp, 8 predicted proteins | sample 1580401 | NCBI WGS metagenome assembly OHZK01 (sample SAMEA3882530, study PRJEB24775) | human gut metagenome | biome: human-associated habitat; feature: intestine environment; material: feces | place: Netherlands | collected 2009/2010
ATCCAATACTGTTGCATCTTTTTTAACAACATAACCACTTCCACCGATTCCTTTCACATTCTCAACCATACTGATAAGAAGAATTGGTTTGTCCACGCTTTTATCTGCCGTAAACACCGAAAACCACCCGATTTCTTTACCAGAAGTATCTTCTTTCGTTGCCTTCAACTCGGCTGTCCCTGTTTTTCCAGCCAGCAAAATATCGTCACGATGTGCAGCATATCCGGTTCCTTCCGGATCATTTACAACACCTTCCACCCCTTGCATAATTTCTTCTACATTTTCTTTGCTAAACGCATTTTCTATCCATGTTTCACCGGATGCTTCTTCTTTGTATTTCAAATACGGTTTTATCATATTCCCTTCATTTAAAAATGAAGTATAAATACTCGCCAGATGTAATGGATTTACAAGAATCTGCCCTTGCCCATAACCACTATCTGCCAATTGTATTTCTGTTTCTATTTTATCTGTATTGGAATATGTTGATTCCTGCATCGCAATCTCAAACGGCATATTCTGATTAAATCCTATTTCATTTAAAGTATTCATAAAATTCTCACTACCAATTTTAAGAGCTGCCTTTGCAAAATAAATATTATCAGAATAGATAATTGCATTTTTCATAATAACCGGTTCATATTCATGAAGTGTTGTCACTTGATAAGATCCCCAAGACGAATCTTTCTGCCATGCCAAACCTTCATTTCCAAAATCTTCTTTTGGATCTATGCTTTCCGTTTTCAACCCAATTCCTGCCACAACTGGTTTGAATGTTGAGCCAGGACACCATACTTGACGAAAACGATTATATAATGGCTTCTTTTCATCTTCGTTTAATGATGTCCATTTCTCTGATGATAAGCCCCGTATAAATTCATTATTATCATAAGATGGGGTACTTACCAAAGCCAATACTTCTCCCGTATAAGGATTCATTGCGACAGAACACCCCGGATCTTCTTTAAACTGCTCGTATAATGATTTTTGCAAATCGGAATCTATCGTTAATCTTATATCCATACCATCTTCTTTAAAAATACTTGCAAGAACCTCTTTTACTTCCCCATCACTATCCAAAATCTTTATATCACAACCATCTTTTCCTTTTAATTGCTTTTCGTATAACTTTTCCAACCCAGATCTTCCGATTACACTTTCAGCTGAATATCCTTCCCCTGGATGATTTTCCAAATCTTCTGCTGTTGCAGACTGTACATAACCTATTAAATGAGCTGCTGCCTCCCCTAACTCATAGGTTCTAACTTCCACATCTGATAGCATAACCCCTGGAATTTCCAAAAGTTTATTCTGACAATCCTGCTCCTCAAGTGTCTTTTCTTCTGGCTGTATTTTCATTAAATCTATTTCTTCTACTTTCGGAATAGTTTCAATTGGTACAAAAGAATCTTCTTTTACCCACTTTGCTGTGAGTTTGTTATTTATTGTTTCTACATCTATCTCTAATAACTCCGCTATTTTTTCAATAGATACATTCCTGTCTTCCAGCTTTCCCGGTATAATGCCAACTGATGTTGCTACTCCTTTTCCTGCAAGCATTTTACCATCTCGGTCTAATATTTCTCCTCTCTCCGCTTTTGATGTAGTAACACTTATTTTATCATCACTCTCTAAATCTGGAAAAATCAGGCTATCCTGCCATACTAATTTATATCCCTGTTTCGTCTTCTTCAGTTCCGCCATATTGTCAAATTGTATTGTTCCGGCAATTGTATTACATGATGTTTCATACGAAAGCGTAACTGTATCTGCTTTTTTCTCTTTCACAGCTATATGACTGATTTTAATGTCACTGACCTCTATTCCTTCGTATATCTTAGAATTTCGTTGTATGTACTCTTCTTTTGTCAGATAAACTTTTTCATCTGAATCTATCATAGTATACATTACTTCATATTCCTTTTTTTCAATATGGTTCATATATTCCACAAGTGTGTCTTCTGGTGATTCCGTTATCGTCCTTTTTAATAAAACACCTCCTGAAACAGCAATTACTGTTATAGCTACTATCAGCCCAAAAATCTTACAAATGTAAGATTTTTGGGTGTTTTGCTTTTTCCGTTTTCTTTTCATAGATACCCCTTTCTTCTAATTATTTTATTTTCCAAAATCTTACACCTGTAATATTTAGAAGTCAAGTCTATTTTTAGGAATTGTATACAACGGATTCAATATTAGACTATCATATTCTTTCTCCTGCCTTTTAATATGCCGGAACACCGTATCCATAGATGTTACTGCTTCCAATACTATAACTCCGTCTTGCCACCTTATCTCCACTGTTTCCTTCAATGGTATTCACTGTTCCACCGCTGACACTCTCCACAATTCCAACGTGGTCAATCGTTCCATTGTTTCCCCAATCAAAGAAAATAATATCTCCTGCCGCCGGGGTATAACTTCCGTCACGGAACCTACCTTTACTTTCAAACCACTTCACACCGTCCGAACAAAGAGAGAATTTTGGAATAGCTCCACTCTGGATATAACCACTCTGGTCTGCACACCATGACACAAAGCAGGCACACCACTCTACTCGGCTTCCAAATCCATACCAACTCCAGTAGGTTGTTCCGCCTTTTCCTTCCTGAGATGCTGCTACCTGAACGATTGCCTGATTACCGATGCCTGTCGGGATTCTTCCAAATGCATAATACTGAAGCACATGCGGCACATACTGCTTATCTCCATAACTGCTCCACCCCATTCTCTGTGCCATCATATCGGAAAATTCTGCTGCATTTGCAAGGGTATATCCACCTCTGGCTTTCGCCCATTCCAGATATCCATTTCCATAATTGTAACTTTGCAATGCCAGTTTAATATTTTCCATATCCAGAGAATTTTTTACTCCTGCACGTTCCAGACAACTTTTTATTTCTTGCACACCACAGGAAATCGAATACTCTGGATCCGTGATTCCATTCGGCTGTCTGGGATACTTTGTATTAAAGCTCCCTTCTGAACACTGCATCGGATCAAGTCCTCTCCCACCGGATTCCTGCATCATAATCGCTTTGATCAGTTCCACATATTCTCCAATACCATATTGATTTGCATACTGACGGATTAGTGGTTCGTATGCTTCTACTTCTGCACTGACAGAAGAAACTGTACTGGAATTATCCCCGCCTGTCATGCAAAGAAATCCACCAAATAAAATGACGATAATCAATATCACCACTGCAATCCAACCGCCTGCGGTCAATCCACTTAACAATGCTTTTGTAGCTTCCATCAACGCTTTTATCGCATGTGTTACCGCTTTTGCTGTCTTTTTCACTGCAATTGTGGTATCTCGTGCTGTCTGTCTTGCTGTCTGCACTGCTTTTTCTGCCTTTTTCATGGAATAATGCATTGCCTGGACAGAAGCATTTGCTGTCTGCTCCGATGTTTTGATACTGGTCCTTGCTGTTTGTTCTGCAGTCTTGACCGCTTTCCCAGAAGTCTTAATGGTACCTTTTCCGGTATTCTTTACTACCTGTTCCGATGCTCTACCGGTCTTGATGGTTCTTTTATCCCGTTCAATGGTCTTGATTTTTTTGACAGCAAGTTCTTTTCCCTGCTCCTGTGCCGTTTCTCCGCCTGAAGGCGGTACTGGTCGGATTTGTTCTTTCGGCTGGTAAACTGTTTCTTCGCCTGCCGAAGAAACAGAAGCTTTCTCTTTCTTCCGTTCAATAAGCTTTTCTGCCTGTCTGCGTACCTGATGCCCTGTTTCGTGAAAGATGCGGTCAGCATACTTGCTGGTCGCATCTTCTGCATAACCTACCGGATTATTCTCTCTATCACTAGATTTCTCCATCGATTGCATGATATTTTCTTTTGTTCTGACATAGGACTGCTTGATATGGTCTGTCACTATAACTGTCTTATCTAATACTTTAATATCCTTATGGACTTGGCGTGTTTTTATCTTACGATCCATCGCTTTTCTCCATTTGAATCTTTATCTAGCGTTCATGATTAGTTTCTTTTTTGCTCACCTGTGGCAAGTCCCGACAGTATTCCGGGTACTTTATGCGGATTGCTTCATAGAAATATGGTGCATAACCGCAATCGAACATCTCATATGGAGTAGACAGACTTTCTTCTCCCTTCTCCACATATCCATTCCACAAGTTGAAAGCCAGTCTGGTCAATCGTGCCGAACCGCCTGTCTGCCACCCTTCATGCAATGCTTCTGGTTTAATCAAACGCTCTTTAAAATCAAACATGCGATCAACATGATTTCTGGTATCTTTAGAAATTCCCACACAATAGAAAAATGAACTGTAATAACTGTCGTGCTTTCCGCATTTTGCTAACATCTAATAAAAAAACTTTTCGTGTTCCTTTGATGAAAATCTGATTTCTGACATAGTTGCCTCCTTTTCCGGCACTAAAAAACGCCACAAATTGTGACGATTTTCAGTGCCTTGCTTTTCATTATTCAAAATATTTTTAATTTTACATTCTTCCCCGGTTGATACTGTCCTCTCCCGGCTTTGTGGTCATCAGTTTATACAACCTTGTATTGGTTGGGAATCTATTGACGAACGGTACAAGCGAACTTCCGTATTTCACCAGACCACAACCGGCATCTGCATTTGTGATATATCCCATTTGCTCTGTAGAAATATTCAAAAGTGTCGCCAACTTTGCTCTGTCCGGCTCTGCCTGATTAAGCATCACGATATACTCACTGTTGGAAATCATCGTACTTGCAAGAACAGAATCTAACAGATATTCCACGTTCTGTGTGATTGCTGTCGGGAATGCATTACGCTTACGAAATCTTCGCCATGCAGAGTTAAAAAATGCTCCGGAATACTCATTTTCAAATACTACATGAAACTCGTCTAAGAAAATATGGGTTCGCTTTCCCTGTTTCCAGTTCTCCGTTACCCGGTTCAACATTGCATCAGTGATTACCAGAAGTCCCATGGTCTTTAACTGTTTTCCTAAATCCAGAATGTCGTATACCATGATACGGTTATTCACATCAACATTACTTTCATGTGCAAATGCGTCCAGACTTCCATTAGTAAATAATTCTGATACCAGTGCCAAATCCTGTGCTTCCGGTTCTTCCTGTTCTAAAAATTTTTCACGCAGCACCCGCAAAGTTGGCACTGCTCCGCCATGCTGATATTCCTCATAAACTTCTCCCACACATCGGTCAATAATGGAACGTTCCTTTGCATTGATTCCTTTTTTATCCAACTGTTCAAACAGAGATAAAATAAACTGTGACTTCTCAATCACTGGATCACCGCCATCTCCATATCCGTCTACCATATCCATTGCATTGATATGGTCCCGGCTTCCTGCAGCAATGCGAACCACTTCTCCGCCCATTGCTTCAACTAATGATGCATACTCTCGCTCTGGATCACAAATCAGGATATCGTCCTGCGTTGCCAGTGCCAGAAATACAATCTGCATTTTTGCATTAAAGGATTTTCCACTTCCCGGCACACCCAAAAGGAATGAGTTTGGATTCAACAGTTTTTCTTTATTACACATGATTAAGTTATGGGAGATTGCATTTTCTCCACAATAGATACCTCCTGCGTCCATAATCTCCTGCACCCGGAATGGCATCAACACTGCTACACTCTCCGAAGTCAGTGTGCGGACTGCCGGAATCTTCCGGTGTCCGATGGGTAGTGCTGTATTCAGTCCGTCCATCTGCTGAAATTTCAGAACAGAAAACTGGCATAACTTTTTCCGTCCGATTGTCAGAAGTGTTTCCGTATCTGCATCAAGCTGTTTTTTCGATTCTGCCGTATGCACCATAGTCAGTATACCGAACATCATACGCTGGTCACGTGTGGTTAAATCGTCCATGAACTCTTTACTTTCTTTTCTCTGCTGTTCCAAATCATAAGGAATCACTGCGGAAAAGTTATTGTTGGCATTTTGGCGTCGTTGCCAGTTTGTTATATTAGTCTCCACACCTAACAAACGTTTTTCCACTTCCTGTACTGCTTCATCAGTCGGAACCGGAATCACATCAATGCTCAACATCAGATTTCGATTCATGTCGGTCAGTTCTGCTATCATATCGTCTTTGATGTAAGAAGCATACTCACGAAGAAAAAGTACCCTTCCATAACGATCTCCCATGCGGAAATAATCTTTTTCAAATTCAAAGGTATCCGGACAGATATAATCTTTGAAGCTGTGTCCTTTTCTCATATTCTCCTGAATATCAAAATGGAAACCAGATTCTTCTCCTGTACGGTAAAAATCGTGCAGAATCCGTAACTTATCTTCTCCATTTATCTCTACACATTTGGAACCCAATCTTGCAAAATGACTGTTCAGCTCTGTTGTCACTCGTGCAAAATACGTTCTGGCTTCTTCGATTGTTTTCTTATAGCAGGATACTGTCACATATTTTTCCTGCACCATGCTGTTGGAACTGGTTGCCTTATCTAAAAGCATATTGTTGTACTCTTTCCGATATAAATCCAGTCCGTCCTCCTGCATCGGAATCAGAATTGCTTTTTCAAAATCCACCTTATTCAAGCGGCGATTATTGATCGTTATTTTTGTTGTTCCACCGCAATCGAAAGAATTTAATAAATCCATATATTCCAGGAACATGGTTTCCTTATCTACTTTGCTTGCCACCGCGTAGTTGATATCTGTAAATTTATAAGTACGTGCAAATTTATTTCTCCCGATTTTAAATATCCCGTCAGACCAGATGGTCTCGATGGGAATTACCTGCTGTACGCTTCTTGGAATTACAAATTTTTCTTTATCCTGCTTGAAAATATTACTCAGCGTTTTTATCATTCTTCTTGCGTCCCTCCTTCTTCAGACTTTCTTTCTCATATTTTTTAATGACTGGTTCTACCGCATCAAAATAAAGATTTTCTGACCGGAACACCAGTTTTTTCGGCATCAGGATTTCTGATTTTATCCATGCCCAGATAAACTGCTCCGCTGTCATTCCATGATATTTTACAAACCCGAACACTACACATGGGGCAGCTCCCAGTACACAAATCCAGCTCACTGTTTCCATGCTCATGTATGGGTGAAGCAAAAAATAAAGCCCAACGGCAATCCCGCAGGCTAATCCTGAAAAGATAAACTGTCTCAGGGACAATCCGAAAAAGATTGCCTCTGTGTAATCCCTGATTTCCTTGTTAATTTTTACTTCCAAAACGATACACCTCCAAATCGCACATTTGTTATATTTTTTCTGTTCTGTTACACTTTGGGTAAATGAAAGGGGGGACTGACCTATGCCAATCACTGTTATGATTTCACTTGTTGTTACCGTTGCTCTATTCCTGATTTCTCTGCTGTTTCGGATTGCTGCCAGATTAAATCTGACCTTACCGCTGTTATACTTTCTTGCTGTTTCCACAATTCTGAATCCATGGGCAGCAACTCATGAGAAACTTGCATTTGCAATCCTCTATCTGCTGACTGCCTTTTCTGTTCTCAGCTGGATTTTTGCTCTGCGACGCAAATGGCAGGAACATCAATACTACAAAGTTATGAAAGACGATATGTCCTTCCAGATTTCTCGTGCCAGACAAAGAGGGATTCCATTAGATTCTGTTCATTTCGATTCTCAGGGAAATATGAGATATAATGACAGCAAAGACATTGTAGAATAGGCTCATAACATACAACAGGGTATGTACTGTTTCTTACCATACATACTCTGTTTTTTATAATCCCATCATTTCCCTCACTACCCTGTCTGACATCTTCACCGCACCGACCAGTACCAACATATTAAAAATCAACTCTCCTATATAACTCCATACCATGGTCACTGCAGCTGCGTCCGGATCGACTACTGGCGGTGATGATGCAAATAATGAAAAAATAATGCAGGCAAGTACCACGATTGCTCCCTCCAGACACACTGCTGCGTATGACTTCAAAAAACTTCTTCCGATATTCTGGCTCGGCTCTCCTGCGAAGGAAGATAACGGAATCGGTGCAATGGCAGTATAAAGGTACAATCGAAAAAATCTTCCATATACACTCATAATCATAATGAAGCTCAGAACTGTAATAAAAAGTCCACCGATCAACGTCACCGCCCATAGAGGAATACTTTCAAAAAATCCACAATCTTCTACCGCTTCTATGATTTCGTCCGGTAAAACGGTATCTTCCGTACTTCCAAATCCTGCGGTCTGCATAATCGTACTGGTCACTCCTTGTATGATATTGAATAATGCCATCATCAGCTCCAGTCCATACGTGACTACGCCTTTTGCAATCGCAAAACGGATAAAAATTTTCAATGCATGTTCCGGTCTTTTTACCTCTGTAAAACTTCCACAAGTCTTGACCACTCCGACTACAAAGAAAAGCACTAACAAAGCATAGCCGATTGCCTGCAATGCTCCATGGATCTGCACAATCACCTGCCAGATACCGCCACCCTTAAAGGTTTCCGGTGACTGTGTGAGTATCTGCCAGATTTCCGCAAGTTTACTGTTCCAGGTATCCAAGGCATTTTGCAAGTTCTGTACTACCCAGTTATCTGACACCTTCTAAACACCTCCTGTCTTAGCCTGGGCGGTGCGATTCCTTTCGGACCTGCACCGTCCCGTTTCCTTATTTCCTATTCTTCTTAACCTGTAATCAGATTCAGGATTTCTTTTGCAAATGTAATAATAACACCGCCTGCAAGTGTCAGGAATCCATTCGCTCTCTGGCTTGGATCATGAGATTTCAGTGATAAACCGACCTGCACAATTCCAAATCCCAACAAAATCATTCCGATGGCACGAATCAGTCCAAAGATAAACGTGGACAGATTATTGATAACGGTCAGTGGATCGTCTGCCGCAAATACGGTACTTGCTCCTGCTGTCATAATCAGTACCATTGCAATATACACTGCCATGGCACGTTTCATTTTTGCTGTCATTGGCAGCTTCTTCGTTGATTTTGTTGTTTCTTTCTTCTCCTGCTTCTTTCGCATATCTAACTTCATTTTTTTGATAGCCTCCTATATATTTTTCTTGGATTTACTGATATTTCTGAATGATTTCTTCCAGATCTTCATCGGATAATAATTCATAATCTTCCACTTCCAGAGAATCATCTGTGAACTCGCCTTCCAAGCTGTCTCCCAGTGAAATACTTGCCACTGCCCGGTCAACTGCTCCATGCAGATATGGTTTTCCGTTTCCGTCAGTTGTAAGTCCCACATTGGGGTGCTTTAAAATATCAAATTTCTCGTCTAAAATTGGTCTTTCTCCACGAATAAAAAGAATCGCATATCGGTTATCCAACATGCGAACTTCATCGGGTGTCATCAGCTCCCGCCCTGTATTCTGATAATTGGTGGAATAGTTCCCGGAATGTCCCGTTAACTTTCCATAGGTGTTCGTGTCAATCGTTGCCTTTCCCAGAAGTTCGCTGACATATTTATGTGTTCCCTGCTCATTGCCGCCTAAATATAAAAATTCATCACAATTTCCCATAATGCTTTCCCACTGCTTCTCAAACAATGCTTTTAACTGCGCCAGATTCTGCAAAATAATACTGACTGACACTTCCCTGGAACGCATCACAGACAGAATCTTATCGAAGTCATCAGGCAGTGAAACATTTGCAAATTCGTCCATGAGGAAATGCACATGAACCGGAAGTCTCCCTCCATATTTATGGTCTGCCAGATAGAACAACTGCTGAAATAACTGGGTATACAAAATTGACACCAGAAAGTTGTAACTGGTGTCGTTGTCCGGGATTAACGCGAATAAAGCCACTTTTCGCTCTCCCAGTGATGGCAGGTCTAAATCGTCCGTTGCGGTCAGTGCTGCCAGACTGGATAAGTTAAATTTCTCAAGTCTTGCTGCAAGTGTAATCTGAATGGACTTTAATGTTTTTGCACTACCAGAGTGATAATCTTTGTAATACTTCACTGCAATGTGTTCTGGATTTTTCATTTCCAACCGCTCAAATAATTCATCAAGTGGTGACTGATACTGGTCATCGTCTTCTCTGACTTCTCCGGCACGTAACATTTCCATTACCATCGGAAAATTCTGTTCTTCCTCTGGTGCTTCATACTGTAAATAGAAAATCAGTGCCAGCAACAGCATGGAAGCTGCAGTATCCCAAAACGGATCGTTTGACTGACTTCCCTTGGGTGTAGTCGCTTTGAATAGGTTCGTTACCAATCTCTGCACATCGTTATCGTCCTTCAGATATACAAACGGGTTATAGCAATGGCTCTTTTCCATGTTGATCAGGTCAAGCACTCTTACCTCATATCCTTTTTCTTCCAGAAGATACCCAGTATCTCTTAGATTTTCTCCTGGTATGATGTAGTCATAGACCAATAAGGTCATCCACATCATATTCTCTAATCTATATCCTGGTTGGTAAGAGGATTCTCCTCCATAATCACTCCAACCATAGATACGTGTATAAGTTACATACATTTTTGTATGATTATTCACTCCTAGACTATGTCTGTTACATAAGGTATTATTTTCCATTGGATAGGGAAAAGGACGATTTTCTCCTAGGGAGCTGGCTTATGTCCAGTAATACCCGTAACTTAAGACTGTCATTCCATCAATGAAAATTTATGTTTTAGGCTGGTTGGGAGCAATTAAGCTATACCCGTATAACGTGCCAGGTAGTGTATTCATTGTTTTTTATGGAACCCTATCGGAAGGAGCATATAATGCATAACAAAAACTATATTTCCGTCGGCATTGATGTCGGTTCAGCTTTTAGCTTTATGACAATTCTTGCGCCAGACGAAACAGTGATCTTGAAACCTTTCAAGATTACTCACAATAATAAGGATTCTTTGGAACGAGCTGTTTCTGAAATTAAAAAAGCAGAAGAGCTGTATTCCTTAGAAAGTCGCACCTTTCTAGAATCCACTGGGATTTATCATTTCCCGCTCTTCTGCTATCTTGTTGATTGTGGTTTTAACGCGTCCATAATCAATCCTATTATTACACATTCTACTAAGAATGGAAATATCAGAAAAGTAAAAAATGATAAAATCGATTCTAAAGGTATTGCCAAACTAGGATTATCAAAAGATATTCCTGTTTCCCAGTTCCCAGCAAAGCTGGTTCTTGAACTGCGTAGCCTTACCCGTAAGTATTACGATTTAACTGATGAGCGTTCTGCTCATATCAATAAACTTAAAGGAGACCTGCATACCGTGTTTCCTCAGTATCTTGACGTTTTCTGTGATGTTACCGGCAAGACCTCAACAATGATTCTTCGCCAGTACGGTACTCCAGACAAGATACTT
>OHZK01001052.1_pt1 | contig 11260 bp, 8 predicted proteins | sample 1580401 | NCBI WGS metagenome assembly OHZK01 (sample SAMEA3882530, study PRJEB24775) | human gut metagenome | biome: human-associated habitat; feature: intestine environment; material: feces | place: Netherlands | collected 2009/2010
CGGTTGATTCCGATTCTGCGATAAACTTCAAATTTATGCTCCGTGATTGTACCCGGATTACACTCGATCGTGATCTCCGCATCCCCATCCACAGCAAAATTCTGATATACAGTTTCCATGACCGCCTGCATAGACTCTTCTCTCAGCCAGGAAGGTGTGCCCCCTCCGATAAAAATTGTCGTAATGCGGCGTCCCTTATACTTAGCTCCATAAAAAACCAGCTCTTTCTGCAGCGCAGCGACATATGACCTCTGCGTCTGTTCGTCTGCAGAAAAAGAAAGGAAATCACAGTAATCACATTTTTTCACACAAAATGGAATATGAATATATAACTCCAAAATCTTAATCCTCGTCTAACTTCAATACGCTCATGAAGGCCTCCTGCGGGATCTCCACGTTACCAACCTGACGCATACGTTTCTTACCTTCCTTCTGTTTCTCCAGAAGTTTCTTCTTACGGGAGATATCACCACCATAACACTTGGCAAGTACGTCTTTACGCATTGCTTTTACCGTCTCTCGCGCAATGACTTTGCCGCCGACTGCCGCCTGGATTGGGATCTCAAATAAGTGTCTTGGGATCTCTTCTTTCAGGCGCTCGCACATTCTTCTTCCGCGGTCATAAGCACTGTCTTTGAACACGATAAAGGAAAGGGCGTCCACCTGCTCCTTATTGATGAGAATATCGAGTTTTACAAGTTCAGACTTCTCATAGCCCTTCATCTCATAATCAAAAGACGCATATCCTCTGGAACGTGATTTTAACGCATCAAAGAAATCGTAAATGATCTCGTTCAGCGGAAGATCGTACTTGATGAGTGCACGGGTCTCCTCGAGATATTCCATGCTGATATAGACACCACGCCGCTCCTGACATAACGTCATGATTGCACCGACATAGTCTTTTGTCACCATGATTTCCGCGGAAACAATCGGCTCTTCCATATACTCAATCTCGGACGGGTCCGGCAGATTCGATGGGTTTGTCAGGTCAATGATTTCGCCGTTTGTCTTATGCACTTTATATACAACGCCCGGAGCCGTTGTCACAAGATCAAGGTTAAATTCCCTCTCCAGACGTTCCTGGATGATCTCTAAATGAAGCAGTCCAAGGAAACCACAGCGGAATCCGAAACCGAGGGCAAGGGATGTCTCCGGTTCAAAATACAAAGATGCATCGTTGATCTGTAATTTTTCCAGTGCATCTCTCAGATCCGGGTATTTTGCACTGTCCGCCGGGTAAAGACCACAGTAAACCATTGGATTTACTTTCTTATATCCCGGAAGTGCCTCTGCACATGGACGGTCTGCATTCGTTACTGTATCGCCCACGCGGGTATCCCGCACGTTCTTAATGCTCGCACAGATATAACCTACCATACCTGCAGACAGCTCATCACACGGAATAAACTGACCTGCACCAAAGTATCCGACTTCCACAACTTCTGTGGTGAAGCCTGTTGCCATCATATGGATCTGGGTGCCTCTTTTCACACGGCCATCCATGACACGGCAGAATACGATAACGCCTTTGTATGCATCATAAATGGAGTCAAAGATCAGGGCTTTTAATGGTGCATCTACATCGCCATGAGGTGCCGGGATCTTTGTTACGATCTGTTCCAGGACTTCTTCTACATTGAGTCCTGTTTTGGCAGAAATCCTTGGTGCGTCATGGGCTTCAAGGCCGATGACATCTTCGATTTCATTTACCACACGATCCGGTTCTGCGCTTGGCAGATCGATTTTGTTGATGACCGGAAATACCTCCAGATCATGATCCAGCGCAAGATACACATTCGCCAGCGTCTGCGCCTCGATGCCCTGTGCTGCGTCCACGACCAGAACTGCGCCGTCGCACGCTGCCAGTGCACGGCTGACCTCATAGTTAAAGTCCACATGTCCGGGAGTGTCGATCAGGTTAAAAATATATTCTTCCCCATTCTCTGCACGGTAAATCGTCCGCACCGCCTGGGATTTGATCGTAATGCCGCGCTCCCGCTCCAGCTCCATGTTATCAAGCACCTGCTCCTGCATTTCTCTGCTCGTCAGAAGACCGGTCTTTTCGATAATTCGGTCTGCCAGCGTCGATTTGCCGTGATCGATATGCGCGATGATACAAAAATTTCTGATATTGCTCTGTTTTATTTTGGACATTCTTTCCTCACTCTGATTCCTGTCGTCAACCGCCGCATTTTAGAAAATGAAAACCGTTTGCTACGCCGACGCCATACTCGCCATTTTTCAATCTGATTGCATTTAAGTATATCAAACTCACAGGCTGTGGGCAAGGAATTTTCGAACACAAAAACAGCGCCCTCAGTCTGGTAAATGAAAGCGCTGTTTTTGTAACACTTATTCCCGACTGCGGCACTGTTTCGCCAGATAATGAATCACGTCCCGTCTCGTAATGATCCCAATAAAGACCTTTTCATCATCAATAACCGGCACGAAGTTCTGGGCGCTGACCTTTTCCAGCAGTCCTTCCATATCCACATTCACATGAACCGGCTTATTGTCCCGGGAACGGTTCACCTGCATAACAGGAATCTCTTCCATCTGATACAGGCTGGGAAAATTCAGTTCTTTTAATCCCCAGAGCACATCCCCGTCCGTCAGCGTGCCAAGATATTTGCCCTCCGTAGATAAAAGCGGAACCGCAGCATAACCGTGATGCTCCATCTTTTCAAGCGCCTGACGCAGTGTGTCAGTTTCCTCCACATAAGCGACCTCGCTCTTTGGTGTCAAAAAGAATAAAATATTCATCTGTAAATTCTGTCTACCTTTCGTATACGATTCTCTCCGCCTGCGCTGCCGCCTCTTCTTCCGAAATCAGGCAGCCGATAATTTTCAGTGCAAAATCGATCGCACAGCCCATGCCGCGTCCGGTGATCACATTGCCATCCACCTCTGCTGCGCCGTGCGTCACAAAGGCGCCGTCCAGCTCCTTTTCCATGGAAGGGAAGCTCGTCGCCTTTCTCCCCTTCAAATATCCGCGATGTCCGAAAATCTGCGGGGCCGCGCAGATCGCTGCAACCCATTTGCCAGCGCTATAAAAACGATCCAGCTGTTCCATTAATCCATCACAGGCTTCCAGATGCAGGGTTCCAGGCATTCCCCCCGGAAGCACCAGCAGATCGAACGCATCAAAATCTGTCTCAGAAAGCAGCTGATCCATCTGCACGGTAATCTGATGCGAACCGGTCACCGCCGCCGTCTCATCCACGGAAACCATTGTCACCTCGATGCCCGCCCGTCTGCAGAGATCCACCACTGTCAACGCTTCTATTTCTTCATAACCAGCCGAAAAAAATACACCAATTTTCGCCATCTGTATGTCCCCTTTCTTCTTAAGTTCATTTTCTGATGTCTGGCAGCAGCCTGCCATTTGAACCATTCCTATCTTAGCAGAAATCTCTGTTCCATAAAAGGGAAAAAGTATGAATAATTTCTAAAGAATGTTAAAATTCAGGGTGCTTCCACAACAAAATTCACAAATCCTGTGTATGTGTGCTATACTAAGCCTATCGAGCATCTAAAACACACAAAGGAGTACCGCTATGCCCCCTATGGAAATCGAACGAAAATTCACAGTCAAAGCTCTGCCGGAAAATCTGGACAGCTATCCGTTCCACCTCATCGAGCAGGCTTATTTAAACACCGACCCCGTCCTGCGCATCCGCAGACAGGATGATGAATATTATCTGACCTACAAAGGAAAAGGGCTGATGGCGCGGGAAGAATATAATCTTCCGCTCAATCAGTCCTCCTATGAGCATCTGCTTCCGAAAGCCGACGGCATCTGTATTTCCAAAAAACGATATCTGATCCCCTGGGATCCTTATACCATCGAGCTGGATGTTTTTGAGAAATCTCTGGCGCCGCTTATCATCGCAGAAGTAGAATTTCCATCCATCGAGGAAGCAAACGCATTCACACCGCCGGACTGGTTCGACCAGGATGTGACGAAGAATCCGGCGTATCATAATTCGAATTTGATCTTGAAATAGGATCGTCGGATCGTCGCCATACTATTATAGGATCAGGCAAAGGATATAAGTGTTCACGGTCAACACAAATGAAATCCCGGAGAGCTGCAACTCTCCGGGATTTCTTGTTTGTCAGGGCAAATCACCTGCAATAGGTCTCTGTCACGTCCTTCATATGTGCTGCCAGTGCATCCGTCAGCTGTCCGTCCGTCAGGCGCCATTTCCAGTTGTCTCCAAGGGTGGACGGGAAGTTCATGCGGGCTTCTCGTCCGAGTCCGAGCCAATCCTGCATCGGGATCACTGCAGTTCCTGCGGTTGAGGACATCGCTGTTGCGATCATCGCTTCCACCACATCTTTACCGCTTTTTACCCGCAGGTACTCACGAATGTATTTCTGCACCTTGCGGTTGTTTTCTTCGTACCAGCCGCGGGTCGTCTGATTGTCATGGGTTCCGGTGTAAACAATACAGTTCTTATCATAATTGTGCGGCAGGTATTCGCTGTCGTAGCTGTCAAATGCGAACTGCAATACCTTCATACCCGGATATCCGCATTTTTTGATCATTTTGCGGACAGGAGGTGTAATCACACCCAGATCCTCTGCGATCATCTCTTTTTTGCCCAGCTTCATCTTCATTGCTGCAAACAGCTCGAAGTCAGGTCCCTTTTCCCAGTGACCATTGACTGCAGTTTCGTCTCCGTAAGGAATCGAGAAATATGCCTCAAAGCCACGGAAATGATCTACGCGGACGATATCGTAGAGGCGATAGCTGTAACCGATTCTTAAGATCCACCAGTCATAGCCGGTCTTTTTGTGATATTCCCAGTCATAAAGAGGATTGCCCCACAGCTGACCGGTGGCAGAAAAGGCATCCGGCGGAACCCCTGCAACTGCCTTGGGCACACAGCCCTCAGAAAGCTGGAACAGCTCCGGATGAGACCAGGTATCTGCACTGTCAAGTGCAACGTAAATCGGGATATCTCCGATAATAGAGATCCCTTTTCCATTGGCATAGGCCTTGAGTGCCTGCCACTGTTTTGCAAATAAATACTGTAAAAACTGCCAGAAGCAGATTTCATCGGACAGCTCATGTCTGCAGCGTCTGATTGCTTCAGGCTCCCGCAGCTTTAAAGGTGCGTCCCATTCCAGGAAGCTTGCGCCGCCCTGACTGTCCTTGATCGCCATAAACAACGCATAATCAGAAAGCCACCAGTCATTTTCCTCACAGAATGCAATAAATTCAGCATTCTCTGCGATATGGCTGTTGTGGTATGCCTTGCGCAGCAGGGGAAAACGTCCCTGATACATTTTTTCATAATCCACATAGGACTTGCTGCCGCCCCAGTCTGTATTCTCACATTCTTCTTCTGTCAGCCATCCATTTTCGATCAGCTCTTCGAGATCGATCAGGTAGGGATTGCCCGCAAAAGTAGAAAATGCCTGATAGGGAGAATCCCCATATCCGGTGGGTCCCAAGGGCAGGATCTGCCACAGCTTCTGTCCCGCTTCCTTCAGAAAATCCACAAAAGCATAGGCTTCTTTGGAAAAGGTTCCGATGCCGAATCGGGATGGCAGGCTGGTAACAGGTAATAAAACACCGCTTCTTCTCATTCTTTTTTCCTCTCATCCTTTGAACGATATGTTTTGTCACGCCATGCAGGGCGAAAGATCAGAACCCCCGTGCAAGCACAGTCGGTCTTCTGACTTTTCGCCCTTTTCATCATTTGAAATCTCCGATTTCTCATGTCTGACAGGTCAAGAGGTCTTTCCCCCACCCAGGAGCAGGCTCCTGGGTGCTTAGACCTTTTTCCCCGGGTATCCTTATTTTAATTTCCAAATATCGCGGTTGTATTCTGCGATGGTACGATCGGAAGAGAAGAATCCGGCTTTGGCGATATTTACCACCATCATGCGTTTCCACTTTTCCTGATCCTCGTAGTCTGCAAACATACGGTCTTTGGTTGCAATATAGTCTTCCAGATCCAGCAGGGTCATGAACCAGTCCTTATTCAGCAGCTCGTTGTAGAGGCGCTCCAGATTCTCCTTATGACCAACTGCCAGTGCCTGATCGCTTACGATGAAGTCCACTGCTGCTTTGATCACAGGGCTCTTCTCATAGAAGCTTCTGGACACGTAGTCTGCCTTTGCATAGTGATCGATAACCTGCTCGCTGTTTTCGCCGAAGATATAGATGTTGTCCTCACCAACGAGGTCGTGGATTTCAACGTTTGCACCGTCAGCTGTGCCCAGTGTCACCGCACCGTTTAACATCATCTTCATGTTGCCGGTACCGGATGCTTCCTTGGAAGCCAGAGAGATCTGCTCGGAAATATCGCAGGCAGGGATCAGCTTCTCTGCATAGCTTACGTTATAGTTTTCTACCATAACAACCTTCATGTAGTCCTTTACATCCGGATCGTTATTGATGATCTGCTGCAGGACTAAGAGCAGATGGATGATATCCCGTGCAATGACATAAGCCGGAGCTGCCTTCGCGCCGAAAATAAAGGTCAGCGGACGGGCAGGCTTTTTACCGCCTTTGATCTCCAGATATTTGTGGATGATATACAGTGCGTTCATCTGCTGTCTCTTGTACTCATGCAGACGTTTGATCTGAATATCGAAAATGGAATCGGGATTTAATTCCTCGCCTTCGTGCTCTTTGATATGAGCAACAAGTGCTTCTTTCTTCTCTCTTTTGATCTTTACCAGATCGTTTAAGAATTCCTCGTCATCCTTAAATGCAAGCAGCTTTTCCAGCTCCATCGCATCCTTCTGGTAGCCGGTTCCGATCTTTTCGGTAATCAGGGCAGCCAGCTCACGGTTGCAGGAAAGCAGCCATCTGCGGAAGGTAATGCCGTTTGTCTTATTATTGAACTTTTCAGGATAAATCTCATAAAATGCATGCAGCTCGGTATCCTTTAAGATCTCGGTATGGATCGCAGCAACGCCGTTTACGGAGAAGCCGTAGTGGATATCCATGTGAGCCATGTGCACGCGGTTCTGATCGTCGATGATCTGTACCTTCGGATCGCTGTATTTTGCAGCAACACGGGCGGACAGCTCCTTGATGATCGGAACGAGCTGAGGAACCACCTTTTCCAGATAGGACAGCGGCCATTTTTCCAGAGCCTCTGCCAGGATGGTGTGGTTGGTGTATGCGCAGGTCTTGCTGACAACCTCGATTGCCTCGTCCATTGTAAACGCTTTATCGTTTACCAGGATACGGATCAGCTCCGGAATAATCATGGACGGATGGGTATCGTTGATCTGGATCACAACGTGATCATACAGCTTGTGCAGATCGTAGCCCTTCTGCTCGCACTCCATGAGGATAAACTGTGCGCCGTTGCTGACCATGAAATACTGCTGGTAGATACGAAGCAGCTGTCCGGCACGGTCGCTGTCATCCGGGTAGAGGAACAGTGTCAGGTTTTTCTGGATCTGATGCTTGTCAAAGTTGATGCTGTCTGATGGAACGATACTCTCGTCTACCGTATCTACATCGAACAGATGCAGACGGTTACAGCCATTGTTGTAACCCGGTACGTCGATATCATACAGGGTAGAATGCATCGTGAAGTTTTTATACGGAACTGCAAAGGATACCGGCTGTCTGACGAGCCAGCTCTCATTTGTGATCCATGGATTTTTCACTTCTTTCTGTTTGTGGTCGACCAGAAGCTGGCGGAACAGACCGAAGTGATAATTAAGGCCGATACCGTCTCCCGGCAGGCCAAGCGTTGCGATAGAATCAAGGAAGCATGCTGCCAGACGGCCGAGACCTCCGTTTCCAAGGGACGGCTCCATTTCCATCTCCTCGATCTCGGTCAGCTCTCTTCCGTGAGCTGCAAGTGCTTTTTCAACTTCCTCGTACATGCCAAGGTTAATCAGGTTATTGGACAGCAGTTTTCCGATCAGAAACTCTGCTGAAATATAATACAGCTTCTTACTTCCGGTGTTTCTTTTGCGACCTGCCATCTCCTGTTTGGTGATAACCATCAGGGCTTCAAAGATTTCGCTCTTTGTGCAGTTATCCAGATCTCTTCCAAAACGCTCTTTTAAGATTGCCTGAATTCTTTCTTCCATTTTTTTCTCCTCGTATTGCTGTGGATAAATTCCCACAGTGTCATTTAGTTGCGCTGCCATTCCGGATTTCCTGCAATTGGCAGCTTTCGCAGTTCCATTCAAAGCTTTTCCCTGAATGGGACGGTTCACTTCTGAATCACTTTTTGGGGCAGCGAAACAGCAAATATTTTACTGCTGCGCGATCCGCGACTTCGTAGATTCCCTTACGACGAGTTCCCCATCGTATACTTTGCTGCAGGGTTCTTCTTTTCCTGAAATTAAGGAAAACAGCATCTTCGCCGTCTCTGCGGCAAGCTGCTCCACCGGCTGACGGATCGTTGTGATGCTGGGTATATAATACTCTCCTGCATCAATTCCGTCAAATCCGGCGACGGAAATGTCATCCGGCACGGTAAGCCCTGCCTCTTTTAAGGCACGGCACGCACCGATTGCCAGCGTATCCGCGGTGGCATACAGTGCGGAAAACTCCGTCTTTTTTTCCAGAATTTCTTTTGTTATCTTGTACCCTGTGGCGAAAGAGTACGTATCGTCCTTCGTCATATGAAATACCAGATCAGGGTCATAAGGTATCCCATGATCCAGTAAAGCCTGGCGGTACGCATTCAGACGGAGCCGTCCGATACTGATGTCGTCCTCGCAGGCGGTAATGATGGCAATGCGCCGGTGCCCGAGACCACAGAGATAATCTACCATCTTATAGCTTTCCCTGTAGTCATCGACCGATACGCTCGCGCACGGTTTTCCTCCGTCTGAAACCGCCCCGATTGTACTGATCACGTACGGAACCGGGATCTGCGCCATTTTCTCATGCGGATGCGTAAAGTTTCCGCCGAGGAAAATGATGCCGCGCAGCCGTTTTTCTTTGACGATCTCGATCGCGGAGTCTACCTCATTTGCCTTTTCCTCTACTCGCTCAATAATGCAGGCGTATTTCTTTTTTCGCACAACCTCTTCAATCACACTGATCATGTTGTTGAAGAACATGTTGTCCATGCCTTTTACCAGAATGGAAATCGCTTTGGCATTCGACCGCTTCAGGTTTCTGGCACTGTTGTTCGGTACGTAATTCGATTCGGCAATCACCTTTAAAATCATCTCTTTTGTTTCCGGATTGATGTCCGGATGATTGTTCATCGCTCTCGATACGGTACTCACGCCTACCTTACATTTGCGGGCAATGTCCCTGATTGTTACCTGTTCCATATTCTGCAGGCCTCTCCTTTAAACTCTGTATCTGTTCTGCCGGAATCTCTTCCGGCTTGTTTTCCCGGCCTGTTTTGCTTTCTCTCCGGCGCGTATTTTTATTTTGCAATACGTGCTGTAATCTGTGTCAGCCGATGAATTCTCTTTGCCATTTCCGATGTAAACTGTCCCGGAAGCAGGCGCCATTTCCAGTTATTTCCAAGTGTAGACGGATAGTTAATTCTCGCCTCCGTTCCAAGACCTAAAAATTCCTGCATCGGAGTGACAGCCAGATTTGCCACGCTCTCCATTGACATGCGAATGAAATCCCACGGGAGTTCCTCGTCGGTACTCTTTGCATTTCCCATATACTCTTTGGAGAATTCGCGGTCTTCCTCACTCATGACATAATACCATCCAAGAATGGTATCATTGTCGTGTGTTCCGGTGTAGACAACACAGTTTCTCTCGTAATTGTGCGGCAGATAATCACTCTCCTCACGGGAGTCAAAAGCAAACTGCAGCACCTTCATACCAGGATAGCCGGACTCTTTTACCATTTCGATCACGCTCTCGGTAAGGTATCCCAGGTCTTCTGCGATAACGTCCACATCGCCGAGCTTTTCTTTGACGGTATTGAACAGGTCCATGCCCGGTCCTTTTTCCCAGTGGCCGCGCTCTGCCGTCTGATCACCGAACGGGATGGAATAATATTCATCAAATCCGCGGAAATGGTCGATGCGGACAGTATCGTACAGTTTAAACACGTGAGCCAGACGTAACAGCCACCATGCATAACCTGTGCTCTTATGATAGTCCCATTTGTATAACGGGTTGCCCCAGAGCTGTCCGGTTGCGGAGAACGCATCCGGCGGGCATCCGGCAACTGCTTTTGGCTGGTTGTCCTCATCAAACTGGAACAGAACCGGATTTGCCCAGGTATCGGCACTGTCAAATGCAACATAAATCGGAATATCACCGATGATACGGATACCCTTTTCATTTGCGTATGCCTTCAGTGCTTTCCACTGTTTCAGGAATATAAACTGCTGGAATTTGTAAAATGCAATCTCCTCGGCAAGTTCTTCCCGTTTCTGATTCAGTGCTGCTTCTTCTCTGTCCTTTAATTCTGCCGGCCACTCACTCCAGCTGATTCCGCCGAGTGCATCCTTAATCGCCATATACAGCGCATAATCTTCCAGCCAGTAACCATTTTCCGATACAAATGCATCATATACGTCATCTGCCGCAAATCTTTCAAATGCTTTTCTGAGTACTTTGAAACGGGACAGATAAATCTTTTCGTAATCAATATACTCTGCATTGTCGCCGAAATCGCACGCATCACACTCTTCTTCTGTCAGAAGTCCCTCTTTTACCAGGGTCTCCAGATCAATAAAATATGGATTTCCTGCAAAAGTAGAGAACGACTGGTACGGCGAATCTCCATATCCCGTCGGTCCAAGTGGAAGAATCTGCCAGTAGCTCTGTCCCGCTTCCTTCAGCCAGTCCACAAAATCATAGGCACTCTTTGAAAAACATCCGATGCCGTACTCTGACGGCAGGCTTGTGATCGGCATCAGAATGCCGGCTGCTCTTTTATCCATATCTTTTCTCTCCTTATGTTGAGCCCTGCATCTCAGAGCATCTTATCTATTATCCTCTCACGGATGCATATTCATATAATCTACGCAATCGTTTGCGTAAATTATACGTCCATTTTGCATGAAGTGCAATGCGTTTTTGTCTTTTCTACCTTTCTTACAATTTTTACATCATGATTTTGTGCAGTTTTTCATCATGCCAAGCAGAAATCTGTCTGCATCTCACTACCTGATTCTCTGTGCATCTGTTTTTACGCAATTTCATGCAATTTTCTATGCAATATGTTTGACAGTATCCTTGTTATGAACTACAATATATCTATCAAACTGAGATATAAAAAAGCCAGATCAGATGCATACTTCCGCTTTGATCCGGCATATCCGTAAGGAGGCAA
>OHZK01001056.1_pt1 | contig 11224 bp, 8 predicted proteins | sample 1580401 | NCBI WGS metagenome assembly OHZK01 (sample SAMEA3882530, study PRJEB24775) | human gut metagenome | biome: human-associated habitat; feature: intestine environment; material: feces | place: Netherlands | collected 2009/2010
CCTGCGACCTCCTGGTCCCAAACCAGGCGCTCTAGCCAAGCTGAGCCACACCCCGTTATTTGACGTGTCCTTAAGACAAGTAGTATGATATCATGATAAAATGTAAAAAGCAAGTAAAAAATGAAAAAAATTGAAAAAAGTCATAATTATATAAAAAAACGACACAAATACGAAAAGTCAGAATCAATATTAAGGAAATGATAAGTTGTATCCGCTGGAATGCTGTTGTATAATTAAGAACGATGTCGAGAAAATAGATTATTATTAAGAGGACTGAATTGATAGATGAAGGAGACTAATAACGTAGAACAACGACCAAGCACTTCTCTTTCAAAAGGTGCAAGAAGAAATCAGATATTAAGGCGTATAACAGTAGTCGGTGTGATAGCAGCAGTAATAACTGCTGCTTTTGCTGGCTATTGTCTGCACCGTGAACGTGTAGAAGAAAAACAGAAAGCAGAAGAGCTCAGAAAAGAAAAGCAGGATAAAAAAGAGGCGGAAAAAGTAAAGTCAAAGCCGGAAACTGCCGAACAGAAATTGGAACGTGTACGAAAGCAGGCAACGGAACACGGATATCCGAAAAATGTGATCGAACTGTTGGATAAAAATGTGGAAACAGTAGATTTTGTGGCCGATTATGAAAAGAAAAAAGATAAGCCGTATGCAGATACGATAGGAAAAGATCTTTCGCAGGGAGGGATACCGGAACTTTTGCAGTGGGATGAACGATGGGGGTATGCTCCATACGGAACCAGTATAGTAGCGGCAAGTGGATGCGGACCGACCTGTATGGCGATGGTAGCAGCCGGACTGAATCAGGATGCGTCGATCACTCCGGCAAAGGTAGCTGCTTACGGAACGGAACATGGTTATGTGGACGAAGAGAATAACACGTACTGGAGATTCATGGATGAAGCCGGAGCAAACTGGAAGCTTAACAGTACTGCAGGTCTTTTGTCAGAAGAGCAGGTAGCTTTAGAACTTTCGCAGGGACATCCGATCATATGCAGTGTCGGTCCGGGAGATTTTACCAAGATTGGACATTTTATCGTACTGACAGGTTATGAGAATGGCAATGTGAAAGTGAATGATCCGTTCAGCATAAAGAATTCGAAAGCAACATGGGTATTTGCCAATATCAAAGACCAGATAAAAGCGATGTGGGTATTTTCAAAAAAATAGCTATCAGACGGCAGGCGCCGGTGGAAGATTGTTTTCGGGAAACAGGAGAGAAAGATATGAGATATGATTTTACAAAGATTATAGACAGGCATGGAAAAGATGCGATTGCAGTAGACGGACTTGGAAAGAATCCGGGATTTGCACCGGAACCGCCAAAAGACGGATTTGATGTGATCCCGATGTGGGTGGCAGACATGAACTTTGAAACTGTCCCAACGATTCCAAAAGCGATCATGGACAGGGCAGCACATCCGGCATATGGATATTTCAGTCCGGTGGAAGAGTATTATGATTCGATCATACGCTGGCATAAGATCCGCAATAATGTAGAAGGACTGATGCCGGAATATATCGGATATGAGAACGGAGTATTAGGCGGAGTAATCTCTGCTCTGACAGCTTTTGCCGCACCGGGAGATGCTGTACTTCTTCACAGCCCGACTTACATCGGATTCACCAAATGCATCACAGAGAATGGATACAAGATTGTACACAGTCCGCTCAAAAAAGACGAAAAAGGAATCTGGCGGATGGATTATGAAGACATGGATGCCAAGTTAAAGGCAAATAACATCCATGTAGCAATCTTCTGTAGTCCGCATAATCCGACCGGACGTGTATGGGAGCGCCGAGAGATTGAAGAGGCGATGGAAGTATATAAGAACAATGAATGTGTAGTGATCGCAGATGAGATCTGGTCAGATCTGATCTTAAAAGGCAGCCAGCATATTCCGACACAGTCGATCAGTCCGGATGCAAGAAACCGTACGATTGCATTGTATGCACCGAGTAAGACATTTAACCTGGCAGGTCTGGTAGGAAGTTATCATATAATCTTCAACAAAATGCTGCGTGACCGGGTGGAGGCAAAATCAAGAAAATCACATTATAATACAATGAATGTATTATCTATGCATGCGCTGATCGGGGCTTACGAGGCAGAAGGATATACCTGGGTCAATGAGCTTTGCCAGGTATTATCTGAAAATGTTGATTATGCAGTGAATCATATCCGTGACTACTACAGAGGAATTGAAGTAAGTAAGCCGCAGGGAACTTATATGTTGTTCCTGGACTGCGAAGACTGGTGTGAGGAAAATTATAAGTCACTGGATGAGCTGTTAAAAGCAGGATGGGACGTAGGCGTTGCATGGCAGGACGGAAGACCGTTCCACCAGAAATATGGAATCCGTATGAATCTTGCATTACCGCTTGGCAGAGTAAAAGAAGCATTCGAGCGTCTGGATGAGTACGTATTTCATGTGTAAATATCTGGAAAATATACAGAAATAAAAAGTATAATGCTGTAGATTCCAAAGGAAAATACAGCATTTATTAAGAATGAGAGAAGTGAGAAAATTTGGATAATATAATTGTATCGTTTAATGTAATTGCACCGGTATTTTTTCTTATGGTATTAGGATATTTTCTGGTCAATTATACATCTCTGGCGGACGGAAAGCTTACAAAACAGGCAAATGCCATTGTGTTTAAGATATTTTTACCATGTATGTTATTCTACAATGTCTACCAGAGTGATATCGGTTCTGAGATACATAGCAGGATCAGGCTGTGCATCTGGGCAGCAGGGGGACTTCTGATACTGTTCGTATTGTTGTGTCTGATCGTTCCAAGGATCGTAACACAGGAAAATCAGCAGGGTGTAGTTATCCAGGGAATTTTCCGGAGCAATTATGTGATCTTCGGCGTTGCAGTCGTACAGAATATGTATGGACCGAAAAGTACGACGACAGCGGCAATTTTAAGTGCCATCCTGGTACCGATGTATAATTTCCTTGCAGTAGTGGCGCTGTCAATCTTCGGTGAAAAAAGGGAAAATGACTGGAAAAAGATCATTCTGGATATTATAAAGAATCCACTGATCATATCTTCGGTATTAGGGATTATATTTTCACTTCTTGGGATCAGACTTCCGACAGCTGTCGATACAACGGTTCAGGATCTGGCCAAATTATCAACACCGATTGCGTTTATGATTCTGGGTGGTGATCTGGACTTTTCAAAAGTAAAAGGAAACTTAAAAACAGCATTTGTGGTATTGACGATCAAGCTGGTAATCTTGCCGCTTATCATGATTCCGATGGTGGTTATGATGGGTTACCGGGATGCGGACCTGTTGTCCGGGGTGCTGGCATATCAGACGCCGGTTGCAGTATCCAGCTATATCATGGCGCAGCAGGCGGGAGCGGATGGACAGCTTGCCGGGCAGCTGGTTGTGTTCTCATCGGTGCTTTCGATATTTACGTTGTTTGTGACGATATTCATATTGCGGACGATGGGGCTCCTTGCGGTTTAGTATCATAAAAGTAATCACTCTCTTTCAAAAAAATCTTCCTGAAAAGTTGATTTATCAGGTTAATAGGAATAGAATTATGAAATGAGTATTTCTAAAGACAAGGACGTTACAACATGGAGAGAGATTTAACAACAGGAAGTGTATTTAAGACAGTCATTTATTTTTCACTGCCATATCTGTTATCGTACTTTTTACAGACGTTATATGGTATGGCAGATTTATTTATTGTCGGTCAGTTTGGCGGGGTCAGCAGTACGACGGCGGTATCGATCGGAAGCCAGATCATGCATATGCTGACAGTTATGATCGTAGGGCTTGCGATGGGAGCGACGGTTATGATCGGGCGCTGCATCGGTGCAAAAGATTATAAGAAAGCATCGGAGACAATTGGAAACACGGCAACGATGTTCATGGGAATTGCGATCATACTTATGATCGTATTACTGGCGGCAGTCAGACCGATCGTCAGTGTGATGTCGACACCGACCGAGGCAGTAGAAGGAACGATCCGTTATCTGACAATCTGCTTTATCGGGATTCCTTTTATTACAGCTTATAATATTATCAGTGCAATCTTCCGTGGAATCGGTGATTCCAAAAGTCCGATGTACTTTATTGCAGTAGCATGCGCAGCGAATATCGGTCTGGATTATCTGTTCATCGGAGTCATGGGACTGGATGCGGCCGGAGCAGCACTTGGAACGACCATCGCACAGGCAGTCAGTGTCATTGTTTCACTTACCGTGGTCATAAAAAAGGGCACAGGGATAAAATTAAGAAAATCGGATCTTCGTCCGAAGAGACATACGATGAAAAACATATTGAAAGTCGGTGTGCCGGTTGCACTGCAGGATGGATTTATCCAGATATCGTTTATTGCAATCACAATATTTGCCAACCAGCGTGGATTAAATGATGCGGCGGCGGTAGGTATTGTGGAAAAGATCATAGGGATCCTGTTCCTGGTACCGTCTTCTATGTTGTCAACGATATCGGCACTGGCATCGCAGAATATTGGTGCAGGCAAGCATGACCGTGCACGCCTGACATTGCGGTATGTATTATGTATGACAGTAGGATATGGATTAGTTGCGGCAACGATTGTGCAGTTTGTATCTGTTCCGTTTGTTGGACTATTCACGAATGACGGGGCAGTACAGATACTTGGAGGACAGTATTTACGAAGTTATGCATGGGACTGTGTATTTGCAGGAGTACATTTCTGCTTAAGCGGATATTTTTATGCATATGGCTTGTCTATCGTATCATTTATCCACAATTCCATATCTATCATATGTGCGAGAATCCCACTGTCTTATTATGCGGCAACGCATTTCCCGGATACGTTATTCCCGATGGGATGTGCGGCACCGGCAGGATCGATCATCTCAATCATTATCTGTGTTGGCGTACTGATATGGATGAATAAACACACGGAAAAATATATGGAAAGAACGTAGTGATCGGAGAGAAAATATATGACGATCGGAATTATAGAAGACGACACATTATTACATCAGGCACTCAAAACAGCACTGCAAAACGCAGGCTATCAGACCGTATCCGCATACACAAAACAAGAGGCTCTTACTACAATTACAGGCAGTGAGAGCCTTCTTCTCATTGACATCGGACTTCCGGACGGCAATGGACTTGCATGTTACAAAAAGATTCGGGAAAACACAGAGATACCGGCCATTTTTCTGACGGCAAGAGACGAAGAAACGGATATGTTGACAGCATTTGACACAGGAGCAGACGATTATGTGGTAAAACCATTTTCCATGAAAGTGCTTCTAAAACGCATAGAGGCAGTGATCGGACGGAACAACAGAGAAAAACAACTGGTATGCGGAGAAATAATATTATTTCCTGATAAGAAGCAAGTATACAAGAACGAAAAGGAAATTATCCTTACAGCCAGAGAATATCAGTTACTGGAATATCTGATGTACAATCAGGGAAATGTACTGACGAAAGAAAATATCCTGGAATATGTATGGGGACTGGATGGCCAGTTTGTAGTGGATAATACCGTCAGTGTTACGATCAACCGGCTGCGGAAAAAGATAGAAACAGATGCAGGATCACCGATATATCTGAAAAATGTATTTGGATTGGGATACAAGCTGGAGTGCGTCTGAAAAAGTAATGGCAGATACAAAAAGGAAGAGAAAAGAATGAATATCATAATAATCGTAGTGGCAGTAACGGCAGGAGTAATTCTGGGTGGAACTGCCATATATGTTTATCAGGGAAAATGCAGACAGAAAGAACTTAAGTTATTGGCAGAATGTATGGAAAAGATATTGCGAGAGGAAAAGATCCGGGAAACAAAAGCAGGAGAAGAGACATTATATGCAAGACTGGAATCCAGACTGGTAAGGATCCAGGAAATGTTAAATGGACGGACAGAAGCTGCGGAGAAGAGTAAAGATGAGATCCAGAAGCTGATTTCAGAGATTGCACACCAGATGCGGACACCCCTTGCCAATATCAGGACATATCAGGAATTATTAGAGGAAGAATGGAGTAAAACCGGGACAAAGACGGATGAAAATGTGGATAACTATCTAAATGCAATGAGATCCGGAGAACAACAACTGGAATTCCTGACAGAAGGATTCGTGAAGATGTCCAGACTTGAGCAGAATATGATTCAGATACGGAAAGAAGAGACAGATCTGTTAAAGACCGTGAGAAACTGTCTTGGAAGAATTCAAAAGCAGGCAGAAGAAAAACGGATTGCATTCCGAATAGAGCTGCCGCAGGAAGTCAACTGTCCGCATGATGCCAACTGGCTCGGAGAAGCAATCGATAATATTCTGGATAATGCCGTGAAATACAGTCAGATTGGCGGAACCATAGAAATGATAGTCCAGAAGAATGAAATGTGTGCAAAGATTCTTGTAAAAGACAACGGACTTGGAATTGAAAAAGGAGAAGAGCATAAGGTATTCCAGAGATTCTACAGAGGCAAGAACGTGACGACACAGAAAGGCTATGGAATCGGGCTTTATGGCGGATTTATGATTGCAAAAAACAGATATTCGGAAAAAGGTCTGATGATCGAGATAAATCTTCCAGTCTGTTAGAAGTTTGTTAGATTTGTCCTGTATGCTGTATGAGACAAGTGAAAGTTCCGATACGAAACGGACACAATTATAAGCAAGGAGAAAAAATCTTATGGAAATGATAAAAGCAGCAGGATTAAAGAAATATTATGTGACAGATAATTACGAAGTCCATGCGCTGGACGGAGTGAGTCTGTCCGTAGAAGAAGGGGAATTCCTGGCAATCATCGGTACATCAGGAAGCGGGAAGACGACATTACTTCAGATCCTGGGCGGCCTGGATGAACCCACTGCAGGTGGCGTCTGGATACGCGGCAACAGTCTGAAAGATATGACGGAAGATGAACGCACGATATTCAGGAGAAGGAATATCGGATTCGTATTTCAACAGTATAATCTGATCCCTGTTATCAATGTATATGAGAATATCGTACTTCCGCTCAGACTGGACGGTGCAGAGATTGATGAAAAATTGCTGGAAGATATTGTTAGAACGTTAAAGATTGGAGAAAAGTTAGAGAATCTCCCGGAAGAACTGTCCGGCGGACAACAACAACGAGTGGCAATTGCAAGGGCGTTAATGGTAAAGCCGGCAGTACTTTTGTGTGACGAGCCAACAGGAAATCTGGACTCTGTCACAAGTATGGAAGTAATTTCATTGTTGAAGACTTGTGCAGCAAGATTCCACCAGACGGTGATTGTTGTGACCCATCAGGAAGCGATCGCACAGATGGCAGACCGTATCCTGCGCGTAGAAGACGGGAAATTATACAATGCGGAGGTGTAATGAAATGAATGGATTTACACCGAACAATAATACGAACGTGATCCGGCTGCTTTCGGAAGCTATCAGAAAATGTAATAAAAGCAGAAACCGGATTCTTATGGGAGCAGTCGTTTTATGTATTCTTACACTGACATTTGTCTTTGGAACGGCTTACGGAAAAATAAATGCAGAATATACGAAAAATATTCGGATGGATGGAACAACGGCATCCACTTACATAGAAGAGGGAACAAAGCAGCAATATGAAAAAGCACGTTCCTTAGGATATGTAAGAGAAACCGGAAGAAGAATGAAAATGGGTGAAGCCACAGAATCCGGAAAGAAAGAATCTATCTGTTCCATACAAGTGCTGGATCAGACTGCATGGGAAAAGATGATGAAGCCCGCCTATACCGGTGTCCATGGAACCTATCCCAAAAAGCAGCAGGAAATCATGCTTCCGGTAAAGACATTAAAAAAGCTTGGAATTGATAATCCGAAAAGAGGGATGAAGATAGCACTTGATATATCGATCAGCTTTTTTCAGACAGAAAAAGAAGAGTTCAAATTATCAGGCTGGTACAGTGCTTATACAGAAGATAATGGAAGAAGCAAAGCAATCGGATATGTGTCAGAAAAGAAACTGAAGGACTGGGGTTATGATATTAAAGATGGTTCGGATATTCTGATCTGTCCGGCGAATGACATGGACTGGAAAGATACAGAAGAAAAATTATATGAAGATGTACCGATGAAAGACAATTCCCAACAGATCATTGCGACAGATACAGCGAAGAACCGGGCTGTAAAAGAGGTGACAGGAAGTTACGGGATGGCAGCAGTGGAGGCAGTTGTGATTATCTGTGGAATGTTTTTGCTTGTCTACAATGTGATGCAGATCTCCATGGCAGGCGATATCCGTCAGATGGCGCTGCTCCATACGATCGGTACAACGAAAAAGCAGCTCCGTAAGATCTATATCCGGCAGATCATGCGGACGATAGTGCCGGGAGGTATTGCAGGTATAGGTTTGTCGGTTGTGTTATTGCGATATCTGATACCGCAACTATTGGGCAGACAGTATCTGAATGGATATGGAGGCGCAGAAGAACTGCAGATCTTTCGGGTGGAAATCTTGTTGTTAGCGGTAGTCTTCACGTTGTTGGTAATCTTGGGTGCATCGGAACAGGTGATCTGGCAGACTGTAAACAGAACCTGTATAGAGGGAATGCATTACACGGAGCAGAAGGGAAGCAAGAAACAACAGCATGGAAAAGCAGGTCATGCAGATAAAGGAGCAGTCTTAAACAAGAAAAAAAGAAGCGAAACACAGGAACTGTGCTTTATGGCATGGAAGAACGTCACAAGATACAGGCAGGGATTTGTCATTACAGTTAGTTCATTGTTCCTCGGAATAGAAATGTTCCTGATTGTCATGGTGATCACAGATGGAAGTGATTATGCGAATATCATTAATCAGAGACCGGATTTCCTGATCGCAGGGGAATTCAGTGAGTTTGCACAAAAAGAGGGAAGCGGGACAGAATATCAGACACAGTCGCCGGATCAAGATCCACTGAGATCAGAAGGAAATAATTTCGAATTATTATATGACAATGACTACGATGAGTTTTCACCGATATCAAAAAAAGTGCGGAAACAATTATGGAATCTTGACGGTGTGAAGAAGAAGGAATCCTACATAACCGAAGGAGCATACGTGCTTTCCGTCATATCCAGAGATGGAATACGCCCGCTGGAAGAGGATACTTATCTGGGAAACAATGTAGAATATGCGGAAGAAATCAGTATTGATTATGCTTCCGGGGCAAAGATGATCAAAGGCCTGGATGCTGATACCGTTCAGATTGTCAGCGAAAATGAGATAAAAGCATTAGAAACATATGTAGAGGAAAACAAGCTGAAAGTCGATATGGACAGTCTGAAAAACGGAACAGGAGTAATGATCATCCATGATCATAAGCTGTCACAAAAGCAGGAAAAACAGGCAGAAAAAGCAGTGGGAGAAACGGTATGTTTATCTCCGTTAAAGAACAAAGAAGCATGCATCCGGTGGAATTCCATGACGGACAAAGAAAGGGATAAGGAAGATGAGAAAATAAAGGCAGAAACGCCGTCTACAGAATATACGTTAAGCGGCTATCTGGATAATCAGGCAGATGGCTTCCCGGAAATCCACCAGACCTGGCATGGTGCAGAAGGAGATATCTATTATCTGGTCAGTGAAAAAGGATTTAACCGTTTATCTACGAAGAGAAAGACATTTTGCATGGAATTAAACGTAGAGAAAAAGAAAGAAAAAAAGATTATGCATGAAATCCAGAAGATTCTTTCGGCAGAAAACCAGCGGCGGAAAAGCAATACACAGACAAGCCTGGACGGCGAAGGAGAAGCAGGCATTTTTTACATTGCAAGATCAGATCTTATGCAGAAAAATGCAGACTACATCCGGGGAAACAGAATTATGTTCGGAAGTATCAGTGTAATATTATTGTGTGTCGGACTGGTTAATTATTTTAATACTATGTTTACAGGAATTGTGGGCAGGAAAAAAGAACTGGAGATTATGAGAAAGATTGGAATGACACGCCGGCAGGAAAGAAAGCTGTTATTGCTGGAAGGCAGCTATTATGTACTGCTTATCGCAGGCCTTGTAGCGTCAGTTGGATCAATCATACTAAAAGGAATCAACATTTATATGAGAAAACAGCTTTCTTATTTTACCTTTCATTATCCGGTAGGAGCGATTGCAGGAAGTATTGTAATTATGGAAATAGTGTGCGTTATAATTTGTAACTTACTTATATTGAAAAAAAATGAAAAAGTAGGTTAAATAAATAATTTCACCAACCGCGTTTTATCCAGCACAAAAATCGATACATCCATAAAAAGATGCGCCAGTAGCGTACTAAGGATCACACCGTTGGAAGTCAACAGGAATCCACAGTGGAATCCATACCAGCATACGATGGCGGAATAACTTCCCATCAGTACCAGAAGCGGCAGATTTCTTGCGACACCCTGCAGTGTTTCTTTGATATCTTCCAGTGTAGAATCAAAGTACAGGAAACGGCCGACTGCCAGTGTGATAAAATACATGATCAGTGAATCATAGTTCGAATCATGGTAGATGAACTTGATATATAATAAGATCAGAATAATATAAAAGGCAGAGATCAGCCGCACGGACGCCTTTTGTCTGGTCGGAATTGCAGTTAACGGAACGAACAGGATATCGAACCAGTTTGTCATAAATACAGAAAATACCAGAAATAAAAGTAAGATAATGTTCTGGTATTTCTGCCAGTAAAAGGCAGCCTGTGGGATCCGCTCATCGATAATATAATAAAGAGACAGGAACAACAGTACCGAAGTACTGGAAAATACCATCTCATAAAAGCTTTCAATAAGCGAGATTTCTTTTACTTTGTGGATATGGTTCAGTTTCCGGATCTGTTTTGGCGTCAGATCCTGTGTATTAAGTTTATAGTGTTTCTTAAGCTTTGCTGCCAGAATAACGATCGTAAGCACTGCGATCAGGCAGAGCAGGGAGACAAGCATGAAGCCTCCGGCATTCTTAAAGTTAAAATAATGAATCAGATAATATTGGAACATATCATATACCTTCTTTGATGTAATATTTTTTCGGTTACATATTGTAGCACTTTGAAAAAATATTGCAAATAGGAGAATTAGTAGTGGCAGGTCTTGTAGATATGAAATTGAGTTAAATGTCAAAAAAATTAAAAAAATTTAAAAAAGTACTTGTATTTCATAAAATTCCATGCTATTATAAATGAGCATTGTTGATGCGGGTGTAGTTCAATGGTAGAACACCAGCCTTCCAAGCTGGATACGTGGGTT
>OHZK01001062.1_pt1 | contig 11205 bp, 9 predicted proteins | sample 1580401 | NCBI WGS metagenome assembly OHZK01 (sample SAMEA3882530, study PRJEB24775) | human gut metagenome | biome: human-associated habitat; feature: intestine environment; material: feces | place: Netherlands | collected 2009/2010
GCAGAATTAAGTGCTTATTATGGGACAGATGCAGAAGCATTTCCGACGGTGGAAGCTGCAAAAGGAATGGCTGCGATTGCCACTTTTGAAAAGGCTACTGGTTCAGACGGTGTAGCAACATTCAATGAATTACCTTTGGGCTTATATTTGGTTCAGGAAACAGAGGCTCCTGCCCAGATTACAGGAAAAGTAGAAGATTTTCTGGTGTCTGTTCCTATGACAAATGCAACCGGAGATGATTGGCTGTATAATGTGCACGTATATCCGAAAAATAGCAGTACATACGGTGAAGTTACCTTGCAGAAAAAGGGGAAAATTGGATCAGCAGATGCAACAAATTTAAAAGGTGCCCAGTTTAAGCTGGAAGTACAGAAAAATCCTACTACATGGGAACAGGTTCTTAAAAATAACAAAGGTGCAGATATTGGAGTAGCTGGAATTTTAACAACAGATGATTATGGAAAAATCACTGTTAAAGATTTGGCACCTGGAGACTACAGATTTGTAGAGGTAAAAGTTCCTGAAAATACTGGGTATATTGCAGATCTGAAGACAGCATATGAATTTACAGTAGCTGAGAAAGATAGCCCAGATGAGGGTGCTACATATAAAGCAGGCTCTATTCTTATAGACGGCGTAAAAGTGGATACAGCCCAGCATCCGATTGAAGTTATAAACTACAAACCCGCTGTAGAAAAGGAAGTACAAGACAAAACTACTAAGGCTTGGGAAAACGCTTCCGCTGACTATAGTGTTGGAGACACAATCCCTTACAGAGTTACGGTAGACGTTCCTGCCAATATTGCAGATCTGAAAACCTTTACCTTAACGGATACACCTGAACATCAGACATATGTAGATAATTCATTAAAAATTTACTCGAATGCGGAATGTACTACAGAAACTTTAGTTGGAAAGTATACTGTTACTTCTGAGAATAGCGGCTGGAAAATCACATTTGATCCGAAGGATCTGTCAAGCGTTGCAGGAGAGAGAATCTACATCTCCTTTAAGATGACATTAAAAGAAGGAGCAATTGTAGGATCCACCGGTAATACGAACGAAATCAACCTGGATTACTCCAACAAAATTTTGCCGGATGGTGTAGATCCTGATCCTACTCTTCCTAAAACAGATGAAATCAAAAATGAAACCACTGTTTACACGTTTGATATCGCTGTAGAAAAAGTGGATGCAACTGATAATACGAAGTTGCCGGGAGTAACCTTTGATCTTTACAGAAAATTGAGTGATGATGCTGTCGTTGGAGGCAATGTATCAGCAAATCCTGTAAAAGGATTAACTGGAAAATTTGAAAAGGTAGAAACGGATTTAACAACAAATTCCGAAGGTAAAATCTCCGTACCCGGTCTTGCTAACGGTGACTACTGGCTTGTTGAGACAAAGACAAAAGAAGGTTACAACCTGTTAAAAAATCCGGTTAATGTTCAGATTGCAGCAACATACACAGAAACAACGACGACTGAAACAAAGACAGATGCTACCGGCAAGACGACCACCACAACTATTAAAACAATAACGCTTTCCAATGCAGGAGATTCGAACAATGGTGTATTCAAAACCGTTGTCAAGAACAGCAAAGGCTTTACCCTTCCCACCACCGGTGGTATCGGTACCTTCGTATTTACCTTCGCTGGTATTGCCATGATGGCAGCAGCAGTGATCCTGCTGATCACCGGCAAGAAGAAAAAAGCAGAGTAATTCAGGCAGATAACTCTTTTGTTATCTCTTCTATGGATGCTGCGAAGCTGTTGTGAAGTACAGCTGCAATTTTATCAGCAACGGTGTCCGCATCGCGTTTCGTGTGCGCGAGAACAGATACCGGCACAGGACGGGGGTCACGTCCCGCCCTGTGCATCGCTCCTTCAGAACCCCCTTTCCCCCTGAACGGAGCGATACTGCGGTGATCGCCGTCGGTCTTAGAAACCGGCTGCGGCTGCGGTAATCGGGAAAGAAAAATTTGGGATTTTCTTTTCCGTGTTGTGTTTTCCCATTCCCTTCCTGAAAAGGACATCCGGGCGCTCTCCCGTGCCCTTGGATGTCCACGAAAAAACGGCGCAGAGAAAATGCAGAAGCGGCGGCTGCCGCAGGCCTTTGATCTGTGCCTTTCCTTATAAAATGTCCGGAGGTTACTGTCATGGATAAAAAAAGAGCATGGTTTATCGCGATATTGTTTTTTTCAGGCCTGTGTCTGACTCTGTATCCCTTCGTCAGCAACCTGATCGCCCAGTCCCATGCAAGTCAGGCGATCGCCGCCTATGATGAGCAGGTTGCAGAGATGGATCAGGAACAGATTGACGCTGCCAAGGAAGCGGTCCGTAAATATAATGAACAGCTCAATGCAGCAGTGGAAGCCAGCGCCATGCAGGGAGAGGATGGAATCAGCTACCTCGATCTGGTGGATGTGGGCGAGAGCATTGGCTTTATCGAAATTCCGAAAATTGACGTATATCTTCCTATATACAGTGGAACCGGTGAAGATGTGTTGCAGAAGGGCGTCGGTCATCTGGCGGAGTCCTCCTATCCTATCGGCGGTACAAGCACCCATTCCGTGCTGACCGGTCATCGTGGACTGCCCAGTGCGGTTTTGTTCACGGATCTGGACAAGCTGGAGGAGGGCGATGTGTTCTATCTCCATGTATTGGATGAGGTGCTTGCTTACAAGGTAGACCAGATCAAGGTTGTGCTTCCGGAGGAAACCCAGGACATCGGGATCGTGGAAGGAAAGGATTACTGTACCCTTGTTACCTGCACGCCCTATGCCATCAACACCCACCGGCTGCTGGTTCGTGGCGAGCGGACCGAGTACATCCCGCCGGAGGAGCTGGCAGAACAGAATGCAGTGCATGAAGTACAGTCCCAGACCATCACGAAGCGGATCGTGGATGTATGGCCGTGGCTGGTTGTATCCCTGCTGATCGTGGCAGGAGTGGAGGGCTCCATCTTCCTGTTGATCGTGAAACGGCAAAGAAGCTACGGAGATGTCCGGGAAAAACGAAAGAAAGGCAAAAGGAGCAGTCGGTCATGCAACAAAACAAGGCACAAAAAGTAATTGAAGAAGTAAAAAAAGCATTTATCGGAAAAACAGAGTGCGTGGAAAAGCTCATGACAGCCATTCTTGCCGGCGGACATGTGCTGGTGGAGGATGTCCCGGGAGTGGGAAAAACAACCCTGGCGCTGGCCTTTGCCAAGGCAATGAATGTGGCGCAGAACAGAGTGCAGTTTACACCGGATGTTTTACCGGCTGATATTACAGGCTTTACCGTATATAACAGGGAAAAGGATGGCTTCTTTTACCGTCCCGGCGCAGTCATGTGCAATATTCTTCTGGCGGATGAGATCAACCGTACCTCCCCCAAGACCCAGGCGGCGCTTCTGGAGGTAATGGAGGAGGGCAGCGTAACCGTAGACGGCGTGACCAGACCGGTACCGTCTCCCTTTCTGGTCATTGCTACTCAGAACCCTGTCGGTTCTGCCGGAACCCAGCTGCTGCCCCAATCCCAGCTGGACCGGTTCCTGATCTGCTTTGGGATCGGATATCCCGATGCCGCAGAGGAAATGGATATTTTAAAAAGCCGCCGGAGCGGAAACGGGCTGGAAGATGTACGTCCCGTCATCAGCAGTCAGGAGCTGATGGAAATGAAAAAAGAAGTCGAAGAAGTGTTTGTACACGATCAGGTATATGACTATATCGTGCGTCTGGCTCAGGCCACCAGAAACAATGACGCACTGGAGCTTGGGCTGAGTCCCAGAGGCTCTTTGGCGCTTTTGAAAATGGCTCAGGCGAGAGCCTATCGGAAAGGCCGCAGCTTTGTGATTCCGGCGGATGTTGCGGCAGAATTTCAGGATGTTGCGGCCCACAGAGTACAGCCTGTATCAAGCTCCGGAATGGATAGAGTCCGTGCAGCAGCCGTGCTGGAGCGGATCTTAAAGGAGACCCCGGCGCCTGCTCCGGAGAAAGGGTGAAGCCTTGAAGGAAAAAGCAATTTATCTGGGAGCGGTCGTACTGACTGCCGTCTGGGGCGTAGCTGCTCCTGAGGGCTTTGCTCCGTTTTTGCTGGGCTTTGAGCTGCTGTTGGCGCTTTCCATGTGGATTCTGGTTCAGATTCTGGCAGGAAAGGTAGAGATTGTGCCGGAGCCTGCAGAAGAGACGGTGGGGAAAAAAGAGCCCATCGTCCTTCGGGTAAAACTGAAAAATACTTCCCTGCTTCCGGCATCCTGTGTGGCGGTTACCGTCAGCTGGCGGGATCTTTTAGATAACAGCACGGGCACCGTGGAAAGCATGGGAATGGCAGGTGGAAAAAAGACCGGTGTGCTGGAATTTTGCATTCCGGTGAAGTATTCCGGGGTCTATGAGTTTTGGATTCAGTCAGCATCCGTGCGGGACTGGCTTCGGTTATGGTCAAAGAAGCTTTTGATAGCGGACAAAAAGGTGCAGGTGTTGTCCGTGCCTCTGGTACATCAGGCGGAGGAATGGATCCCGCCGGCACAGCTTGCCTCCGGCGGGGATTCGGATCAGCATTCCCAAAAAAAAGGCGGGGACGACGGATCGGAGGTATTCGATGTCCGTGCCTATCGGGATGGAGATCCGCTGCAGAGAGTGCATTGGAAGCTGACTGCAAAGACCGGAGAAATGCTGGTGCGGGAATTCAGCCTGCCAAAGCGGGAGGTGCTTTTGCTGCAGGTGGATCTGTATCATCCGCCTCAGGAAAAGTGGGATCATTGTAAATTGGAACGGCTGCTGGAGCAGACAGCGGATTTTTGCTGGAGGCTTTTGGCGGCAGAACAGGAATATGAAGTATTCTGGCAGGAGCGAGAGCAGCTGTGCAGAATGCAGATTACCAGAGCCCAGGATCTGTGGGGCTTTCTCAAACGGCTTTGTCTTACCGCCACAAAGGAAGAGATGGAGCAGAATGGAAAGCAGAGCCAAAAGCAATCTGCCGGGAAAAATAAGTATCCGGCAGAGGATCTTTTGGAAAAGGGCAGAGGCAGCTCTGCAGCAGAGCCGGTAGCCGGCGGGCAGCTCTGGAAAATAGATGCAGAAGGAACAGTCAGGCAGGTGAGAGGCAATGAAGAAAGGGCAGGAGCCGGGACAGCTGGATAAAGAAGCGGTAGGCAGGATCACCTGTCGGATTCTACAGGAAGAAGAACCTGGCAGTATGCTGGTCAAAAAGCTGTGGCGGCTGGCTGGTATGCTGATCTGTCTGCTTTGTCTGGCCGGTGGTCTTTGCAGCGCATTTCTCAGTGGCTTTGGAATCCGATATTTGGTCCCTGTTTTTTGGATACTTCTGATTGTCTCGGTGCTGTTCTGGATCGGCTTTTCCAGACTGTCCCTGGAAGGAGTGTATCGGCTCCTTGCAATTTTGGGAACTCTGATCGGCGTAAGCCTTTTCCTGCTGCTGCTGCAAAAGGATGTGATCGCCGGGTATATGTCTGCTGTAAACGGGGTACGCACCCGGCTAAATGAGGCTTATGACGGTACCCTTGCCCTGTATCAGGCGTCGGCATCTGCGATGCAGATGACGGTATTTTTCGGGTTTATCCTGTTTTTACTGACGGGGCTGTTATCTGCCGGGATCTGTTACCGGACCAATCCGGCAGTGGTTCTGGCAGGAGAATTTCCGGTGCTGGCAGGGATTGGAATTGCCGGAGGGACACCCTCTTTTTTCAGCTTTTTTCTAATCCTGTTAGGAACCCTTGGAATGCTCAGTGCCGCCGCCGTCAGTCGGGCGGATCAAAGGGATCAGGACAGTGCCCGTCAGGCAAGGCAGATGACAGAGCAGATGAAAAGCAGTGTCAATGTCTGGCTGCTTTTACAGGCTGTAGTGCTGTCGCTGTTGGCGTTTGTGCTGGTGCGGCCCCTGACAAATACCCTGCTCCAGGCACAGGAGGCAGGGATGAAGACACAAAACGGTGTGCTGCAGGCAGTCTGGCAGCTGCTTCCGGCGGTTTCCGGAGGAAGGCTGAAGCTTTCCGTTGAGGGAGTCGGCGGAGGGGTATCGGATGGCACATTGACAGACCAGGATGGTTTTTATTTTGGAAAGGTACAGGCCCTGAAGGTTACGGTTTCGGAAAAACCCTCAGAGACAGTGTATTTAAAGGGCTTTATCGGCACGGATTACACCGGGACAGCCTTTGAGGAGGCAGACGGGGAGAGCTTTGTGCAGGCAGCATCCTTGTGGAAGCTGGATGGAAATGTATCCCTTGGAGTGGAAAATCTGCCCTTTCTGCGAACCTATTATGCGGAAAACGTGGTATTTACCGGGGAGGGAGACGATGCAAAGCCGGAGCTTTCGGCAAATGCAGCCTCCTCTGCTGTGACCCTGCAGGTGGAAAATCTGGCGGCAAATCCGAATTATACCTATGTTCCCTATGGAGCTTTTTTAAACGATTATTATCAGGTGCTGGGGGGCGACGGCGCACTGGCAGGTCAGAGCGTCCAGGAGGATATTTTTTCCTGTTATCCCAGAAAGCAGCTGGAGGAAACCTTAGAGGACTGGAACGAAACAAAGCAGCAGGAAAGCACTCTGGATCAGGCGGAAAGCGCCTATGCCGCCTATGTGCAGGCACATTGCAGCAGTCTGCCGGAAAATCTCAGCTTTTTGCAGGAGAAATTTGATCTGGATCTGGAAACAAAAGAAAGCGCAGATCCCAAAGAAGCAGAAAAAAACTGGGAGAAAATCAAAACTGCAGTGGTTTCTGAGCTGGCAGGAAATTATGAATTTGTCCGGGAACCGGAGGCCGTGCCCGAGGGGAAGGACTTTGTAGAATGGTTTTTGCAGGAATCCAAAGAAGGAAATTCCGTTCATTTTGCAGCGGCGGCCACCATGCTGCTGCGTGCCTGCGGTATGCCGGCACGATATGTGGTGGGCTATGCAGCGCCGGCAAGTCTCTTTAAAGGACAGGAGGACGGCAGCTATCAGGCAGTTTTGGAGGATGATAACGCCCATGCCTGGGCAGAGGTCTACCGGGAAGGAATCGGATGGACCGTAGTGGAGGCGACGCCGGGCTTTGCAGCCCTGGTAACAGAAAGCGATGGAGCCTCAGGTCAGGAGGAAGCAGACAGCCCGGACACCCCGGAGGAAGCCTTTTATCAGGAAGACACGCCAGAGGCTGAGACTCCCGGGATCGGCAGCAGAATATTCCGGGTGGTGAAAAAAGCACTGGCGGCGGTGGCCTTGACGATAGCTGCCTGTGGGATCGCAGCAGTCATCCGGAGGCATATCCTCTGTAAACGACGCAGAAGAGGCAGAAAAGGAGAAACGCTGGGAGAGCAGATCCAAAGGATTTACCGAAGCTTTGCTGCTCTGCAGAAATTTAATAAAAAAAGCGTATGCAGCTGTCAGGAAGAGCGTTTTGCAAAGCAGCTTGGAAAGAAATATCCGGTATTTTCGGAGAAGACAGCGCAGAAGCTGGCAAATATCGTGCTGAAGGCATGCTATAGTGATCAGGGGCTGACAAAGAAAGAGTGTCAGTTTGTACTGGATTGCTATGAAAAGCTTGCAGGAGCTGTATCAAAGGAGCTGTCGCCGGCAAAGCGTCTGGCGGGAAGCCTGATCTTTTGTTTTTGGTAAAGCGGAAGGGAGAAGTGCATGAAACGAAAAATTTTGGCAATCCTTGCCATCCTTCTTGGTCTGGCAGGGCTGGGTGTCCTGTTATATCCCTCCGTCAGCAACTGGATGGAACAGGCAAAACAGCGCAGGCAGATCGCAGCCTATCAGGAAGCGCAGGCGCAGATGGAGCAGGAAAGGCGGGCTGCCCTGCTGGCAGAAGCCGACCGGTATAATCAAAAACTGGCAGAGCTTGGCATCAGCTTCGATATGCTGGGAGAGGCGGAAAAGGAGGCGCTTTTGATCGACGGGAAATCCTATGATGAGCTGCTTTTGGCAGAGGACAGCGGTGTGATGGGATATCTGGAAATCGAAAAAATAAAGCTGAAGCTTCCCATTTATCACGGAGTATCGGAGGAGGCGCTGGAATCTGGAGTCGGTCATCTGGAGGGAACCTCCCTGCCGGTTGGAGGCGAAACAACTCATGCGATTCTGTTTGGTCATCGGGGGCTTCCCTCGGCAAAGCTTTTTACCGATCTGGATCAGCTGGAGGTGGGAGATACCTTTCAGATCACGGTGCTGGATCGTGTGCTGGTCTATGAAGTGACCCAGACAGAGGTGGTGCTTCCGGAGGAGTTAAACGGTTTGACAGCAGAGTCCGACAAGGATCAGGTCACACTGGTTACCTGTACGCCCTATGGAGTCAATTCCCATCGTCTTTTGATCCATGGGGAGCGGGTGCAATAGATTGCGATAGATGGTTGGAGATTGTGATAGATAGAGAACAGGAAACTTTATTGTCGGTGGAGTGCAGGAGCGTATCCGGCAGGAGAAAGGTATGCTGCAGCTGCAGCAGAAAGTGAGGAAGAAAATGAAAGGAAGAAAAATCCGGATCAGACAAGGGGTAAAGGGCTGGCTGCTTGCACTGGCCATGGTATTATCCCTTTGCAGTGGCTGGAAGCAGGACGTCTGTGCACAGCAGAGTCAGAGCAGCTCGTCCAATTTGATGCAGGACGTGGATACGGACAAAAAAGGCTCCATCGAAATCCTTTTTGACACCATGCGGGACGAGCCCGTTGCAAATGCAGAGTTTACCCTGTATCAGGTTGCAGCAATGGTGGATCGGGGAGGATATACGGTGCTGGAGCTGACAGGCGGCTTTGAGGGCTGCGGCGTGCAGCTGAAAAACCTGACGGCACAGCAGTCCAAGGAGGCTTCGGCAGCGCTTTTGGAGTATCAGAGAGCAAATCACATTTCCGGGGATACGAAAAGAACAGATGCAAACGGAAAGATCAGCTGGACAGGGCTGCAGACCGGTCTGTATCTGCTGGTTCCGGGTCAGATGCAGAAATACAGAACCGATCCGTCTCTGGTTTCGATCCCGACGAATCTGAACGCCCAGCTGTTATATGACATGTCGGTGAATCCGAAGGCCGAAAGAATTCCGGATCCGGTGTATCCGCCGGAAGAATCCTAGGAACCCTCTACGCCGGAGGTGAAAAAGCCGCCGAAAAAGACAGAGACCATCGTTACACCGGGAATCACTCCGGAGCAGAAAACACCGGAGAAGCTGCCTCAGACAGGACAGCTGCGCTGGCCGATCCTGGCACTTTCCACAGTAGGAGCAGGATTGCTGTTTCTTGGATGGTGGATCGGTCGAAAAAAAAAAGACTGTTCCAAGGCTCTGATGGGGCTTGGGATCCTTCTGGCAGCAGGAGCAGTGGGGATCTCCGCGTATAATATCTGGGACAGCAGCCGTGCCGAAGCTGCGGTGGAGGCGTCCTTAGAGGCCTATGAAGAAGAGCTGACTGCTGTGGAGCAGGAGTCGGAGGTGCTTCCTGTGGATGAGAACAGCGGGATGACCTTTGTGGAGGCAGATGGGCTTTGCTGGATTGGCGAGCTGGAAATTCCGTCCCTGCAGCTTACGCTGCCGGTGGCGGATCCCTGGAGCTATCCGTCCTTGAAAAAAGCACCCTGCCGCTACACTGGAAGTGCAGAGGAAAATTCCCTGATTATTGCCGCCCATAATTATAAACGGCATTTTGGCAATATCGGACTTTTGCCGGAGGGTGCAACGGTGAAGTTTACAGCGGTTTCGGGCGACGTATACGAATATGAGGTAGAAAAGGTAGAAACCTTAAATCCCTATGCAGTAGACGAGATGCTGTCCGGTGACTGGGATCTGACGCTGTTTACCTGTACCTATGGAGGAAGAAAGCGTGTGACGGTCCGGTGCAGCCTGGTTGGATGAAGAGGCAGAGCGATGGAGAAAAGAAGCATCCGCAGAAATCAGCGGCGACAGGCTGTCAGGGTCGCTGATTTCTGCGGATGCTTTTTGAATCAGAATATTTTGAGGATTTCAGGGAAATACAATAGAATGCACCCCATGTGAGCATTCTATTGGCATGAAAAAAAGAACCTCGATCTCTCAAGGTTCTTTCTGATAATCGGAGTGACAAGACTTGAACTTGCGGCCTCTTCGTCCCTAACGAAGCGCTCTACCACCTGAGCCACACCCCGATGTGCCGTATTTCTCAACCGGACAAATGATATGATACAGCATAATCGGACAGAAGTCAACACTTAATTTGAAAAAACTTCACAAATTAGGTTTTTCTGTTACAGTTCACTCGTACCGTTTGAGCTGTTCATAAAAAATTAAGGGTTTCTTTCTTGCAAGAAATGGAAATATAGACTATATTAAACGGACAAAAGGCAGGCACAAAATGGACAGACGGTAAGCTCGGAGCAAAGGCTCCCTAAAGGATACGATAAGCTGTCTGTGATCTGCAGAATGGAGTGAACATGAAATATTTCTGGTTGACCATAAAGAAGATGTTTCGTTTTTTATTAAAGCCCTTATCCTTTGTACCGGCGCTGTGCGTGATGTATATGATCTTTTCCTTTTCCGCCCAGACGGCGGACGAATCCGGACAGCTGAGTATGCTGGTCAGTGAAAAGGTGGTGCTCCTGCTGGGAAAGCTGACCTCCGGCAATCTGGATACCGCGCAGGTGGGAGTGTATGTAGATGAGATTCATTTTCTCGTAAGGAAGATGGCACATTTTAGCGAATATTTTTTGTTGGGACTGACACTTTCCCTGCCCTTGTATGTTTATCGGCTGCGGGGCTTTTGGCTCGTGCTCGCTGCCGGATTGTTCTGTGCCGGGTTTGCCGGGCTGGATGAGTACCATCAGATGTTTGTGGCAGGACGCTCGCCGGCGCTTCGGGACGTGGCGATCGATACGGCAGGAAGCATCACCGGAATTTATATGACAAGGATCATCGGATTTATTGGGAGAAAAACGATATTTGCACCCCTTTCGATGGAAAAGCGCAGAGAACGGAGAAAAAAGAGATTTGTATAAAAAAGTAAAAAAAGGGCTTGCAAAATTAGAAAGTATCGTGCTATAATATCACTTGTCAGTTCGATAGGGGCATAGTTCAAAGGTAGAACAGCGGTCTCCAAAACCGTCGATGTGGGTTCGATTCCTACTGCCCCTGGTATTGCGGGAAAGTCAGAGAAGACGATATCTTTTCTGGCTTTTTCTTGTTTTATTCATGACAATAGAATGCTCGCAGAGCGTGCATTCTGCGTACATTCTATTATTCATGACAATAGAATGCTCGCAGAGC
>OHZK01001063.1_pt1 | contig 11194 bp, 6 predicted proteins | sample 1580401 | NCBI WGS metagenome assembly OHZK01 (sample SAMEA3882530, study PRJEB24775) | human gut metagenome | biome: human-associated habitat; feature: intestine environment; material: feces | place: Netherlands | collected 2009/2010
TTGCAACTCATGTGGATCGGGCTCATATTCATAACCATATCATTTTCAATTCTACCAATCTGGATTGTGATCGGAAGTTTCGTGACTTCTGGTTTTCTGGAATCGCATTGCAGAGACTCAGCGACATTATCTGCCTTGAGCATGGACTTTCTGTAATTCAGAAGGTGAAACCGAGCGAGAGACAAAAGCGAACCAAGTACCCGGACCGTGTGAGCATGAGAGATATCATCCGGGAAGATATTCTGAAATGTCTGGCTCAGAAGCCGACAGACTTTGAAGAAATGCTGAAATTTTTACAGGCGGAAGGATACAAGATCAAGTGTGGAAAGCATACTGCAATCTGTGGGAAAAAACAGAAACGCTTCATCCGATTCCGCTCTTTGGGAGAAGATTTCACGGAAGATAATCTGATAAAAGTGATTGCCGGGGAGAAGGAAGCTCCTGAAAGAAACGAAAAATTACCGGCCAAGAAAGAAGAAAAACATGAAAAGCGTAAGTTTGATCTGGTGGTTGATATTCAGGAAAAGATGGCTCAGGGAAAGAACGGAGGATATGTCCGGTGGGCAAAGAAATATAATGTGAAACAGTTTGCGGAATCTATTCTGTTCCTGCAACAGCATGACATTCACGATAAAGAAACACTGGATGCACTGGTGACTGAAAGCTCTGCGCGGTATCATGATCTCATGAAAAAAATCAAAGATGCTGAGGAAAGGATGGCGGAAAATAAGGCGATCAAGACGCACATCATCAATTATTCCAAGACCAGAGAAACGTATATTGCTTACCGAAAATCAGGGTACAGTAAGAAATTTCTTGAGGAACACCGGGATGAAATCACTCTTCACAGAGCAGCCAAGGAAGCCTTTTCTAAGCTTTCAGAAGGCAAGATCCCTAAGGTGAAGGATCTGAATGATGAATTTGCAAGACTGCTTTCTGAGAAAAAGGCAGCTTACAATGAGTACAAAAAAATAAGAAAAGAGATGCAGGATTATCAGATCGCGAAGCAGAACGTGGAATCCTTCTACATAGCTCAGCAGAGCTGGGATGCAGAGGAAGATCTGAAAAAGAAACGACAGCAGCAGAGATAAGTATCAGGGCAATCATCAAAATGCAAATTGGCGATTGCCCGCTTTTTTTATTTCCGGCGGAACCGGAATGAATCAGCACTCACAAAGTGAGGGCGTAGCTTGGCATCGAAGATGTCATTCTAAGGGGATTGGGGATGTGCCTCCAACAAGCAAAATGCGCTCGTGTACGTACGAGGGCACTGCTTGCTAACTTGTGAAGCAATGACCATAGTGAGCAAAGTTATGATGATGACAGCAACTTACTCAGACAAGCAGTCTAGTATAGAGATTATCAAAAAAAATTAGAAAGGTGACAACTTGAAGTATAAAAACGGGATGTTTTCGTCTTCGATCGACATGAATGGTTAGATTGACTTTAAGCGTGCTTTAGTGTATTATTATTTTGTATAATTTTGATTATTTTTGCACACTAGAGCGGGAGAAAATTGTGGAATATTTATCATTGAGACAGACAGCAGACAAGTGGAATCTTTCAGTTAGAAGAGTTCAGACCTTATGCAGTACAGACCGGATTCCGGGTGCAGTGAAAATTGGATCATACTGGGCAATTCCTGCAGAGGCAGAAAAGCCGAAAGATGAGAGAATTAAAAGTGGAAAATATATTAAGATGAAAAAGGAGCGCAGTTAATCGCTCAGCTATAAAAGTATTACCTTGATTAAATTATAGATTACGAAATGATGAATTAGGAGATATAGGAATGGAAGCTGAAGTTCAAGTTGGAAAATACACATTAGAATCGTTGACAACGGGCATGTATTCAGATCCCATGATTGTATATAGGGAATATATTCAAAATAGTGTGGATTCTCTTGAAAACGCTGTACAGCAAGGAATTATAGATCATTCTAGTATGAGAATTGACATTATAGTAAGTGAAGAAAATTCACGAATATCTATTCGAGATAATGGAACCGGCATCAGGAGCAGTGAGGCACGGGCTACTTTGATGAATGTTGGTAACTCAAAGAAACGCAATGCTAATAATCGAGGCTTTAGAGGAATTGGCCGTCTTGGTGGCATGAGCTATTGTGATACCTTGATTTTTTATACTTCATTTGAAGGAGAAAACTGTAAGTCTGTCATTTCTTTTGATTGCAAAAAATTGAAGAAATTACTCGTTCCGGGACAATATGAGGATTTGTCTCTATCAGATGTTTTGGGAGAGATAACAACAATTGAGGTGCTACCTGAGAAAAAAGAGAAGCATTATTTTGTTGTTGAGATGGAAAATGTAAGTGGTTCTACTGATTTGTTAAATATAGATGCAGCCAAAAGTTATATTTCACAAGTGGCGCCTTTACCATACAAAACAAGACAATTCATCTATATTTCTCAACTCAAAGAGTTTTTAAAGGGCAATGGATATGACCTTGAAGAATTTCCTGTTTTTGTTGGAGAGGAAGAGACTGACCTAGAGCCGGTGTATAAGCCAAACAAAAGTAGATTTAGATCAGACAGAAATAAAAAGACGGTAGATGAAATTTCTAGTATGGAGTATTTCGATGTTACCGTAGATGGCGAACTTTACGCATTGGGCTGGTACGGTAATTGTGGCTGGTATGGTTTCTTATCGGATCGTGAATTGTCAGGATTTAGGGTTAGAAAAGGAAATATATTAATCGGTGATAGCCGAACTTTGAATGGAATATTTAAGGAATCAAGATTTAATGGTTGGACCCAGGGTGAGATTTTTATTGTAACGGATAAGCTTGTTCCGAATGCAAGACGAGATGATTTTGAACAAAATGAAGCATATTATCAATTTATAGATGCATTAAGTAGTGGTGTCGCTATTAATATTGCGAGAGCCATACGAGAAGCATCGCAAACACGAAATGATCCATCAGCAAAAGTTCTTAAAGAGGTGGACAAAAAAATATCTGAAGCAACTGCGATTATTTCGGAAGGATTCAATTCGTCTGTAGACAAAGAAAAGCTTGTAGAAGAGATGGAGACAACAGTTGAAAAACTAAAAAAGACAAAAGTGAAAGATGAGCTTGCACCTCGCAAGGAAGAACTTCGTCAAAAGTTGGAAGATACAGTAGAACAGGTTGCTTCCAGTAATAATTATAAAATAAACAAAATAAGTTCGGGAATTGATAAAAAAAGCAAGAATGTTTTAAAAACGGTCAGCGATATATTATCAAAGAAACTTTCAAAGTTTTTGGTCGATGAAATTATAGAGGAAATTATAGCAGAATTAAATGGAAAGTAGGATAAAGATATGGAAATATATCCTTCGGAATATCAGCAGTTAGAACTTAACCGATATGAAAAAATATTCGTGCGGCATGCGAGTAATGATGAAAACTATGGACTTGTTCTTTTGAAAATAAATCCAGCTATGCTTAGTGGAGAATACTTGCATGCTGTTATTATGTCACGAGGTGTAGTTCTTTGCAAATTTTTGCCATTAACAGACGCATCAGTTTTTGTAAATTTCATTGGTCCATACATGTACGGTGTATTTAAAAATACGGTAGAAATAGTAGGTCAAAAGTTAAAGACAAATAAGGCTTTATTGAATGTAAATGGAGAATTGACAGTAAGGTTTGCATATATTTGTGTATTTCCAGAGATTAAAAAAGCTGATGTTCCATCTAAGGATATGTCAGAAGCAGAAAAAGAGTTTTTAGAGGATCATTGTTTATTTGCAGAAGAATTCAAGAACTTAAGAGGAAATTTTGATAACACATTAGGTCGCTTTTTAGATAGACCCAATGTGCTATGTGCAGAAAATTGTATGGAAATCAGTGATATGAACGTTAATTCTATCCTGCACAGAATTGCCCCGGAATATACAACGGTAAGGTTTGCAATAGCAACAGATAAGAACAGTACACCAGGAGCATCACAAGAGTTATTGGTTGTTTCTGAAGATGATATAGCAGTTAGAGCCTTTAGATTGGAACCTGAACAGATAAATATCGTAAATAAGATGAGCAAAGGTGATCAGTTGATTTTAGCGTGTGCGGGGAGCGGAAAAAGTGTTCTTTTGATATCAAAGTGTTTCAAGGCTGCTAAAATGAATCCCAATAAGAAATTTCTCATTACCTGCTTTAATCGCAATCTTCAATCACTGTATACCTGGTATATAGAAAGAGCCGGTCTACAGGAGCGGAATGTTGAATGTTGCACATTTGATGGTCTATGTAAAAAATTGCTTGAACAAAATAATCTGTTTTTACCGGGTGGAAATAATGCCATAGAAGATAGACGAAAAGCTGTCATGATGGCATTTTCAAACGGGAAAATAAAAGATAGATATTATGGAATTTTTATAGATGAAGTCCAGATGTTTGAACCAGCATGGTACAAGTTTTCATATAACCTTTTAGAAAATAAAGATAATGGAGATCATATTTTTGTGATTTGCGGAGACAAAACTCAAGAGATAAAACAAAGGCAGAAACATGGAAAAGCTCCATGGAATGCAGGAGAAGGGTATCCAGTATATCGAGGAGGAAATAAAAGTATTCGAATTGAAAAAAACTTCAGGAATTGTGTTGAGATCAATGACTATATTAATAGGTATGCTCAGTATGCTCGCGCATTGATAAAAAAGCACAATCCTGAGGAGCAATTTGACCCTGATATGTTTTTGCGGGGACAGGCATTTAGGCATGGGGAAGGAGTTACCATTAAACAATTTAATGGTAATGCGTTTGTTGAGGCTAAAAAAGTAGTAGAATCGGTAAAAACTATTCATGATGATAAGGGTGTTCCTTATGATGAAATTGCGATTGTTATGTATTTCAGGAAATATAGGCCCCTTGATTATTATTTAGAGTCTGAATTATTGAAGGTATTTGCCAGAGAACATATTCCATACAATCTTCTTTATAGAAATGACCAAAGCTGGGGCGGAAGGTATGGAGATGGAGGTGTTTCATTTATAACTTTTGATTCAGTTTTGGGATTGGACTTTCAAGCTGTTGTGGTTTGCGGAGTTAAGCCATTAGGAGTGTATGATAAAACAAAGCAATTAAAAAGAGAAGATATATTAGATGAGGAGCAAACAGAGAACCTCAAAAAGAATATTAGTTATCTATATGTTGCATGTACGCGAGCTAAAGACTATTTGCACATTGTGCTAGGCGAATCAAGTAGTCAGTCTATATACAACAAACTGTTGACTGACTCGGAAGAATAGGAGGTTGCGCTATGCATGGAGAATTGATCCAGTTTAATTCTGGGGATCATGTCTTAGGAAATAAAAATGTCACAGAAGCTGTTATAACTGATGGGGATATTGTCTTTAATGAAAGCTACGTGGTAATTGGAGAATCGCTTGAGGCAAAAAATATACATGCTACATATGACTTAGACGTTGTGGCTAATATTGTTGCTGTAACAATTAGTGTAAACGGTAACTTGTTTGTAAAAGGTGATATCGAGGCAGATGAAGTTATATGCAGAGGATCTTTTTATTGTACTGGAGAAGCCAGGGTGAAAAAATGTAATCTTGGTTCTAACGCGCTAATAGGTTCAGTTATCGGCAAAGAAGTATATGCGGCAGGGGATCTTTTTATAAAGTCCACAATTGACACTGACGAATCATTAGAGGCAGATGGGTTGGTAGTTGCTGGAGAAGGGATTATGGGCAATGGTTTATTTAAGGCAAAAGCAGCGATTGCTAACGAATACTTTGAATTTAGTGGTAGAAACACGAGTAAAGTGTTTGAAATTTCTGAGATGCAATTTACAGAATCTTCTGACACAGAAGACATTGATAACGTACATGTTGAACCGGATACATTGGATATAGAGAGTGCTGTAGAAGTATTTAATAAAGTATTTAATAAAAGTATTGATGAATGGAATCAGTTCGAAGAAGAGAAGTTCATCATAGAAGTACGCAAGGTTGCAGAGTCAATGTATGATTTACAAATGATTGATCGGGTTGTTGATACGGTAATAGCGCTGTCATATGAACGTCAGATTGAAAACTTCAAAGATTATCTATTTGTACTTTGTGCTAAGAATACATTCCCTGAAAGAATGGCAAAGTATGAGACATTACAACCGGTACTTGAAGATATGCTAAATGATGCAACATATCGCATAGATAAGATGTATTATAAAGCTAAAAATATCCAGAAATTGGCAGTTTCGTTTTGGACTTTAAATAAGTATTACGATCAGCTTCAGATTAGTAAGGAAGAAGCAGCAGATAAGATTTTTTCGTCAATAGGGATACGCTATTCAACAGTAGAACATATTTGGAGGGAATATAATGGATAAGCTTGAAAAAAGTAGACAATTACTTTCAACGGCTATTCTGAAAAATTTTGTTGGAAGAATTACAGGAGCTGGTTTGGATAGAATAGTAGGGAGCAATCCGGAAAATGTTCTTTTGGTTGGCAAATTAATGTCTACTAATGATGCAGATGGGCAAAATGCTAATTCGTCAAAAACATTTATTAAAAGTATAGGCGTAGATTTTTATATATCGGAAAGCGATCTGGATAATGCTGTCATTAGACTATTTCCTCAAGGTGATTTCTACTATCGTGCAATACCGACGTTAGAAGAACAGCGTATGGCAATGCTTAGGGAAATCAATGAAAGCCACGATTATAATGCATTTGATTCTTTTGAAGATGTTGCAGCTGCTTACAAAATAAATCCTGCAAACTTTTCTAATTACCAGATAAAGCTAATACCGGTATATAAGAAGATTAGTTTGACTGAAAATGCACAGGTCTTTTTTAAACTGAAAGATGTTTTGGATGAGTCTGGAGAATGTGGATTTATATGTGAAAACCATAGCATTAATGGGGAACTAGACAGCTATCTTCAAGGAGTCCAAGTAAATATAAATAACGATGAAGAGGCGATGAGTCAGGTAATTACTGAGCCTACAAAAGTAGAACATTTACTTTCTTCTGCAAGCTATAATAGCTTTTTGCAGAACTACGCTAATAAAAGGGTTCAACAAAAAAATCAGAACTGGAAAATTTATTTTGATATTCAGGTAAAGAAGACAGGGATCAAATATCTGGTCTCCTGTTTTCTTGTTAATAATTCTATTGTGCTCTATTCAGGATCACATAGATCGAGAAAAGACGACAAGTTTACAATAGAGACCCTTTTTAATTCTGGAATAAGAATAGAACTTGAGAATGCCGATTTTTGCCCAATAGAATTAGATTTCTTTGAGGATGACTATAAATATGATAAAACTCAATATGCTTTAAGTAATAATTGTGCAGTTGAGTTTAATAAAGCGAAGAACGCTCTTCAGACAAATCATCTTCCTTTATATGAGCAGTATAGACTTATTACGAATGATAGTCTTGCAGTTAAATTCCTTGATCTTGTAGATGAGCCTATAGTAACACTAGAAGAAATTCTTATTAAAATGAAGAAGGAGTTGGAGTCTTGGAAACAGTACAAAGTGCAAAAAACTCCAGAACTCACAGAAAAAGCAACTGAAAAACTTTCCAAGGAAATACAGGGATTTGAAGATGAGATATCTAATTTCTCAAGTGGCATTTATGTTTTAAAAAATTACCCGATTGTGCGAAAAAGTTTTACACAAATGAATAAGGCCTTTGCTGAAACATCAAAAAAATATTCAACATGGAGATTATTCCAGATAGTTTTTATTGTTTCAGTGATTCCGGATATTGCAGCATGCGATCGTGATCTTATGCCTGATGATGAAAAGGTTAAAACTCATTTGTCTGATATGGCATTGTTGTATTTCCCTACGGGTGGTGGTAAAACCGAAGCATTTTTAGGCGTATTAGTATTTAATTTGTTTTTTGATCGTCATCGTGGAAAGAGCTGTGGTGTGACAAGTATACTTCGATATCCGCTCCGTTTGCTTTCAGTACAGCAGGTGCAGAGATTGGCGAATGTTTTAGCAAAAGCTGAATTAATAAGAAGAGCTGATAAAGAAATTTGTGGAACAGAATGCTTTTCATTGGGTTACTTTGTTGGCGACAATAATACTCCGAATGAGATGAGTGCGAAGGAATATGCGCGTTATCGTGAAATGAATCAAGCACAACGTGACGAGCATAGGGTTTTGGATGTTTGTCCGTTTTGTGGAAAGCAATCAGTACATATTCGTGCGGATGAATATCTTAGTCGATTGGTACATTTCTGCGATAACCCTGAGTGCCAATCTGGAGGGGACCTTCCTCTTTATATTGTTGATAGCGAAATATATAGATACTTGCCTAGTGCAATTATCAGCACCGTTGATAAGCTGGCTATTGTGGGATGTAACGCTAATTTTAGAAATATTCTTAATGGTGGAGAATATAAGTGTCCAGTTCATGGATATACATCTAAGAAAAAATGTATAGAAAGAACTTGTAAACTGGAGGTTCAGGGATTTGAAACTGTAGATATGTATGATCCAGCACCAACACTGTTTATACAAGATGAACTTCACTTGATTCGAGAATCACTTGGAACATATGCATCTCATTATGAATCATTCCTTAAATATTATATTAGGAATATTTCTAAATCAAAGCGCGATGTGAAAATTATAGGAGCAACGGCAACAATATCATCATATAGGGAACAGGTATATCACCTTTATGGAAGAAATCCGATACGATTTCCGTGTGAATCACCTTTTATAGAAAAGAACTTCTATGCTGAAGTTGATAAAGAAGATCTCCAGCGCCAGATACTTGGATATGCACCTTATGGAAAAGCAATTGTAAATAGCGTAGTTTATTCTCTAAAGTATATGAGAGAGGCTGTATTTGAATATTACAAAGATCCTCAAAAGATTTTAGATATCCCCAATATTGGAATTTCAACAAAAGAGGAAGCTCTTGAGTTGTTAAAGGACTATTGGATTTTTCTTGAATACAATAATGTAAAGAGAGATGGAAATAATGTTGACGGTGCAATTAAGACACCCGTAAATGAGGAATTAAGCAGCGACGGAATTATCCCATTTAAGACACGCGCTATGACTGGTGATGAATCATTTCAAGATGTCAGAGAAGTACTTGCTGAGGTCGAAAACAATAGCGATGTTTATGGTGGCGTGAATCTTATTACTGCAACAAGTATGATTTCACATGGGGTAGATGCGGATCGATTTAATGTAATGTTCTTTTATGGAATTCCAGGAAATATGGCTGAGTACATTCAAGCTTATTCACGTACCGGACGTAAGCATACAAGTATTGTTATTGATCTAATCAGACCAATGCGTGAAACAGATCAGAGTTATTTAAAAAACTTTACTAGTATGCATAAATATAAGGATCTTCTTGTAGAACCTGTACCGATCAATAGATGGGCATCTAAAGCGGTGGATAATACTTTACCGGGGATTTTTACAGGATTATTGTTAACCTGCTATGACCCGGAAATTCAATATACATCTGGATCACTCTTCTTTATGAAGAATATAAAAAAAGCCATAAAGGGACATGAGATACCCATAAGTACCGTAAAGGATCAACTGTATAAGGCATTTGGTTGTACAGATGATGATGGAACAACCCAAGATTTGGGTAATCAATATAGGCAAAAAATTGACGCATTTGTTGATGATGTTTTTGTTCAAATCAGAGACAGAAGCTGGAGTGACGAAAATATATTCGATGGGTTTAGACTTATGGGATATCGCATTATGAATAGCCTACGAGATACAGATTCTCAACTTATTATCGAGTTGGATTAATTGGAGGTCACTATGAAGTATCAAATGAAGAGAGGCGTATCTCAATCTTTATACAAATATCTTCCAGAGAGCTGGATAGATTTTTCTGTTAGAGGCGAGGAACGTTACAATTATATTGCGCATGTAACACGGTGGAATAGTGAAAAATTAGATGGGATTAATAAAAGGCGACTGATTAGGGTTGTTAATCAGGCAATAGAAGCATTCGGCACTGCAGCAGATGAGGGGACAATCATTTCAAATACAGCAGGCTATGGAAATGGTTTGACGTTAGAAAATTGTACGGTATTAACTCCTAAACATGATGGTGATGAGAGGGGTATTGTTGCAGAAATTAGTCCACTTACATTTTATTGCCCTTCTTGTCATAAGGTTTATCAGTTTAAGGATAGTGAGGTTTACCAGAAATACAAGAGGTGCCGGTCTTGTCATGTAGAATTGAAGCAAATGAGACAGATCTACTTTTGTAAATGTGGGTTTGCAACAGATAAGCATCCTGTTTATTGTAGAACCTGTAAATCTAGCGATTCTATTTACTGGAGTGGTAAGTTGAACGATTATAATTTTAGATGCAAAAAATGCGGAAATAAAATACCGATGTTTAAGAAGTGTGATCAGTGTGGGACAAAGCTCTCTCCTAAAATTGCTCTTGATCCATCTCAATATTTCGCATATAGCATAAGCCTTATAGATATTATAGATGAGAATGTTGAAAAATTTATAAGCGATACTGATTATGGTGCAATATTGACTTTAGCCTGTTGGCTTGGAAAGATAACAAGGGAAGAATTAGGTGAGGTTATAGTAAATGGTATAACATCTGACCCGGATGCTTATAAGAAAAAGTATGATGACAGCTACAATATGTTTATTGCGGCCGGTTTGGACCAGGCAAGTGCAGCAAATGCGGCAAATGCTGTAGCAAATAAGGATTGTGGCAGTAAATATCTTGCTATTGTCAATGATTTAAAAGCAAAAATATTTACTTCCCCAGAAAGTTTGACCAAGGTTTCTGAAGCAATTCTTGAGTATATGTTTGTAAAGGAAATAGAAGATAAATCGTCTTTAGATGATGCAGAAAATATCTCAAGAATGCTTAATACAAACGCAAATCCGGAGGAATTTAAAAAGCTGGCTGAAAAGAGAGCAATTTCATCTGTAGAAGTATGTGGAAATATTCCTTTTGTGAGTTGTTCCTATGGATATACAAGAGAAAAGTCGGAACCAGGAGATGGTGCTGTTCTTAGGGCCTTTAAGGAAGAACATAATGGTGTAAAAAATATTTATGCCACAAAGTTAAACACGGAAGGAGTGCTTTTTGAATTTGATAGGGTCAAAATCCTTAGATGGCTGGATAAAAACAATTACGTGAATCACGAGAGCGTTTCAAGTTTTGTGTAAACGTTAAAAACTGATATAAGATTTGTGAATAGTTAC